>Ga0137398_10000027_pt1 | contig 37643 bp, 54 predicted proteins | sample czorhiz216metaG_FD_106659 | JGI IMG/M metagenome (GOLD analysis project Ga0137398, IMG submission 106659) | Vadose zone soil microbial communities from Angelo Coast Range Reserve, California, USA - czorhiz2.16 metaG | ecosystem: Environmental > Terrestrial > Soil > Vadose zone | place: USA...
AATAGATGCGCATGCTCCGGAAGGGCTCTCATTGACAGACGATCTCCCTGGTTTTACCTGGCATAACTGGGGACAGGCGTACACTTTCTGCATCCTTGGTGAGGACGGCAGGCCGATCTTATCAACTAGCAAAATATACGCTAAAGCTGCGGAACTCGCCAAAGTGACTGGATTAACTTCCGGATATTACTTTCGGCCGAAGCAGGCTTATTTAGTGCAGATGTCACCTCATAAGACACCAGCGGCAGAATATTCCTTGCAAGAGATTAACAAAGAGATGGAGCGTATGTATGGCAATAACAAATGATCCATTATTCATCTTTCAGAATCAGACTACTGATTTAACTACAGGCGCCTTCTATTTAGATTACGCCAATAAAGTTGTAGTCCAGGTGCACGGCACTTGGAACGGAGCAACATTAAAGTTACAGCAAGGGATCGTGACCGGAACGGGTGGAACAACTGTTTGGGTAGACATCAATGACAAAATCAATATCCCATATGACTTCACAGAAAATGATGTGCTAACTCTTACTGAGTTTATCTACAACCAGCCTATTCGGGGCGTATTAACAGGATCAGGCGGCAGCACCAATCTAACTTGTACTTTGCAAGTGGTGATAGGAGCATCTTAATGGCAGTCTATGATTTTTTGGATCGAGATATTGTAACTGCGTATTCGCAAATAGAGTGGAATGGCGTTGCTTTGCCGCGCCAGACGATTTTAAACTTTATTGCGACGAGCTCAATTACCATAGCTGACAATCCTGGCAATGGCAGTACGGATATTACATTTGCGCCTAATTTAGAGGCTTTAGCAGCCTATAATACAAATGGTTTACTAACTTATACTGGAAGCCATACCTTTGCAGGACGTACTATTACTGGGACTGCGGGAACTATTACCGTTACTAATGGAGATGGTGTCGCCGGGAATCCAACTATAACTATAGACGCTACTTATGCGGGACAAACTTCGATTAATACTGTTGGTACTATCACTACTGGGACTTGGCATGGCAACATACTTACTGGGACTTATGGAGGTACTGGAGTTAATAATGGTAGTAATACTATCACCCTAGGTGGGAATATTAATACTGCAGGTCCCCTTACTACTCTTGGTGCTTATGGTGTCACATTTACCTTTACAAACACAACCAGTGTAACCTTCCCTACTAGCGGGACGCTTGCTACAACCAGCCAATTACCTACTTTGCCACTTAGTATAGCTAACGGTGGTACCGGCCAAACTACGGCAACCGCTGCCTTCGATGCACTAAGTCCACTTACCACGCAAGGTGATATTCTCTATTACAATGGCACGCATAATGTGAGATTAGGGCCTGGAACTAGTGGGTATGTGCTCACCACACAAGGCGCTAGCGCTAATCCTATCTGGGCGGCTGGTGTAGTCACTACGGCATATGAGACCATCCAGAGCAGCACTACACCCCTTACGCAACGTCTAATACTTAACTTCGTAGGTGCGGCTGCAGTCATCTCTGATAATGCCGGGAATACTAGCACAGACGTTACTTTTAACACCAGTCTAAATCAAATAGCCGGTGGCACGTGGACTGGAGCATCTTCTATTACGACTTTAGGCACTATAGTGACAGGTATTTGGCATGGCACAGTAATAGGGTCCACTTATGGCGGCACAGGTATCAACAATGGTAGTAGCACTATAACGCTAGGTGGTAGCCTTACTACTTCAGGCGCGTTTGCTAGTACTTTCACTATGACCAATACTACTACTGTAACCTTTCCAACTTCTGGGACTTTGGCAACTACTTCGCAGATTCCTTCTTTACCTTTGAGCCTAGCGAATGGAGGGACGGCTGCAAGCTTAGTGGCTAACACTGGTGGTATAGTCTACTCAGGCGCGTCAGCTTTCGCTGTGCTTGCAGGGACTGCAACTGCTAATCAGGTTCTTTTGTCTGGTGCCACAGCAGCGCCCACATGGTCTACAGCTACTTATCCAGCTACTACCACTATAAACCAACTTCTCTACTCTAATGCAGCTAATGCTATTGTTGGTTTGGCAACTGCAAATAGTGGGGTCTTAATAACCTCTAGTGGAGGCGTTCCATCTATAAGCGGCACATTGCCAAGCGCAGTACAAGGTAATATTACTACAGTTGGCACTGTAACTTCTGGTACGTGGAATGCTGGTGTTATTCCTCTGGCTTATGGTGGTACGAACGCTAATCTTACCGCTAGTAATGGGGGCATTTTTTACTCTACTGCTTCAGCGGGCGCGATATTATCTGGCACCGCAACTGCAAACCAACTATTACTCTCAGGCGCTAGTGGAGCGCCAGTATGGTCAACTGTAACGCATCCAGCAACCACTACTATAAATCAGATACTTTATTCAAGTAGTGCGAATGTATTGGCGGGTCTAGCCACAGCGAATAGCGGCGTCTTAATCACCGATGGGTCTGGAGTGCCATCAATAGGTACAACATTGCCGAGTGGCGTCCAGACTAATATCACAAGTTTAGGGACGGTAACTACGGGCACTTGGAGCGCGACAGCTATTGCTGTAACAAAAGGCGGGACTGGACTGACTTCATGTGCGCAAGGTGATATATTCTATGGTTCAGCTAGTAATACAATTGCGGCGCTTGCTAAAAGCACTACGGCTACGAACTATCTGTCTAACACTGGCACAACCAACAATCCGGCATGGGCGCAAGTTAACCTTGCTAATGGAGTTACTGGGAATTTACCTGTAGCTAATCTTAACTCTGGCACAAGCGCCTCATCTACTACATTTTGGCGTGGAGATGCAACATGGGCCGCTCCTGCTGCAGGAGCAATGACGCAAATCTCGTCTCAAACGGCATCTTCTAGCGCAACTATAGATTTTACAGGCCTTAGCACCACCTACAATACATATGTCATTGATGCAATTAATATTGTGCCTGCAACCGATAATGTAAATCTGTATTTCCGCACCTCTACTAATAATGGCTCTACATTTACTGCCTCGGCTGGCGCATATTCATATGCGGGGATATATTCTGATAATGCCGGTACTGTAACACCGGTAGGTAATAGTAGTGCTACAGAAATTAGGTTACCGCAAGGGGGAGGGCTTGGCGCCACTTCGCCTGCAAATTATTGCGCTAGATTTGTTCTATATTCTCCAGATGTTGCCGGTGTAACTACTCAAATATTTGGACAGTCTGTTGGACTTGATAGTGGTGGAGGCAATAAGACCGCTACTCATTGTGGAACCCGGGCAGTAGCTGAAGCTAATAATGCCATAAGGTTCCTCATGAGCTCAGGTAACATCGCTTCAGGCACATTTATTTTATACGGAGTAATTTAGATGACAGAAAGATTGCATAAAATGGTTGATGGAGTTCGAGTAGAAATGGCTCGCGAAGAAGAAGCATTAATACGAGCAGAGTGGGCCGCTAACGAAGAAGTGCAAAAATCTACGCAATATATAGAGCTGCGTAAACAGGCCTATCCCCTTGTTGCTGAGCAATTAGATATGATGTACCGAGATAGAGTAAATGGCACTAATGAATGGATGAACCGCATTATGGCTATCAAAAATAAATACCCAAAACCTACAGGAGAATAAAATGAAAAAGAAACATCCAGGATTTAAGTCGGTACAGGCGAGTATTGCTAGTAAAGAAGGGATTTCCAAGGTTAGAGCAGGAGCAATACTAGCTGCCTCTAGTCGAGGTGCATCAGCCAAGGCTAAGAGAGCTAATCCAGCTCTGAAGAAGGTCAGAATGCCTAAAAAGGGGTACTAGATGCTAGATAAAATAATCGGCATGAGTGGCAATATAACCGTTCACCTGAGCGATAGGAGGGAGTATGTTATCGATATCGATACCACATATGGTGGGCAAACCTCTCTCAGTACGCTTGGCACGGTTACGATTGGCAATTGGCATGCGGCTATTATTAATCCGTCCTATGGTGGAACAGGTGTGGATAATGGTGGCTTTATTATTACTTTAGGTGGCAGTCTTTACACTACCGGCGCAATAACCTTAGAAAGCGATGAAGGATCGATAGTCTCGCTGCCAGCGAGGGGAAGACTGGTAAATCGAAGCGAGACTATCGATCCTGAGCAGAATCTGAAAGATGTTGCTGATATTAGCAAAGCGTATGATAACTTAGCACCAGTTGTGGCTAAGGGCGATATTGTGGTGTTTGATGGAGAAAGCAATTTTCCATTACCTATCACTGAGGATGGTAAATGGCTATGTATCGATAAGTCTGCCCCGCTCGGCGTAGAGTGGCATGCGTTACCTAGTAGTTATTCTACTATTACGTACAAAAATATGCAGCTCCCCAAAGAAGAAATATTAAGTTTTCATGGGGACGGTTTTATTATTAAGCCAAACCAAGGGCGCACTGATATTCAGTTAACTACGCGTTTACAGGCTATAGAAGGACTAACTGCTCCGGGCATTTTAGCTTATGGCCCTCGATTTGAATATGACCCTAATCCTATTCAGCCGCGTGTATTGTTAGCTGACGACGGTATACAAATTCTAAATGGGTATGGAGAGGATAATCCGGTTATAAAAATACACCCAGAATATAAAGGCCAAAAATCTATTACTACGGTAGGGCATATTAAGGAGGGTTATTGGGGCGGAACTATAGTAGATCCTGAGTTTGGGGGCACTGGGAATGCTAATGTGTACGGGATAAGCCTAGGTGGTCATTTACATACAACTGCGCCATTTAGCGTGATGCAGATGACGCCATATAGTCCAAACGATAAGTTGGAAGGATACTATGTGCAAGAAAATAGTGTCACTTTGGTTGCCGAAGGTACTACAGAAGTATGGCTGCCTAAAAAGGGCATGCTCGCAACACAAGAAGATAGTTTACAGGTTTGCCATAACCTAGGCGATCTCGATAATAAGCTCCAGGCATTTAGCAACATTTCGCCAACTAAGAAGCGCGGGGACATGATAGTCCGTGGCTATGGTGACTATGATACTGTCCTGCAAATAGGTGCTATTGGCCAAGTGCTAACTGTAGTTGAAGATGAGCCGGGACTTGTCGAATGGACTGACCCAGTAACCTATAAAGATATCGATCTTCGTATCGAAGAGCAATTATCCAATATTACGGTAGAAATACGTGAATCTATGGAGCCAGAATCGCAGCTTTTAGGGGGAATGCCTATGGAGACGGTTTTAGAGGCCATTCTAATGCAATTCGATTATATGAAGCATGCAGGCACCCTACCGGTCATTAAGGAGCTCAGAACAGTCCTGGATCAGTGGACTAAATCAAAACAGAGGAGAATATAATGGATATACCGAAAAAAGAGTTGCTCGAAAGAGCGTTGCTATTTGTTGAAGATATGTACGAAGATGCGCAGACTAGGCATCATGATGAGATAATGCATAAAATCAGACAGATTAAAAATTTGATAAAAAGGCAACAAATAGTTTTAAAGGCTGCCGACGGCATGATATAATTAAACTACATTCATTGGAGAATAAAAATGAAATCAGAAAAGACCTCACTAAACTTCAGCACGAAGAGAAATATGAAAAGCGGCAAATCTATGGGGAAAACCGATATGGGTATCCCACCTTTCACCCAGAAGCCGAAGAATGTGCAGATGATTTCTGCCATTGCTAAGACCTCTAAGGGCAAGATGCGCGGTTCAGATAAATACTGCTAGGAGTATACATGGGACGCCATCGCGGCAATAACATAACCTTAACTGTAGCGCTAAGGGGAGAACCGAAGTTCTTCGATAAAGTATGCGAAAAGGCCGTCAAGCATGAGGGCTCAGTCGCAGCATACGTCATGCGGGTCCTAACAGAGCATGAAATTGCGGATGAAGCCCGGGAAAGGCGGCTAACTCATAAGAGTGCTAGCTAGCCTGCATTAGTTGGCCGATAGATGGCTGTATGTCTACGGCAGATATATTGGCCTTCCTAGCAACTCTATATACCGTAGACTCGCTAACCTTAAACACATTACCTAATTGCGCAATAGAATATTTACCGCTCCTGTAGTGCTCTAAAAGCATTTCTTCTTTGACCCGATCCAGTACTCTAGGCCGTCCGCCGAATCTCCCCTGCTTATTAGCTGTCGCCAAGCCGTTTTTAGTACGCTCACTTATATTGTCCCTATCGAGCTGAGCTAGGCCAGCTAATAATGTATACAAGAATCTGCCCATTGGGGTGGTTGTATCTATTGGGATGCCATTTAGTATCTTCAGCTCTATGTTGCTATCAGCAAACTGCTTACTGAGTTGCATAAGCATCAAAGAGTTGCGGGATATCCTATTTAACTCTGTGGCAACCAACAAGTCGCCGGGCCGCAGGAATTCCAAACACGCATTCCATTGTGGGCGATGATCCCAGGTACCCGTATGGTGCTCACTAAAAATCTTTAGGCATCCAACTGCCTGGAGCTGATCAATCTGCGAATCCAGCTTTTGGTTCTTGTCTTTTGTTGAAACACGGGCGTAACCTATTAAATTCATATTAACCTCTTATATTTATTGCAAACCTATCGTATTTATATATAAGTGCGCGTAAATGGCAAGCAAAAAATATCTCAAAAACGCTTGCATCTTGAAGTAAAGACAATTAAGTTATGCGAGGAGTTTTTGACAGCCACGTGCACATCATACATTAATTTGATGGAAGATGTAGCTTGAATAGTATATACGGTCGTATTTGAATGGATGAAGATAAGGGTGGGATGAATGTTGAGAAAAGTAAGCCTGCTAATATGAAAAAGGCTTATCAGGCACATCTTAGACATGGAATGGCACAAGTAAACAAAGCCAGAGATGCTTGTAGAAATATTGGATATTATTTAAGTGTACTTAAAAGAAATATACATATAGTAAAAAGCGCGGCACGCTATCCCAAAGATTTTGAGCGAAGCGAAAGTTTATTAGAGGTTGCAGGGTCAATACTTGAAGGCACAGAGAATTATTTAAATGATTTAGAGGCAGAGCTCCAAAATGTCAGGTTAATAATAAAGAAAGGAGGTCATATTTGAATGGGTGGATTAAACGATAATAGAGACTTATTTGAGAGGATACATGGAGTGACAGATATAGAAGTCGTACAAGAACTTATTCAAGACATAGAGATAATATTAGATGCACAGGCCTCAGAAATCAGAGATGAGATGCTACTCATGTTGTGCGATATGCTAGAACGATATGGAGTTGATGTCTCCTATAATCCAACAAGAGGACAAAAATGAGTAATAATCACCCATATGAGTCACCGGAAGATTGGTTTAAAACGTTTAAAGCCAATAGAGAGAGGGCAAGAATAGCCGGCGAGAAAGAATTTAATACTAGGAGGATGAAAAAATTTCAGACGGCTGATGTTGTACCCGGTCTAATAACTATACTAACAGGTCACAACACAGACGATGGCATAATTTATATCGAAGATCTGCATACATATAAATATGATAAAGAGGACAAAAATGACTAAAGATACAAATACACTAAGTAAAGAAAGTTTAATGAGGATTTCTTCAGTAGCATTGCTATTTGGGATAGAAATTGATTGGTTTATAGAGTGGAGTGAGTATCCTGATTTTCCTCTACATGCCATAAAAACGATGCGCGGCCCTAAGTATCTCCAAAGTGAAGCGTATGATGTATTTACAAAAATCTGTAAAAAGGAAATTATCATCCCGCCTCTTTCTGAAGATAGGCGGAAGATTTTAAGAAAATTTAGAACTACTGCGCGATATGGAGGACCCCTAGTTAGTTATTTAACACAAGAAGAGATTGATGCTTTGCCCACAATACCTACAGAAAGGGTAACTTTGACCGATGGGAATGGCTTGCGGTTAGATATAAGTACTGCTGGTAGATGGACTTGGTCATATATGTATCATCTAAGAAAAGGTCTGAATCAGCATATTTTCCTAGGAGAATATCCTAAAATGTCTTTGGAAGACGCCAGAGCTATAAAGCGAAAGGCTCGGTTAATGATTATGGAAAGGAAGGAACCAATAGAGTATTTAAAGAGTCAGGCGCATAAAAAATTACGCGATATTCTGCGTGAGACGCGCATATCTGTTCCATTATCTCCTGCTGTTGGCGAGGTTACTACTGCTACTTGGAGGGGGATGATTTTACAGCAAGATCAAAGGCTTCAGAACCAACAAGAAGAAATCGCCCGAGAATTGGCACAGTTTGTGTCCTACTGGCTCGCTCATTTACCAGAAAACACTCAATTGCTTCAGCTTCTTGATGAGGTGATAATTAAGCATCGTTGGCCTACTGAGGTACCACCTCTATGAGTGAAAAAGATAGAGTAGCGATAAGCTATATTAATGTCGGGCGTATGTATGCTGGGGACTGGTATGCACCGATAAGTGATACGAAAATAGCGATTAACATGACGACAAGAAAAATGACGCAAGCTCTCATATTATTAGAAAGGGTGGAACGCCAGATTAAAGTTGGTCGGCGTAATGTAACGCTAAACACACGGTTATTGCGGCATGTACACCCTAGTATGTTCTTAGTGGATGATTATCTTCGCGACAGGTTCAATAGTGTGGAATATCATATACGTTGTATGCAGGATAAATTAAGAGAAGCAGAGAAAGCGCTCCTCACCGGTAACTTTGATACGCTGCCCTGTCCTGACATTAGCGTGGAAAAATTGATTTCAAAAAAAAAGGGCCCGGGTAATCGGCACACTTAATCGATACATTAATTGGAACACCTTAATTACTAGTGTACCAATTGTTTCGATTAAACTGAGATGCCGGTAAAATGGGCCTGATAATTGGAACAGTGTAATTGATACACTTACTTTAGGTGGTTTAGGTACTTTAGGGGTGCCTGGTATTTTTTCATTTCTTCACACCACCTTCATTTCTTCACGTAGCCTGTTGACAAAAAAGTTATTTGCGCCCCAGCCACTTTGTAGTATTATTTCAATATATTAATTAAACAAAGGTATCTTTATGTCTGAGGCTCTATATCCAAACTATCATTCGCTTACACATAAGTTCATTCAACTTGGCGATTGCTGGTTAAACCTAGATGAAGTGAAATTCGTTAAATATATTTCCAATGAGGAGAAAAGTGTCCATGGGTTTATCTTTTTTCTTAAAGATAATAGTGAGATACACTGCACGGTGCCTGATATAGCTGCATACATGGATGCAAAGACTGCCTTGAGCAATATCCTGCCTGTGGTTCGCAACCCTTCCATCCCATATGATGGTCAAATGGCCCCATTGCTACACTCTATAGTCAGACATAAGTCCGAAGATGCTCCGGAACTGCCGAAAGCTGAGGCTCCAGCAGAAGAATCTGTGGGAGGATAAAAATAATTAACGCCTCCTGTATAATTATACTTGACATAGTAATTGTCTTGGTTATACTACGCTATATAACCAATTAAAGAGGTGTTATGGTAAAAAGATATGACTCATTCAGGTCATTAAATGTGCATCCTAGTGTGATACAACGCATTCGGCTAACCAGTAATTATCTGGATAATCTTAGATATTCACAAATCGTGGAAATGGCATTGGATGCCCTGGGCGTTCCTCGTTTATTAGACGATGAAGGGCCAGATGAAAAAGATTTACTGAAGACGAAGAATATACTGAATACAGACCCAAAATGGGTTGTAGACAAAGGCATCGCTGATTTTTTTAGAAAAGGTAATGCCAATGACAACTAACTATGAATTCAAACATGCAGATTATAGTAGCGTCTTAATCCAACTAAAGGACGAGACGCTACTATTACCTGAAGAATGGTCCGTCCTGTATTCTCAGACTCAGTGGGCCTTGGAACGCGAGTGTCATGAGATATTTAGGCAGCTATATGAGGCGATGGATAGCTATCGCGGTGGGCGCTACGACTTCATGGCTAGTGATCCAACTAAACTAACGGTGGCATATGAAAATATGCCATTAACTCTTTACAAGCACTTTTCTAGCATCTATCCGAAAGCACAGAGATTGGTGGAGCTACAAGGGTACTTGAAAGAACTAAAACAACTAACTTAACAAAATAAAAAGGTATTCGTATGACAAATCAAATAACAACAACCAATTCAGAGATTAGACCATTAGCGCCTACAGACTTAATAGGCCTGATAGAATTAGCTAAAATAATGATAGACTCTGGGTTTTTGCCCAAACATATTACCAAACCTTCTCAACTTGTTTTGCTATCTCAAGCGGGAGCTGCTGTGGGGCTAACTATGCTTCAGTCTGTGCAGGGCTTTATGATGGTGAATGATAAGCCGGCACCGTATGGCGATACTCCTTTATCTATCGTGAGAGCTTCTGGAGTGCTTGCGTATATAAAAGAAGAGATTGTAGGTCACGGTAAAGATATGAAAGCTGTCTGTACTGTGTTACGCAAAGGTGAAAAACTGCCCATAATACGGGAGTTCTCTGTAGATGATGCAACAATAGCCAAATTATGGGGCAAAGCCGGGCCGTGGAGTCAGTATCCTAAACGGATGCTGCAGATGCGAGCTAGGACTTTTGCGCTACGGGACGGATTTAGCGATAAACTAAATGGTATCTCCTATACTGCTGAAGAGCTGCAGGATTCCGTCATGGTAGATGTCACTCCACATGAAACTGCACCTACGGTGTACGATAATCCACTAGTCGAGTCTATGGCGCCTCCTAGAGAAACCATAATGCTATACGGCACTGAGGAGCATCCAGCTAAGGATTTACCTATAACTGAGGTGTATTCGTACATTAGAACTGAGTGCGAGGCGATCCAGTCTGTACAACAATACGATGCATACTACAGCTGGTGGAGACTCATCTATGTACAGGTCAAAGACATACTCACCAAAGATGAAGTGAAGGAGCTCGGAGAAATATTCTTTCCGAAAAAGAAGCTATACGGTGAGAAACCTGTTGCAGAGGCAGCGTAGTTAACGTACTCTTAATATATAAAGGAGGTCGGCTCTTTCATATCTGTCCGAACCGGCCTCCAGGCATTCGTATAGTTCACTATCTTATCGATAATTATTTATACTCCGAGGATACTATAAATAATCCTGCCTGTGTGCAAGCATTATTTATTATAACAATCTATTTTTATACAGATGGCAGATAGGCAGACGGAAATGCGCTTTGTAACGGCAAAAATTCTTTACCACATGTGGCGTGGCAAACATATGGATATGGAGTGGTTTACAGTACCAAAACTACTGAAACACCTGGAAGACAAGAGCAGGCTTGATATAGAAGAGGTACTGGTCAGATTCTTGAAACTTAATGTGATTGAAGGCAGGCCTGCATATTTACCTTGCGAATTTAGAATAAAAGGGGAAGAATTAACCGGAATACATCCGAGGGTTGACTTTGATCACTCTTAGCTAACCCTCAGTTGTATAAGTAACATTGCCCTCGCCGGTCAAATGTTAAGTCAAAAACGTGCCACGGGGTCTTACCGAGGTCTTAGCGCTTTTGCCTTAACTGGTATTATGCATAGTAATACACCAAAGGCAATCGTATTTTTTACTAACTTACTCTTAAGGAGAATTATTTATGACCAATGAGTCTCAGAAACCGCTAAATACCGTCCCTTATTTATCTTCTTTACCACCTATTGTAGTGCCCGTAGAGTTACTTACCTTACTTGGGTTTGAAAAAGCATTCTTGTTCCAGCATATCCACTTTTGGATGCACAAGAATGCCGCAAATGGTCAAAACTATCATGACGGAAGATATTGGACATACAATTCAATTCCAGAGCTGCATAGGCGGTATCCGTTCCTAAAAGAACATCAGATTAAGCATGCCCTACTTAAACTACAAGAAATGGGCCTTACTATAGAAGGAGATTATAGCAAAAACAGGTTTAAAAGGAAGACTTATCGTACGATAGATATGGATAAGTATGAAGAATTTGTTAACGATAACCAAGAGCGTCTCTTTTCGATCAGACAAAATTGTCTTATCGACGAGAATGACGAAAATAGCGACTCTCAAGAGGAAGGGGGTAGTGTCCGATCGATTAGACAAAATTGTCTGATGGGCGAGAGAAATTTGTCTGATCATATAACAGTAAAGAAACATAACAGTACTTTAACTTCTTATAAAAAAAACGCGCATGCGCGAAGTGAAAATATAAAGGAGCAGGTGGAAGATTTGATTGAGGTTCCTACTGACTGGGATCCAAGCATAGAGTTGGTAGAGAAAATCAGGGCAGAGGTAAGTAAGTACAAGAAAATTGAGTTGACTGAAGAAGAAATAAACGCAGCTGTGCCTAAATTTAGAGCCTATTATCGCAGCAAAGGTAAAATGGTTGTCGATATCGATGCCGCCTTCCAATTCTGGTGCAGCAACATGAAGATCAAGAAGATAGAGACTATATCAGTAGTAACCAAAGGCGATAAAACGCCTGCACAGACCCTCTGGAGCAAAATCTTAGAGTACTGGATAAGCAAAAGTAAACAACTTGAAATGTCGCGATGCGGATTGCTCCGACTCAGCCCCGGCCATTTGAATGGCGATTATTTGACCGTAGAGGCACCTGAGAGTATAAAAACAGAGCTTGATGTACAGAGGTGCCAAGAGTTTGTAGTCGACGCTTGTAGGTGCATTAAAAGCCCCGTAAACAGGGTGGAGTTTGTATGGTGCTAAAAACGAAACTTTTAGAGCTTGTAGCTGAAATGGAGAAGCTGGGATACAGGCTAGTAATAGACATACTGATAGACAAGCCGGACTGCCTCCTATTAAAGTGGCGAGATGGTAACAAGCGTTATATTAGGGTACACAAGCTCAACGATAAAGAGTTTGAGTTAGAGGACTATGCCCAACGCATGGCCAAGTGGCTGTTAGATAGGACTGACGAAATTTTAGTAGTGATGACGTTAGAGGAAGTTGAGGTATTCATTAGGAGATAATATGGGGCTAAAATGTAGGAGTACGTGTGGGTATTATTAACAGAGCACAAAATATAGAACTTAGCTTCGACAGAGAAGAGCTGCGCTCGTCTCATTATTGCAATGACCCTGCAGTAATAGCAGAGTACAATGCGCGCATTAATACGGTAACTAAAGCATTGGCAACACTCTCCCCTAAGCTTGAGAGGATCATCAGGCTCTATTACGGATTTAACATAGAAGGCATGATGTTGAAGTGTATTGCCGAAAGCGTGCTCACCTATCATTCTGGTATCGGAATGCATCCTGTATCCAGAACAATGATAGGTGAGTTATTAAGAAGAGGGGAACGAAGACTGAGGCATCCTGAAATAAGCAGAAAGATCCTTAGTCGCCTCATGATACGTTACTAGCATGTTGGACTATACCAGTAAAGGCACTTACTAGTATGTTGCAATATACTACACACTCACCTGATTTGACGCCAATAGGTCTTGATTACGTACCCATTCTTTATCAATAACGCTTGCTTCTTTAACAACGATTAGGAAATTAGGTTCATCTCTTTCAGCTACGGAGTTCGCGACAGTGCTAACAGCCGTATGGGATAGGTGTAGCATCGCTGACCGTACCATTTCTGTATTAGATGGAGTTGCATCTTTAATTATCTGATTGCCTTCCCGAATAAACGCATCTGGCACATAGTGAGGCCCAGGAACCTTAATAGATACAGGCATCTCACTATTCTCAGTTATGTACTTGATTCTAAGGGCAACTGGGTGGTCTTGAGCCGCCTCGATAGTCGGATTATTTCCTCGTAAGCTTTGGATATACTGTAATTGGTAAGCCACTGTGGGTGCTGGCACTAATCCAGAGCGCCATTCCAGGACCTTACTATAAGCACCTTTAGCTACCTCTGCTATTGCGTAAAATATGGTATGAGGTAGTCCTGCAAGTGTAAGTTTATGTTGGTCTGCGAAAGCTTTCATGGCATCGAATGCCTTTCCGTCTGCCTTCTGGTTAAGCGCATCCTGTAGTGCAGCATCAATCAAGTGCTTATCCCGGGCATACGCACGGTCGTCCATGTGCAAGTAATAAAAATATACTGCTGTAGTAGCGCCCACCGCGATGAGTGCAATACCGCCCATTACAGCAACCACTATCCATCCTGCAATTGGCACTAAGGCCGCTGTAGCTGCAACCCCTCCATACACTGCACCTAATTCCAGAGCGCCCATCGTTATCAAGCCTCCTGCAAAGGAAGTGGCTGCACCTCCTATAACAAGCGCAGTTGCTTTACTTTTAGCATTGGACTCTAAGTATTCTTTTCTAGTTTTAAAGGCGCCCCGCGCCGCTTTTGTATTGGCGCGTATATGTGCATCTAAATCATCTATCCTAACCCTATCGGCTTCCCTCTGCTCCTTTAGAAGGACTATTTCGTCGTTTTGAGCCAGTACCATATCTTTCTGAGCTACCATCATCTGTTCTAGCCTTTCCAGACGTTCCTCAGTGCTTTCTTTTTGGCTTATAGCCTTCTTGGTCTTCTTCTCGGCCAGTTTTTTCTCTCTCTCTGCTTGCGCCTTCTCTTTTGCTAACTTATGTGTTTCTTCGATTTGCTTTTTTAATGCCACGTTAGGCTTGAACTCTGCGGTTATAGGCTCACTAGTATTAGGAGAGGTTCCATTAGTGTGTTGCCATTTAGTAATATCAGCGCGTTCATAAGTGTGCCCATCTGACGCTACTACGGGGTCTTTCATTATTTCTTGAGTAATAGGACATACCTGGGTAATCTCCTCCAAAACCCTCTTTTCTTTTTCTGAGCCAGAGTCATCACTGTCGTACCCAATAAGCGGCTGTTTATCTTCCTTTTCCTTTTCGCGGATAGGTGTTTTTTCGTTGCGCATGGTATACCTCGATGCTAATTATTTTGGTATAAATAGAATTAACACCGAGGGGGACATTAGGCAATTAGTAATTTATGAATATTTCGATAAGTTCGATGTATGTCATTTTATTCCCCAAGATCGGTATATTCTTCGGTGCCCATGTAAACATGCCGCACTCTAAAGTTACACGCCTCTGTTACTAAAGCTTCCTCGACCTGTACATGCTCCACAAATTCATGGAGCCAGGTAAACACTTGACTACTACTATCTGTATCCCAGTCTTCGTTAAGATTCATTTCCAGTATTAGGTTGCCACTCGCTATCCCTAGATACACGTCAATTAAACAGTCCCATTGGCATTTCTTTTCAATGAATTGCTTAAGCTCGAACGCTATGATTGGCGGAGCATTATCTCCGCTAACCATAATGTCAAATAGCATGGTTTGTGGTATATTTAAGCTCCTCAAAGTGCCCTTCGGCTCCTCCTCTGCCTTATTGATGCATATTGATTCACCCGTAACTTGGTTTATTAGTAATGTTCCCATTGTTTTATCCTTTATTGTTATTAAAATTGTTATTAAAATGGCGCATCGTCAGTATCATCCGAGCTAAACTCATCCGATACTGGCACTTCTTCCTCTGCTGTCTTTTCCTTGTATCGTTCCTCGAGCTCTGCGGCAAGCTCTATAAGCTTGTAACTTTCAAGCCTAAGCAGTATTTCAACGATCTTGCCTATTAAATTGCCTCTTAAATACAACGGATTCTCTTCTATTCCTTCAAATAAAAGCTGGTCGTCTTGCTCCTCATAGTCACCACAACCGCATTCGTTATATTCACCCATAATTATTCTCCTTTATTGTTGATTTTTTTGTATTGATTTATTAGCATAGTAGTAACTATTGCATCTAAACTTTTATACTTTTCTGTAAGAAGCTCGATAATCACCGTTTCCAATGTGATAGGCCCAGCGCCAGTCATCTTATTGAGGTCCTCAATTTTATGAATAAAAGTTATTATTTCGTCCGTTAGGTGCAGCGTTATTGTTTGCATAGTTATTCTCCTTTAATTGTTAATGTATATTGCTATCTGTATTCCCAGCTGCACACCCAATTCAAGCATGATTGCGGCGCAGCCAAGCATCCTATAGCATAGTTTTGCAAGGATTTGGCCCATAAGCTTTTTATCTTCGATTATCATTTCTGCATATGATGCGTTTTCTAATGTTTTCATTGTTTTAGCCTTTATTTGTTATCACACTGGACGTTGTTTAAAAGTTATGCTGGCAAAGCTTCTGGATGCGGTATGTTACTTGTTATAGCTCTATCAAAGCAGTTCCAAGCAACGCGATGTATCTTTTCCAAGCTCCATGCGCCAACAGCAGTTATTTTCATTACACGTGCCTTGTAGTTGTTGTATATCTCAACCTCATATACGGTCTTGAACTTACCTTTCTCATAAGCGTATGTAGTATCTTTAATAGTTATAACAGTTCCCATTTTTCTAATCCTTTATTTAGTTGCTTCCCTTCCTTGCCATTAGTTATATCACTCAAGATAATTAGTGTCAAGCATATAATTGTATCGTTCAAGATATTTGTTATTAACTTTATGTTACAAGCTCGCTAATTCTCTGGTAAGCTGTTAGATATGTTGCATGCCAATATATTATCTATTTAAATATAAATTCTACAATAATTATGTATTCGATTTACTTATTCTTGTTGATTATGTTTTTATTATCCGTATTGTTATCTTTATGTATTGTTGAAATACTAATGAATATACCAGAGATATGTAATATGATTAACTTTCTTGCGATAATGATGTTAATAGTTGCGATAATAGCGATATGCACTGCATTAGAGTAGGACTGCAGCCAATAAGGATGTAAGAATGCCACAGCCCTGTTAAGATAGTACCACAGTTTTTATGTTGAATCTGCAGTTAATAAATAGTAGAATGCGACTGAGCTCAGGCGTATCATGATAGGCACTGAGCTCACTAAATAGGGATAAGACATGAAACTTGGTAACCTCATTGAGAAAGCACAGCATATACAAGAGGAGTATGGGGCTATTACGGTGCTTGTCGAGGGTATGGAACCTAACAGTTATTATCTTATCAATGACCTTGTTAAAGACCCTAGTAAGCCATATGCAGTACTATTAACCCAGTTAACCAAAGAACAGCGTGAGCAGATAGCAGCGCAACAGAAAGCAAAGTGGGAGAAAAGGTGAGTAAGAGTAAGAAAAAGCCTGTACCTGACACGCATAGGCATCCCTACAGTAGCCCAGCGTTTGATTATAAGGGCCCGTGGAACACTGAGGAAGAGCGCGACGCTGCAGTTGAGCAGGCTAAAGAAATACTCACACTCACTATAGCAGAGTCTCAGGCCTACATTAATAATAGCATGAGGACAGCAGAGGTGTTGGCCAGGTTAGAGGTGATAGCCAGTAAGATTGAGGCACGTGCAGAACCACAAACAAAGGTTTATAGTATACTGATTGTCTATACACTTGTTGTGATGCTTATAGGCGCTATTATCGGGTATTGGGTAGTATTATGATAGCGCTAGGGATACTGGTTGGATGTGTAATAAGTATAGTATGTGAACGTCATGACTGGTGGGGATACTAATGACTAAGAAAAATACGGATTGTGAATATACATACGAGTTTGAAAAATTATCTTCACAGACAGTGCAGGAGATTAAGGAGCGGATAGAAAAGCTTAAAATACACTTGGCGGCATTGGAAGAAAAATATCGTGAGGACAACAAATGACTAAGAAAAAGCCTGAGCGCACACCTGATGAGTTGCGCATGGCAGTGTTGGATAAATACTGGGCTAGTGTAGCTAACGAAGGCTATAGGCTGCAGAGGATAGGCAATCAGTTACAAGACGTTGTAGAGGCGTTAGAAAGCCGTTATTCACATCAGGCGAGGTTTGATAGGTTTCTGCGCTGGGGGCTATTTATATTCACATGTGGCATGATGATATCAGCGTTAGGGCTACGGTACTTGTAACTTTCCGTTAGCAAAATCCTTAAGAAAGGTTAGCGCTCCCTGGCTTGTCCAATGCACCGCATACGTGATCCCCATTGCCTCACATTGCTCTTTAAACCATACTTGATTTGGGCTAAGCTTGCCCTTGGCGTTGCGTTTAAATTCTATGAATGCGACTTTATTCGTTCCTTCGCTAAGAACGCAATAGTCTGCAACGCCGCTCACTAGTCCCATAGCTTTCAGTGACATTGTATAGCCTTTGCTAGTGTACTGTTCGTTAGCTATGTGAAACAGTATGAGCTTGCGCGGGAAGTAGTTATAGGCCTGCAACTGCTGGTACTCCTTGTAGAATGCCATGCAAATCTGCTTTTCGGTCGGCTCTTTAATCTTTGGTTTTATCATTGCAATATAATTGTAACATGGTATACTAAGTACATCACGTGATTCCCTCACGTGGTAAGTTTTTTTATAGGCGGCCCTAGTTAAGTGGAGTCGCCTATTCTTATATTGACAAATCGCATCATAGCCCTTAAAAAGAAGATATCTGAACTAGAACCCAATAATGTGGAGTAAATATGACAATAGACTACAGTAAAATCCAAGGAGACCTGGATATAATGGAAAAGGATTTAAGAGAGCACTTGTTTACTGCGGTAAATTCTTTGGTAGATAAGACAATCTCTGGTGATATAAGGATACCAATAGGAGAATATGTCTTTGTGGTACATAAATGCACTATAGCAGAGAACCCAACTATGATTGCGTTAATTACGGTTATAGGCCAAAACAATGCCGTATTGCGTGTGTATGAGTTTCATATGCGCTCCACTGCAGATTAGTTATGCGCATTCGTCTCCGACTACTTGAAATACTTGGTACAACATTCAATGTAGTTGTGCTATTAGCAGGTGCATCGGCTATTCTCTGGCTCCTTTTCTCATAATTTACCCCTAGATTTCATATAATCACAGTGCTATGTTAAGATAAAGTTAACATGACGGTGAAGCATGCTAGTTGAAGTCAAATCCCTAGATAAATTAGAACGTAACCTAGACCGCATTATAAAGAACACAGATGCGTTGTGGGAGTTAGCACACATCATTAATGCGACTACTGCCCAAAAGGACCGTAAGCGTGCCTTATTGTATTGTATGCAGCAGATAAAGGGCCATCAATTCGAACTCACAATGATTAAAGAGGCAATAGAAAAGTTATTGCAGGGGGATGCATATGAGGCGAACTGAGATTGAGAATCTTGATATGAAGCGCATATTTCCCGAGGTGTTAAAGAACCATATGGGTATTGTGACCTATGCTTGTAATGAGCTTAAAGTGCAGAGATCGACATATTATTGGTGGTATAACCATGATCCAGAGTTTGCTAAAGAATGTGATGAAGTAATAGAGCACATGGCAGATGTAGTAGAGAGTGCGCTTTACAATAAAATTATGGCTGGAGACACTGCTTGCATCATCTTTTACTGCAAGACAAAGCTTAAGCATAGAGGTTATGTAGAACGCACAGAGCAACTCCATGGGACTGCTGAGTCCTTAAATACAATAAAGTTAACCGAACGTGATAATGAGATATTGGAGCGTGCCTTAGAACGTAGAATGAAAAGGATTAAGTATGCAGATACAACAAATATCGAAGAATCTGGAAACGTTCATTAAAGGTGAGATAACAGAATTATTTCATCAAATGGTTTATGGCGAGTATGCAGAGCAGCGCCGAAAAGCTGCAATTAAGTTTATGATAGCCTTTGAAAGGGCGGTGCTAGAGAATGTAGTCGATGATAAATAAATTAGATGAAACGCAAGCGGCATTACGTACAGACTTAGCATCATTTACTGAGAAAGTGTTTTCGCATGTTGATCCTGGTGCTACGTATTTACCTAACTGGCATATCGACCTTATCGCCGAGTATTTGAAAGCGTGCCAGGAAGGCCAGATCCAACGCCTTATCATCAATATCCCTCCACGGCATCTTAAGTCTATCTCAGTTGCTGTTGCCTTTCCTGCGTGGCTGCTAGGCAAGAATCCTAGTGAGCAGATAATGTGTGCATCCTATAGCCAGGATTTATCTTTTAAACATTCCATGGATTGCCGTCTTGTGGTACAAAGTGATTGGTATAAATGGTTATTCCCAGGCACAACTTTGGTGGATGACCAGAATACCCAGCGGAAGTTCGTAACATCGCAACGGGGGTTTCGTATTGCTACTTCCGTTGGGGGTACCGCAACTGGAGAGGGCGGTAACTTCCTAATAGTTGATGACCCTATATCATCAGCGCAAGCAGATTCAACAGTAATGCGTGAGAATGCCAATATCTGGTTTGATAGAACTTATTCAAGCCGTCTTAATGATAAGAAAAAAGGTTGTATTATCGTTATTATGCAGAGGTTCCATGAAGAGGACCTAACTGGGCACTTACTGCAGAAAGGGGGATGGGAACATCTCTGCCTGCCTTTAATAGCTGAAGAAGAATCTATTATTGAGCGCGGAGGAGTGCTCCAAGAGCGTAAAATAGGAGATATTCTGCATCCTGAGCGTATAGGATTAGAGGATATAAAGCAGCTTAAAGTTGAGATAGGTGCGTATGGTTTTGCAGGGCAGTACCAGCAAAGACCATCTCCAGAGGGTGGTGGTAAGTTTCGTAGGGAGTGGCTGCAGTATTATGACAACATTTATCATGCTGACCTAGTAACATATATGTTGGTTGATCCTGCCTATACTAAGACGGAGAATAGCGATTATACGGCAATCTGGATTATAGGTGCCGGCCAGGATGGAAATCTTTACGTAGTAGATATAGTGCGGGATAAGCTTAATGTGCGTGAAAAAGAAGACCTAATATTTGAGTTACATAAGAAGTATACACCTCAGGTGCATTATGAAGCTGGCGGTACACAAAGAGATGCAGATTGGTTGCGAGAGGCTATGGAAGACAGGAACTATCGCTTCCAGATTATTGAGACTAAGTGCCCACGTAGTTTAAGTAAGACGGATCGTATCTCTAGGCTTGTTAGGTATTTTGCAGAAGGGAAGATATATTTACCAAGGCAATTATTTAAGACAGATTGGCAGGGGAGATTAGTAGATGTAGTAGAGCAGTTTGTACAAGAGGAGTACTTGGCGTTTAATGCTGGCAAACACGATGATTTGCTAGATGCGTTATCCCGTATATGCGATATTACAATACAGTATCCAGGCAAGAGTAATATCGACTATTACAAGATATATGGGATGAGGCGAGGATAATGGTGTTATTTCGCTTGGTATATATCGCTTCTATGACCCACTTTTACCACAGTAATAGTGATAGTTTCTTGTGACACATCATATATAACGCGATAGTTTCCGACTCTATAACGCCAAAGGCCAATATATCTGCCATAGAGTGGCTCTCCAAGCCCTAATGGGTCTAATACTAAGTATTTCTCTACCTTTTGAACTATCCTACTCTTTGTTTTTTTATCGAGTTTATGTAAGTCCTTGTTGAGTTTGTTATCCCATGTAATCTTATACATTATTCTCTTCATCCTCGAAACTAGCCAATAATTCTTCTGTAGTTAAAAGAATTTGATTTGGATCGCGTAATCTTTTTAATGCTTCCTCGCCATCTTCCCAATCTTCTATGTAGTGCATTATAGCTTCACGCGCATAGAAAGTCTTAGTTCTATTTGTATTGGCAGCTAAGGCATTTAGTCTATCTTCAAGTTGTTTTGGCAATCTAATTGTAATCATGTTAACCTCTTTTTTTGTATTGTAATACAAAGCATGCATGTATGTCAAGCTAAAGAATGTGATGAGGAAATAAAAGGGCACACATATGTCAGGTATGCCCTTTTACACTAGCTGGCCTGTTTCGTAGTGCCATACGAGAGGTTGTATAATGAAAACACAACTTTCTTATTTTATCGTAATATCACTAATAGTCTAGTGCTTAGTCATTGTGTAGATGATAGAAATATATTAAAGTAGTAGTTAGGCAAACGTATAATTACTACTTAAATGGATAGTGCATCCGATATTATCAAGATTGCGCATCAACGCATCAACGACTGTTTATTAGTACAGTCTTGGTGGCGTGCGAATGAAATACGCGATAATTACAACCTTATCGAGGGAGATCAATGGCTTGAAGAAGCGCTAGATCGCCAGAATAACGATGGTATGCCTCTACGTACCGTTAATAAGTCTGCAGTAGTTGTAGATGCCGTTTGTGGCTTTGAGATACAGAATCGTAGTCAGGTGAACTACGTAGCTCGGTTACCTACCGATGCGCAGCAAAGCTTTAGTGACATGGTTAATGATGGTGTTAAATATATCGAGCAGACCTGTAACGCAGACTTTCAGAACAGTTTATCCTTTAAAGACATGCTCATCTGCGGTGTTGGTGTAACCGATACTCTTATGAGCTATGACAATAATCCGGATGGTGAGACGGTTATTGAGCGCGTTTTTCCATATCTTACATTATGGGATGTTTCTGCCAGGGCAAAGAACCTTGAGGATGCCAACTGGGTTATTAGGGCGAAAGTAGTCGATAAAGACGCTATGGAAGGCTATATCAAGGATGCAATAGATCAAGATGAAGCGGATGCTAACTTTGGCGCCTCAGTAGATGCTCGGTTCCTGGATTTCTTTAATACTGTGATGATAACTAAGTCTCTTGGCATCATCTATGAGTACCAGTGGCGTGAAAAAGTGCCATTTTATCGACTTGAGAATCCACTAGTAGGGTTTGAGGGCGATGCTATGGACCCACATACGCAGCAAATAGTGGCGCTAGCGAAGGCGTTACAAGAGAAATACAAGTTTGATGTTATCAGAGATAGAGTATTCTCCATCGACTCAAAGGATCGTAGTTCCTTGAAAGAAGCATTTGAGATGCTAGGACTGCCATTTAAGGCTATTAAGCAGAAGAAGTACAAGTACTATCGTGCCACTGTTGTTGGCAATAAGCTATTTGATAAGGAAGAGAACTTTTCCCAGACCGGATTTACATTAAAGTTTATGACTGGAAAGTTCTCTGAGGTTAGACAATGCTATTATGGCATGATGCGGGCTATGAAAGAGCCCCAGCGGATGTATAACCAGGCGATCTCAGATTATGAGGGTTTCCTGCGCACCATTCCTAAGGGTGGGGTTGAGATTGAAGCTGATGCTGTACCAAACATGCAGGCATTCGTTGAGACCTATACTAAAGCCCGCGAGGTAACTATCTATAATCCAGGTGGTTTGAATAAGGCGCGTCCCAAAGTTACCCCTCCTATCCCATCCGGTCTCCTTGATATGATTAATTTCGCCTCGACTGCTATGTTGGAGGCAACTGGCGTAACCCCTCAGTTTATGGGGATTAGCGATTCAAAAGAAATGACTGCTATGCTCAATAGGCAGTTAGTACGCCAGGGACTAACGGTCTTGAGTGCGTATTTCGACGCTAAGAAATTTTATACGATCTCTCAGGGCCGACTATTCATCGATTGTTTGCGTGTAATGGCCGAGAATGCTGAAGGGCGCTTAATAAGGGTAATGAATGAGGGGGAAGCTCAGTTCGTCCCATTGCTTAGTGATGGCATTGCAGCGGAATACGACGTCATTGTAGAGGATGTTCCTGAGACGCCTACCGAGCGTCAGGATACGTTCGAGAAACTCCTCCAGATGGCCTCCCTGCTCGCCAATAAGTCTAACCCAATCGATATCATGCCAATGGTGGTTCAGTATAGCCCGCTTAAGGAAAACCAGATTAAGAAGATTACTGAGTTGATGGCTCCCCCTCCACCACAGCCACCAGATCCCGTCACCCAAAACCTACTAATTGCTGAGACGAAACTCAAAGAGAGCACTGCTGAGAAGAATATGGCCGATGTCGAAAAGATTAAAATTGACTCCCAGTTAAAACTACAGGAGCTCATTAATGCGGACAACTATGCAAGCGCTGAGATACAGAAACTCTTATCAGATGCGCAATTAAACCAAACGAGAGCATTGAGTGAGGTGAGCAGAACAACAACTCAATAATAGGCATTCGTATGAAAATTGAAACACATAGCGATCTCGCTACGACAGAACCACTAAATAGTGCTGCAACTTTTAGAGCAGAGCTAGATAAACTACAGCAAGATAATACTGAGGTATCAAATGAATCAGAAGAAACCAATACTGCGGAATCAGAAGAATCAGCTCATGAGCCTGATGATCAAGGAGATTTGCCAGACAATACTAGCAGTGATGTTAGTAATGATAGTCTTGATGATGATTTTGACCCTCGTGCCCCCGTACCTGTCAGTAGGCTAAAGAAGGAATTAGCTAAACGGAAAGTTTTAGAAGAGACCGTAAACCAAGAGCGTACAGAGAGGATAAGAGCACAAACTGAGCTAGACCTGTATAACAGGGCCTTCCAACAGTTACAGACCTCGCAGCAGTCTCAACAGCAACAGAACCAGAATACCTTTGATCCGTTAGATGAAGAGGCGCATAACTACTACAAGCAGAACTATGTACAAAAAAATGAGTTAGCTGAAATGCAGCAGGAGTTGGCTAGAGTACAAGCACAGCTTTATCAAGGACAGGTATCTCAGACGCTAGGGCAGCAGCAAAGCATGTTTGAGCGCAGCAAACCTGATTTTAAGGATGCATATCAGCATTTATTTAAAGCAGAAATTGAGAGTGCGAAATGGGTTGCTGGTAATGAACAGCAGGCAACACAGATGGCAACATCAAAGTTGCAGAATATGGCTGTAATGCTAACCCAGCAAGGTAAGAATGTTGCAGAAGTTTTCTATCATATGTCCAAGTCTTATGGGTATTCTCCGAAGGCAAAGCAGACGCAATCCAGAAGCAATCTTGATGCAATCGAGACCAATATGCGTAAATCGAAGGTTGCAGATGTACCAGAGGCGTCTCTAGTGCCAGGTAATGGTGCGGCTAATTACACGAAGCGAGATAATTTCGAGAAGGTGTATAGCGGATTGCCGAATGAGCGCGAGAAGAATGCAGAAAAATTCCATGAACTCGTTAGAAAGTTGAGAGAAGGCAAGTAAAAAAGAGGGGGCAACCCCTCTTTCCCACAACTTGCATACCGAACTCGAACTGAGAGATAAGCATAAAAAGTATATTGTTAATATATTAAACATGCAATAAACTAATGATTAGGCATTCGTATGATTTATACAAGATTACATCAAGTACAAATCCCACATCGCTATTCCAAGTCCAGCTACGAAAGTGTCTGGCGTGGTTCTTGGCCACGATAAATAAACATTCGTTTCAGCTACGATAGCGGCTGCGCGTTTACTCTTCCGCGTAAATCAAAAGTTCGATTAGGCCACGATATAGGCCCTCGTGAATTGGAAAAAATCACTTTTTACTAATTTTAATGAGGGCTTAATATGGCGGTAACTCAATTTTCTTCCTCAGATAATTCAACAGTCAAGCTGTGGTCAAATCGGATATATAAAGATTTTATCACAGATAGCGGCTTACTAGCCTCTATGTTGAAGTCTGGGATCGTCTCTAAACAAGATAAAACCCAAAACGATGCTGGTGACCAAGTACGGGTCAGCTTCTTACAACGGTTAACTTCACCTGGTCTTATTGGTGACCAAGTAGCTACTGGTAATGAATCTGCGCTTACTTACTTCACTGATGACGTTTTAATCAATCAGCTACGTCAGCCGGTTGCTATACCAAACACACAAACAATTAGCCAACAAAGGGTCTTGTACGATCTTCCAGAAGATACGTATCAAGTTTCTATGGACTGGATGAAAATCCGTGGTGTTGTCGGTGCTCTTTATCAACTAGCAGGCTTCACAGCTAATAGCTTTACCTATGATGGTGTTACTTATAGTGGCGCTCAGAGACTAACGCTAACTGGCTTGAATGCAGCTATTGCTCCAACTACCAATAGGATATTCCGTCCTAACAGTTTGACTACTGACCAAGCAGTTGGTGCAGATAGTACTGCTACCATGAAGTTTACACTTATTGATGAGTGCGAAGCATTGGCTGAAACCGTTCGTCCATATATCCGTCCGATATCTGAGACAGATGGCGTAAAGTACCATATGTACGTGCATACACGCCAATGGCAGTCGCTTCTTCAAGATACCACCGCGCCTATCCAGTATCGAGATATTATGGGAAATCTCATAGCATCCGGTCGTGGCGATGGCAGTATTCCTCGGTCAATGGTGTATTCACAAACTGAAATCTTTAAGACAGATAAAATGCCAAACGGTGTTGATTCTGGTACCTCTGCAACTGTATCTCATTGTCGTAGAGCTGTGTTCTGCGGACGTGATGCTGCAGTGCTCGCTCTGGGCCGTGGATACAGCGATGGCAAAGAAACGGTACCAGGATTTTTGATCAGATCTGATGAATATGACATTGGGCAAATTCGCCGGATCGCGATTAATGGTATCTACGGTATTAAGAAGATTCAGTTCAATGGGCTAGATAACGGCGTAATAGTCGTTCCTACCTATGTGGCACAAACCAGCTAATTAGGAGAATACTTATGACAGCTTACAATTTTACTTTAATCACTACTACTCCACACTGGTCATCTGGTGACTTGCAGGCAATTACTGCATATTACGATTTGGCGAGTGTAGCATTAGCGCAGAATGACACGATTACAGCTACTGGGATGATTCCTGGTGATGGCGTGAAAATCTACGACATCTATTGTTCACACACAGAACTTGATTCTAACAGTACTCCAACAGGAACCTATCTAATAGGTGACGTTGCAGATCCTGATAGATTCATGCTCTCTGTGCCAATGGGCGTTAATGGTGTTACTACTACTGGCTTTCAGTTAACCAATAGATCAAACTTCGCTCCTACATCCACTGCGGGTGTAGTAACGACTGGTCTAGGGTATATCTACACTGGCACTACTGCTACCGATCTCGTCCTTACAGTGGATGGGGCTGTGGCAACTGGTGCTACTACAGGTGTGATATTCCTAACGGTTCTGTATCGGTGCGTCGGTAACAGCTAGGAGCACTAATATGGCGGTAACATTCGGTCAACTTGCAGCTAGAATCTTGCGTGAAAGCGCGAGAGACATCTCTTTCCAGACTGCAGCGGAAGATGCGATTATTAGCGCCATTAAAGAACTCGAACGAGAACAGTATTGGCTATTTGAGACAGAGGCAACTCTAACTCTTGTAGCCAATACCAACTTGGTCGCGTTACCAGATGATTTTGTAGCCCTGTCTTCTGCAAGGTTACTGGTAGGAACTACCTACTATACTGAGGTCTACGGGTTCGTTCCTGTGACTAACCACCAGATTTTTAATGAGGCACGGATTCAGGGTGTGACTGGCATTCCATTTATGTACGCCATCTACAATGACAACATGGTGGTTTATCCATGGGCTGCCGGTGATTATGAGATTGACCTGCATTACTTCCGCAAGGACTTGACCTACCCAGTTAACTACGATGATACGAGTCTCTGGTTCGGAGATCTAACTGCCGACCTAACTCGTTATAAGGCGCTAGCAATGTTCTATAGAGATGAGCTCCAAGCTGAGGAAAAAGCACAGTTTTATGAGACTAAGAGTCTAGATGCAATCACACAACTAACTATTCGTAATAACCAAAGACAAACTGTTTATAGATTGAGTATATAATATGGCAACATTAACCGCACATTTTGGCCTTTTGAAACCTGTAGTCAATGACCCCATTGACCAGGATCAGTGGGGCTATCAGTTAAATACAGACTGGGATAGTGTAGATGCGCTGCATTATGCGTGGTCTACCACCTCTATTGGGACTGTTCGCCCAGACTATGCAAAAGCTGGCACTCAATGGATTAATAATACGACTACTCCATGGGTCTGGAATGTTTTTAGTGGTACTACAGATATCGTATTAGGCAATATTGATACAGTAACTAATACTTTTACCCCCGGTGGTACGGCAGCATTAACTACTAAGGGGGATTTGCTTACCTATTCTACGCAACCTGTTCGACTAGGAGTTGGTACGAATGGACAGGTCTTAACGGCAGATTCTACTCAAGCAGACGGTGTTAAATGGAGTAGTAATAATAGTATTGCAGCATGGTGTAGTGCAAAACTTACCTTTATTGGGCCCGTAGGTTCGTTTACAATAAATGCAGGATTTAATATAACATCGATTACCTATACTGAAAAAGGCAAATATGTTGCAATCTTTACCAATCCTCTGCCAAGCGCTAATTATGCTGCTTCTGGTATGGCGCAACGTATATCAACGGATAGTGGGGATGAAGTCATTATTTCGTTCCAAAAAAGTGGCAGTATAAGTGCTGGTTCATGTCCTATAGCGACCAAAGATTCTGCAGGCGACCTTGTAGATGTTAATGTAATCACTCTGATGTTTGTAGGGGGTTAAATGCCCGCCCTAGGTAAAAAACTCCAAGTTCAGATACAGCCTGGTGTAAGTCCAAAGGAAGACTTTACGGAGTTGGATAGCTTTACCTATGTGAATTCTGATAAGGTTCGATTTCAGAATGGGCGTCTGCGGAAACTCAAAGGCTGGGTTAGGTTATTCTCAGATAACTTCCAGCGAATCTATGGGTGTGCTAGGGCAATGTACTCCTATACTCCTGGTGATGGCTTTGAGCGCGTTTTAATAGGAACCTCAACAAGCCTGTATGTCTTCTATAAAGGGGCTTTCTATAATATCACACCTCTCATAACAAGCACTACGGCTATCGCTAATGCTCTAGGAACAGTCTATTTGACGGATGCTGGATATAGCGTGAGTACTACTGCAGGTAGTGATATAGCCACTTTCAATATACCAAACTTTTTAAATCCTGATGATACAGTCAAAATTAGTGGTGTCACTGGTACTATTGGAGGGATTAGTTCAACTAACTTTAATGGCACCTTTACAGTTATTGCAACGCCGAGTTCTGGGACTTTTCAAGTCCTAATCGCAGTACCCGCCGTTAGTAATGATACGGGGGGTGGCACATCGATTCAGTTTGTTACAAAGCAGCTTTTAGTAACATTGGTGGACCATGGCTTCGGGAAAGGGGATAGGATTAAAATTACTGGTTCTGCGGCAGTAGGTGGGATCACGGCGCCACATATCAATATGGAGAATGTTGTAAGTGCGGTCATTTCTCCCGATGTGTTTGCTATAACTACTATGGATTTTGCTACTAGCCTTGTAACAGCTGGCGGTGGAGCGGATGTGCTGATACAAGGTGAAATTACTGGTGGTCCTTGCGATCAATCCCAGGGCTATGGGTATGGTGGTGGATTATATGGTGTAGGGCTATATGGTGTGCCTAAACTATTTGCTATTGCCATTCAGTACCCAAGGGTATGGTCATTTGACCTATTCAATGATGGTATAATCATGTGCCCAGGCAATCAGGGGGGCATTTATCTATGGGCAGGTGATATCTCAACCGCCCCTGTATTACAGACTAATGCGCCCTTAGCTAATTGGGTATATCAAAGCAATAGTATGGTTGTAGCATTAGGGCCAAATGGTGATAATGGGACTTTTGCCAATAGTAATCTAAATGATGCTAATGATTGGGTATTTGATGGGGTTAGTGTAAAACGCTCTTTTGATGTTGCTGGGGCTTCTACTTTTGTATCGCAGACATCAACCCGTAATGTGGATGTTTTATTTACAAATAATAAGGTATACCAAGTTAGATTTGTAGACCTCCCCCATGTATGGGTAGTTTCAGAATTATTTGCTACAGATGGACTGATTGCGCCGAAAGCAAGGGTTAATATTGAAGACTCTGTAGTATGGCAAGGCTGGGGAGACTTTTACGTCTTCAATGGCACGTCAGTCAATATATTGCCTAAGAATACAATAAAACGATATGTGTACGATAATCTTAACCTTGCGCAATCTGCAAAATTCTTTGCCTGTGCGCAGCCAGACTATAATGAGATATGGTTCTTCTATTGTGCTGGACAAGACAATGAGCCAAATAATTATGCGATTAATAATTATAGAGAGCAGCACTGGACTATAGGGACTTTGGAGCGTACGGCTGCAGCTGAGCCAGCTAGTGGGGTTACGCCGACACTATTGATACAGAGTCATGTAGTAAATACTGTGAAGCTGGCTAATAATCCGCTGTCTACGAACTTTTATACTCTCGGGACTGATCCGATAACTGCGGCTAATACTAGTAGTGATATCGTTATTACAATAACCGGGCATCACTTAGAACCTGGGGATTCAATTGTAATAGCGGGTTCTAGTGCAGTTCACGGCATTACTGCTCTTCAGATTAACACCACGCAAACGGTAACCTCAGTAACGGTGGGTACTATAACTGTCACTACAGCTGGGACGGCTACTTCTAGTGGAACGGGTGGTGGCAGTAGTATTACAGTTGGCACTCAAATCGTAACAGCAAGTTATACAAATCATTTCCGGAATAATGATGAGGTGACTATAGATAATGCCACGACCTTTGGTGGTCTTTTAGTTGGCGATTTAAATGGCACATTTAGTGTACGAAGATGGACTGCTACTACCTTTGATTTTGCTGTAGGTACTGATTATAGTACATCACAAGCTACTGGAGGTGGCCCAGGGGTCCAGTTATCATATAGTCGCACTGGAAGGTTATTTGAGCATAATGTGGGAGTGGATGATTATGATGGTGATAACTGCGATATAGGTGATCCAACTACTTGCGTACTACCAATGAATTCCTTCGCAGAGACTAACTATGGGCAGATAGGAGAGGGCGATAATACGATGCTAATATACTCGGTAATCCCAGATTCTACTCAAGTTGGCACTATGAATCTGACTGTCACTACTAAGCTTTATCCGCAAGGAACTCCGATTACCAAAGGGCCATTTCCTATAACTCCAGCTACCATAAAAGTTGATGTACAAATGCTTGGAAGGCAGCGGAAATACAGGATTGCAAGTAATGCGCTCGGCCAGGATTTTATTACAGGTAAATGGTTTGAACAAGTTATTGAGAGTACGCCAATATGAGTAGTTTTACCACATCTGATATCGAAGAACGTCTGCGGCGCTTAGAGCAGCAGGTTGAGTATTTGGTTCCTAGTTTGAATTCAGTATATATTATAGGGCGTTTAAGGACTGATCGAAATTCTCCTGCAAATAGTGCAGATATTGTTGCAGGTGTTGACCTATTATATGATATAGTTAGAGATGCAACATATGAATATATTTTAATAGATGCGGCTGGCACTTTGGCCTGGCGCAGAATAATAATGAGTTCGTTTTAGGAGATTATATATGCCAAAGTGGTATGAAGTTGGGATACCTGCAGCCACAACAGCGGTGGGATCTTATTTTGGGGGACGTACTGGAGGAGCGGCAGGTAATGCTGCAGGTAATGCTATAGTTAGTATGATAGGTGGGAAAAAAGGCAAACAAGAGACCTCTAGTTACCAGAATATACCACCAGAGTTATTACAGGCCTGGATGGGCACTTATGTTCCTGCGGCAACGAATTGGTATAACTCTGGTCCTAATGAATATCAGAAGCAAGCTACTGCTTCTTATGGAGGGGGACTTGCAGGTTTAGAGCAAGAATTACCAGGGTATCAGAAATTTTATGATGATAACCTGAGTAATAGGTATTTACGTCAACTTGAGGATGATTCAAACTTAGAAAGAGAAAAAATAAGAGCGCGGTATGCAGGTCGGGGAGGATTAAATAATACATCTGTTGCGGCAGAATTAGGTTTATTAGAGAAGAATAAACTAAATAGAGTGGCTGATTATAAGCATGATATGGCAGCTGAGAACTTCGATAAGGCTGTTGGATTACGTAGGCAAACACTAGCAGATTTAATGACCGCTGGTGACCAGCCACGCCAGCACATAGATCAGTTAGGGGCATTATTACAGCGATTTCCAACTGGTGCTACGGGGCAGAACTATCAGATGCCACAGCAAGTTAATTGGGGCGAAGCGAGTGGAGCTGCAATGGAAAACTTAGGCAAGCTTTTTGATAATCACCAAGGGAATCAAGCAAGTTATGTGCCTGCCTATGATGTTACTGGATGGAATGATGTAGGTGGTCAAATGCCATGGACAGCGCCAAATTATGGGTATCCTGGACAACCAGGGCAACCCGGTATTTATTAATTAATTATAGGAAAATATTATGCAAAATAATCAACAAATGGGAGGCATGCCGCAACTTGACATGGCTCAATTAAGTAATCTACTGCGGATGTATGGGATGGGTCAACAAATACCACAGATGCCTCAACAGCAGATTCCACCTCAAATGTATCAGACCAGGCAAATGCAGCCAGCGGCTATGACTTCAGGTCCATCAATGATGTATGGACAGCAACCACAACAGCAGATGCAATCTTCGGCAGGATTACAAATACCTCCGGGATATACTTATGATCCTAGAAATACTCAATACGGCATTCCAGGTGGCGCTAATAACCTGCAGTATACTTACCCTGGTGGTGTAACAGGCGCAGGAGCTTACCGGCCTCATACTGGATAAAATCAATAATAGGAGAATGCTATGCAAGGAACTAATAATATGGGACAGCAGCCAATGCAGGGCGCTCAAAGTAGTCCACAAATGGGACAATACGATCCAACACAGTTGAGTAGTTTAATGAGTGCTGGTATGTCACCATATAAGTATAACCAGATGTCAGGACAACTACAGCAACAGTGGTTAGGGCAATACGGGCAGCAAATCATGGGGCAGCCATTTTCGCCATATCAGAGAGTCATTAATCAGCAGGGCATGCCACAGACTACATATACACAAAATGGAACCTATAGTATGTCTCCTGAGCAACTCAGTAGATTATACCAAGCTGGCAATATTACTGGTATTGGGCAGAATGGTTATACTACTGGGAAAATGTCATTAAATACTTTACCTCAGTATATAACTGCTGGATCAATGTACAATTACTAGGAGCTTTTATGCAAAATAATGATCTCATGTATGATCCCCACTTCTTGGCTAATCTTGCGATAATGCGCGGAACCCCTAGAAATGAGGCTATATCACAGGCGGCTATTGATTCTCATAACATGCAGCAAACTAGAATGCAGCAGCAGAAACATGCTCAAGAACAGTTTATGGCTCAACAGCTACCCAAAATTCTACACGAATTACAGGGGAAAAATCCATATGAGGCTGCAGAATTATTAGCTCGTGCTGGCTTAAAGGGTCCAGAGATTGGATTATTTTTAGAGAGATTGGGACTTGGAGGTGGAAAAACTGCAGCATCACAAACATTCACTGGCGCTGATAAAATGCGATATGAACTCTTCAAAGATGAACAAGGCCAAACTATGTCTCGGCCAATACCTGGGCAAGCTCCTATTAAGCCAAAAGTGAATGCCACAGAACAAAAAGATATAATTAAGATAAGAGAGCGAGCAAAGGCAGCGTTAAATAGTATACGTGAATTACACACATCAAGAGAGGCGCGCAAGGTCTTGCAAGGACAAACGGATGAGAATACAGGTCCTAATACAGCGCTTGCTAAACTTACAGACCCAGATTTGCAACAAGATAGAGGAAAAATAGCGTATGCAGCGGGAGAAATAGCTGATTTTAGTTTATATACACCAGAAGCACGTGAAGCCAAGCAAATTATTAGCAAAGTAAATGCTCATTTGATCCAAAATGCAATCAAAGCATTAGAAGGCACAGATACTAGAGCGTCTGTGTTTTTAGAAAAAATAATGAAACAAGGAACGCCGTTGAGTCATTTGGGAGAAAGGGCTGCAGGAATAGTATTAGATGAGTTTGAAATAATAATGGCTGATAGGGCGATTACAGATACTTTCATATCTAAGTATGCTGATGCTCATGGAACTACACAGGGGGCCGAAGCAGCTTTAACAGAGTTTAAGAAAACTGTGCCAACTATAGACCCACAAACAGGCTTATTTAATGAAAAAGCCATAGAATTAATCCCACAGTTTATCCGTGGTACAACCGGTGGTGGCGAAGACTTTATTCCTGAGTTACAGTCATCCTATGTAGAGCCGCCTAAATCAGAGTGGGAAATGGCTAGGGATATATTAAGAGAAGATGGTACTATACAATAATGCAAGAAATGAGGAAAAAATCTAAGGCAGAGTTACTGGAGATATATAGCCGTGGCCCAGATGGTACAAATACTACTATGCCATCAATCCCAAGAAAACGTAATATGCATGCGGAGAATGAGTTTGATCTAGAGGGGGCGCCAGAGGCGTTACAAGCATTTGGCAGTGGATATGTGCATGGCGGTACATTTGGCTATGCACCTAAAATTATAGGTGGTGCTGGTGCTGCAGTATTGCCGTATGTTCGCCCAGACCTTTTTGGCGAATCTACTTATAAAGACCTATACAAAGAGCTTAGAGATACTGCGAGACAACAGGATCAAGAGCTTGCTGCCAATAGGCCTGGAGCACACTTTGCTGGCTCTGTAGCTGGCGCTGCAGGCCCAATGACTAGGATAGGTAAATTAGGCGGTAAGTTAGCGCCGGGAGCTTCAAAAGTATTGCCAGCTGTAGGGACTAAGAAAAGAGCGGCGTTAAGCGGGTTTGGATGGGGAGGATTACAAGGATTTGGGGAAAGTGATAAAGGAGAAGTTGGCAGTATTGGGCTGGGCAATGTTCTAGATGCCGCTGGGTTTGCGACTACTAGTGCTATAGCTGGCGCAGGCTTACAGTCTCTTTTTAATAATGCATTTGGCAAGTTAACGCCAGAAGCTACAAAAGCGCTAGAGAGGGGACAGGCGTACCAAGATGTTAATATTCCTTATCGCAAAAGCCAACTTACCCTAAATCCTCAAGATGCAGCAAAAGAGGCGGAGTATCTAGCTGGGAAACATGGCAATACAAATGAGACACTTATGCGCAATCATATGGGTAAGCAAGAGGAGGCTTATCATGACTTAGTCCGTAATGCACGTAATTGGGGTGGAGAGAAGTTTATAGAAAAAGGTAGGCATCTTGGTGAGGCGGTTGATGTTGTAGCTATGCAAGCGAAGAAGGAACAAAAGGCTGCATCAGCTAATTATGATAAAGCATTCGCAAATGATGTGACTTTGGCGTCTGAAGATTTTCAAAGTCTGCCATTACAAATAGAGCGGGCACTAAAAAAAGTAGATTTAGACCAAGATATAGTTCCTCAAGCATATTTATATTTAAAAAAGCTTGGCAATAAGTTTAAAAAGCAAGAAAGCGGGCTAGATTTAAATACCAAAGTTACTTCTACTGAAGGGTCAATAATAAAGTCAGGTCGTGAGACCGTAAAGACGATATCTACTACTACTCCTACTAAGAGAATAAGTACTGATGAGACCCGTATAATTACAAAAGAGCCTAATAGGAAGATTACTGATATTGAGCGCAATAAGCATGTCACTCCAGAATTAGAAGAAGTTACACTAAATGGCATAGAGAGATGGCGCCAGACCCTTGGCAAAGCTTTAGAAAAAGCGAAGAAGGATGGTAATGGTAATGAAGTAAATGCCATGATTAAAATACGTGATATGGTTGATGCACATGTCGATGATCTTCCTGAAATAGCCCCATTTAAGACTGCACGCCAGGTTTATAGGCAGCATATGGATGAGTATCATACTGATAACCCAAAAGAACTTGGCAAAAGGTTCATCCAAGATGTTGTAAAAAACCGGGCACACTATACTGATGAGATGATAGCAGATATGGTGCTAGGTACCAGTATAAGTGGATTTGATAAAGGTACTGCTCATATAGTTTACGAGTTAAAAAAGAACTTAAGTCCAATGGATTTTAATAAAATTAAGCTTGAGGCAGCAGATAAGTTGGTTAGCCCTTTATTGCAGGGCAAAAAGGGCAGCTTAGATGCATATATTGCTAATCTGCAGAATGTAAGAAAACAGTATCCTACCTTAATGAAGCACCTATTTACACCCAAAGAAATGGCTGCTTTAGAGTATCTTGGTCATATTGGTAAACAAGTCTTAGCACATCCAAAAGGCCTGGCTGGCAATTCTTTGAAGGAAAAGTCTGTTAAGTCAGCGCTTTGGTTGCTAGGCAAGAAATTCCCTTTTATAGGAGGGCTAATAGAGGGAGCGCAAGATATAGCAAGTCGGCCACAACTTAACCAAGAGGCGATACTTAATACTATCCGCAAAGAAGGAATGGTTCGTGGCATGCCCGCGCCTGGCGCACAACAAAGTGCAGCATCGGCATTATTGCGGAAACAACCACCTAAAGAGAAAGCAGAAGAACCTAAAGCACGTACAATGGCTGAAATGCGAACTCTCTCTAAAGATGAGTTATTGAGAATCTACACAGGTGTAAAATAGCACTCCGTCCTTCAAATAAAATGTTTATGCAATATATTAAAATACTGTATACTAATCTCATGCAATCTATTTCATGAGGATTATATGGGCATGCCGAATACTGGCTTTATACGGGCCGAAGGAGTACACGTATCAACTGCTAATGGCAGCGATTTAATTCAATTACAGCGGCTGGATACCAGTATTGGCCAATATGCGCCGTATCTTATCACAGCAACTAATCTCCTAACTAGCACTCCAGGCGGCTATACACCGGGTGCTGTGTTGTTCGCTAATGGTGCGGGTGATATTGCTGGCGATGCTACAAACCTGAGTTTCGATGATTCTGGCTTTGTTTTGAGTACGCTAAACTATAACGCTGGCGCCTCTGGCACTGCTGGTAGCCTCTCTATTTTCCCAGCAACGGCTTCTAAGGGTAAGTTGCTATTCTCTGCTGCTAACTCTGCTGGCAATACCACTACCACTATTACAAACGCTTCTCAAGCCGGAGCACGCACATACACTATCCCTGATGCTGGAGCTAGTGCTAGCTTTGTAATGACCGCTGGTACTCAGACTTTGACTGGGACTACCACGATTACAACGCTGAATACTACAACATTGAGTGTAGGCGCTTCTGGAACTGCTGGAACTTTGGATATATATCCTACTACCGCTTCTACTGGCAAAACCGAGTTTTTAGTAGCCTCTAATGCAGGTAACACTACCACAACCATTACTAATGCATCTCAGGCTGGTGCTAGAACCTATACGATTCCTGATGCTGGTGCATCTGCTTCGTTCATGATGACTCAGGGTGCTCAGACAGTAGTCGGCGTTCAAACTTTCAGCGCTATCCCTATAGGTACAGCAAGTGTAGTTCCGCTTTGCTTGGCGACCATCACAGCTCAAGCGGGTGCTGCTAGAATCATCTTTGTCGCGCCTTATAGTGGCACAATTACTGATGGTAGAGCTGCTATTGATGGGGCTATTACAGCTACTGATATCACTATTGCGCTACGTATTAATACTACAGCCGTTACTACTGGTGCCATGACGCTTGCTAACTCCGGTTCCGGTTTTGGTACTAAGGCTAGCTGCGCTCCTTCGGCTGCTAATACATTCGTCGCAGGCGATGTGATTAACGCCACCATTACTGGGGGTGTTGGAACTGTGGGTGGTGTAATCAACGTATACGTAACCAGAACAGCATAATGGAGTGGCTTGAATGGACTTTGATGGTCTTAATAATAAGTTTCATGACAAGCTATATGCGTTTATCGACAAGTGTAATGCTCACGAGATCGTTTTAGAGTTCGAAACTGGGTTCGTTCACCCACGTGAACAAGCGCGGCTATGGAGGAAAGGCAGATCAGATAGTGAGATCGATGCAAAGATTGCGGAATTCCAGCTTGCCGATGCAGATTATTTGGTCAAGCTCTTAATAGATGCGCATGCTCCGGAAGGGCTCTCATTGACAGACGATCTCCCTGGTTTTACCTGGCATAACTGGGGACAGGCGTACACTTTCTGCATCCTTGGTGAGGACGGCAGGCCGATCTTATC
>Ga0137398_10000028_pt1 | contig 37481 bp, 21 predicted proteins | sample czorhiz216metaG_FD_106659 | JGI IMG/M metagenome (GOLD analysis project Ga0137398, IMG submission 106659) | Vadose zone soil microbial communities from Angelo Coast Range Reserve, California, USA - czorhiz2.16 metaG | ecosystem: Environmental > Terrestrial > Soil > Vadose zone | place: USA...
AAGTACCGACCTGCGCGTCTTGCCACATCAACAATAACTACACGCTGACGATTGCACCGACCGACTGCGGGAACTCGGGATGCCATTTGACGACCTGGCAGCAGACGAATAATCCGACGCACGCGTCCGCGGGAGCGCCCTTTGCGGCGGCGAATTGCTCGACATGCCACAGTACCATCACCTGGACCACGGCAACCTTCGACCACAGCGCGACGGGGTGGGCCTTGACGGGCGCACACCAAATGGCGCCGGCGGGTAAAGTGGTGGCCTGCACCGACTGCCACGTGGGCAACAATTACACCTTCACGGCGGTGAACACGGATTGCTATGGGTGCCACCAGACAGCCTGGCAGAGCACGACAACACTCGGTGGAGCCGTCCCGAACCACATCACGGCCGGTTTCCCCACGTCGATTTGCTCGACCTGCCATGACACGCAACTGTGGGCGGATGGCAGGTTCGACCATAGCACGACGGGTTGGCCGCTGCAGGGAGCGCACGTGACCACGCCTTGCACTTCATGCCACTTGGGTACCAACGCATTCGGTCTTACCTCGGCGAACACGGATTGCTATGGTTGCCATAAGGCGGCCTGGTTGAGCACGCAAACGCTTGGCGGCAATGTCCCGAACCACGTTGCCGCGCTGTACCCGACCACTTGCCTGACCTGCCATACCACGTGGGTCACCACCGGATGGCTGGGCGCGACATTTACTCACAGCTGGTTCCGCATTCCGCATAATGGCTCGGTCTGTTCGGACTGCCACCTGGTCTCAACGAACTACTCGACGTTCTCCTGTATCAACTGTCATACACGCGCTGGTGCGCACAGCAAGACTACTACGGACCAACAACACCTGGGCAATAGCAACTACGTTTACGGCGCGACGACCTGTTACAACTGTCATAAAAATTGATGCGGGCCCGGTTACTCAATTCACGCGCTTCCGCGACATCGGCGCGTGCAAGAAGGGGCGGACCCCCAGGAAGCGTTCCTTATTTTGCGTCCGTCGCCTTGCTATCCGCGGCGCGAAATTTGGCTCAAAGGCGACGCCGCTTCCCTGAAGCTCGCCGATGTAGTGGGTGGCTTGGGTCTTGCCCATGTGCGAAGGGCGTAGTCGCCGATGCCCAGCAAGTCGGCTTCAGCACGGCGAGAAAAACGAAAGCTAGCCACGGCTAGCGCGACGTCTGAACCGCCACGGCGGATTGGATCTTTGCCAAAGTCCAGCGACTACGTGAACGTATTTCCGGGGCGGCACACTAGACTAGAGCGGATTGCAAAACAAAACGCAGGGCAAAACGACGATGGTGCGTGTTTTCGGCGATGGATCGCTCAGGCCAGCGTTGTCGGTCACCGTGAGAGTCGCAACGAATATGCCGGGCGTCGAGTACGTCACATCGCCGGGCGTAGCCACATTGCTAGACCCGGGGTTGCCGCCAGGGAATGACCACGAATATCCAGTGACGGTTCCATCTAGGTCCGTACCCGATCCAGAGAAGAATACGGACCGTCCGGCGAAGATGACCACATTGCCCGAGGGACTGTCAATCGATCCCGTGGGCGGCAAATCTGGTAGGGCCAGTGACCCAAGCGCCTGGACTAAATCCAACCTGCCGTTGCCCATATCGGGGCCCAAGGGCACTGCATGAGCCACAGCGGCGGCAGCTTGAGACTCATTGGTATTCGCTTGTTTGTTCAGCAGCAGGGAAGAACCGCCGGAAACAAACGGCGCGCTAAACGAAGTTCCCCATCCTGCGGCGTACGTGCTAAAGGGATAGGTGGTGACAATGGCTTCGCCCGGAGCGGCGACCCACACAATCTCATCGCCATAGTTGGAAAACGAAGACCGCGTATCTTGATCGCTGGTGGATGCGACTCCCATCACATCGTTTTGCCACTCGGCAGGGTAAACATTAATGGGCGGAGCTGATTGGCCTTCGTTCCCAGCTGACGCCGCGCAAATGACGTTGTTTTGGTTGGCGTAGTCCAGCGCCTTCCGCAGTTCCCGCGACCTCGTCTGGGTGTCAAAGCTCATGTTGATTACGTTGGCGTTATTCTCGACGGCGTAATAGATGGCCCGCAGAATGTCGGAGAGAAAACCGGTACCGTCCGCTTTGAAGGTTTTCAAGGGCAAGAGTTGCGCCGTCGGAGCGACCAGATGGATCACGCCCATCACCATAGTACCGTGGCCGAAGGCGGCGTACTGGTCGTTCCCATCTAACACCGCAGCGGTGGATTGATCCAGTACAGCAGCAGTGGATTGATTGACTTGAGCCGAGGAGCAACTCGGGCAGGGTGGAGGCGGACACGAAGTGAAAGGGCACGGCGAAGAAGGAATATCTGTTAATTCTGAACCACCCGGCTGATTGCGCGTAAAGTCATAGCCTGGCAATAGAACACTCTGTAGCGCGGGATGCGTGGGATCCACTCCAGTGTCAATATCCGCGACAATTCCGCTGCCACTGACTCCAAACTGGCTTTGGGCATCTGAGACGCGGACTTTTTGTGCGGCGGGTTGGTTCGCAAAGCTATTCCACACGGTTCCACCGGAATTGGGATAAGGCACCGGAGTTCTGTCCGACAGCAGGTCTGCAGGCAATGGCGAGGGGAGCACGTTCAGTGCGCCAATCGGAAATAAGTTGAGCAACTGGTCCACTTCGGCACGCACAATTCCCAGCGGATTGCCCGGGAGATCTAACAAGCCGTTTAAGTCAAACGGACTGGTGATCAGGAAGAGTTTCCCCAAGGGATCGCCCAGCCCACTTACCACTGTGCAGATTGGGGGCAATAGGGGAGGGTTGCACACCGTTTGAAGTGTCTGGAGATCGAGTCTCGAGCGGACGATAAACCGGTTGTCGGCAGAGGCTTTGGCGGGCCAGAGTCCACCGAGAAACAGGAGTACGCAGAGCACTTTGAACTTCATAAGTTACCTTCTCTTCTTCCCCTTGGGATGCACGTCTTTCTGAGCCGCGGAATCTCCGGGTGTCTCAGGGATTTGTGATCCTTCGGTGGTCCCACGCATGACGCTGTCCGAATCGGGCTTTCAGACGCGGGCCGCCTTCCTCAATCAGCGTGGTGAATCTTAACCCCAGTCCGCTACCGGGCTTTACATGCCGGACAACAGTTTCGGCCCTGTCCGTCCTTATCATGATCACGTTAGGTTCCTTATGCGGCTTGCAACTGTCCGAATAGCTCTATTCCTATGGCGAAGTCGCCGCTCTCCTTGCGCTGGCAGTAAGCGACCCTTCCTTCAGACCGAACGCCATTCCGGAGAAAAGTAACCAGCACGCGAGTCCCAGTTTGCCAGCGCCGCACCGTGGTGACGCGCACGCCCTGGGGACTCACGTTCTCAGTGGACGTCATTTCCTTAAGCCTAGATTCGTCTGCGGGCAATAGCTCTGCGGGCGATATCTGTGGGATACGCCTTTCGGATCGACCGTCGGTTCGACTGGTTGAAATGTGTGCGGTCACGAGCCCCGGGGACCTCCCGGACGGCAGGATGCCTCAAGTGCAAATCGGATGGTATGTATAGGATTCGCAACACTAAGAATCAATCGGGTGTTTACATTAAATTGGACTGGTTGAATACCTCAGTTGTGTGTGGTGTGTGTACGGCTCGCACACCTGGGGTATGTGCAGCGCAATCATCGTAGCTCACCGCCAATTCACGTATAAGCCATGACGGGTCGCTGGGGTCGCCGGGGAGTCCCGATTTGGCAAGATCAGGGTAATGAGACGTCAAAGTTGCCCCAAACCAGTCTGCTGAATGATCTCTCGAAGTGCAACTCATAAAGCTGGCGTGCTAACCGTGCCTGCTCTTCTTCCAGACTGCGAAGCTGCCTCTTGGAGGGCGTCGTCGGTCTTCCCGGCAGGTATATTTCTTGGCTATTTCATCACCCTTCTCCGCTAGGCAAGGGGAGGGGCAGTTGAAAATTGATCATAATGTGCAAGACTTTTCTCATTCCCAGGATACCTGGAAATACATGCTACCTCCGGCTTGCGCCCATAAGTTTCTTACTATCTGTAAGATAAACGTACTTACGAATGCCTATCTGGGAGTGGATTAGAGTTTGCTAGCCACGCACTGGGGCACAAGCCTGCGTCCATCTAGACTTGGCAAGGGAAAGAAGAGTACGAGAAGGAGCCTCACGTGCTGTGCTACGAACATCACGTTGAGATGAAGATTGGCCGAGCTCAGCTGGAACTCCGTGACGAGTCGGCAGAGACGACCCTGTATGCATGCCAGGAGCACGGCTGTCTAGTCCACTACGCAAATTCGCGCGGGTACTTCATCCTTGCACAGGACACAACTGCTACCGAGCGGGAGATGGAGCCATGCGTCCGTTGTCCCAAGGATGGACAGCTCATGTACCTTGCCAAGGTTGCGCGCGAAAAGAAGTTTCCGCTTGTGGAAATGTCCGGAATGTGCCGCGAGTCATACCAATCAGGAGATTCGTGCGGATAGCGCAAGCAGCAGAGCCACCCAGCGGGTGGTTGGGATAGACTCTGGCCATGACCCCTACCTGTAGAATGTTAAAAAGAGTGGCGTTTTACAACAAGCGAGGCCTCTCTCACCGTTCCGCCCCGACTGACAGTTCCAGCCCGACAGCAAACCTACCCTCAGCCACGCGCTCGCAGTAAACGATCTGTCCTCGCGACCGCACCCCCTCATTTGGAGAGATAACCAGCACTTGCTGCCTCGGCCGCCATTCCCGCTCAACAAGGACGCGTGCGCCGCGGGGACTCACGTTTTCTGTGATCGTCCTTTCTTTAAGCCCTGGTTTATCGTAGAGACAAATTTCCAGGATCACCGTTTTCGCGATTCGTTTTTCCATTCTGCCAGTCGGCATAGGCGTTGTCACATCCACTTGCCAGGGCAACATTTTTTCATTGCACCCCGCTGGCCGGTGTGTTCCATGCTGGTTCGTCTCAGTCTTGGAAGGCCAACCTCCTGCTTGCACATGGCTTGATGTGCTAGCGCCAGCAGCACTACAAGTGAAAGCGGTCCCCGCGGCTGGGGATTGAGGAACTCCGAGCCTCGAACAGTCTAGGCCGCCGAAGCGCTCCTTACGCGGCACTTCCCAATGTTTTTCTACCACGGCCTAGCGGGCAGGCAATAGGGGATAAACTGCAATTTCCGGCAGGTAATTTGCGTAAGCTGCCCAAGGTTTTGGATCGGAATTTCCGATTTGGCCTCTGGCTAGCTTCGAAGTTTCCATGCCGGAGTGGCGGAACGGGCAGAGGCACTGGACTCAAAATCCGGTGACCGCAAGGTCGTGAAGGTTCTGCGCTTCTGTTTGTCGAAGGAAGGACAGGAGCGTCCGTGACAGTGTGCAGCAAAGGGCAGGGTTCTAACCACCTGAACTACTTCCTCTGCCGTGGAATCAACAACTTACCGTAGAGCCTTGCAAATAAGGCCTTTGCAAGTTTCGCATGCGGCGCATGTTTCGCTTGCGGTGCATACGGTAGCAGCTGCCCCTGCCAAAGCCGCCAATATGGAGATTCCGGACGCTTAATTTATCATCCACGTGTGCTGAGCAATGATATTGGGACGGGTTCTTGACCATCCGGGCGCCATTCCTCGACCCTGAAGGAGAATCACTCAAACCGCTATACAGACGGGTAATCCATGAAATACAATCAGAAACACCGAGCGGGCGTAGTCCAATGACAGAACGGGAACTTCCCAAGATTCCGCTAGCAAATCCTAACACGCTGACCTGGCGACACTTATACACGGCAAGGCCACGCCGAATTGGAAAATGGAACTTCCAAAACCCAAGACGTGACAGCCGCGAAAGTTCGAAGAGTCTGGTGCTCAAAGCAACCCCTGGCTAACACGAGTTCATGATCTAGCGTGTGATAGATAAATAATTTCTTTGCTTTTGCCACGGAAAGCTATGCTAGTTAAAGTGCCTGAGCATTGAAAATTTATGAACTAAGGAGTTCGGCGACCGACTGTCGGCAGGATTCGCTTCGAGTCGAAATCTCAAACAGGGTCTCCCTTATGAAAAATGGCACCCGCAACAGAAAGATGGCGATAGTCATTCTACTGTCTACTTGGTTCGTGCAACTTTCCGGGAGCGCGCAGCTCCAAGACGAAAGCTTGGCACTTCTTGAAAAGTCATTCGCCAATCCGCCAGATGACTGCCGGATTATGATGCGCTGGTGGTGGTTTGGCCCTGCCGTCACGAAGCCCGAATTGCAGCGAGAGCTCGAACAAATGAAGGCGGAAGGCATTGGTGGAGTCGAGATTGCCACCCTGTACCCTCTTGCGCTCGATGACTCGAAGACCGGGTTCCACAATCTGCCATTTCTCTCCGACGAACATCTCGAAGCGATTCGCTTTGCCGCCGCTTTGGCTAGGAAACTTGGCTTGCGCGTTGACATCACATTGGGGAGCGGCTGGCCTTTTGGAGGCCCGCACATACCAATAACTCAAGCAGCCGGAGAGTTGCGTATCGAAACGACGCCAGTCCCACCAGGGGCAGACTCGATCCCTGTGCCCAACACCACGACTGGCGAGCAGCTGATCACTGCCTTTATAGTTCCCTTCAGAGCAGGCCAGCTTTCGTTGCAGGAAGCGAAACAAGTGTCGCCGATCGTAGATAGCCGGTTGAGGTTTGCGCTTCCGTTAAGAGATGCGAGCTGCGCGATTTTCTTTATATCAAGTCGGACCGGGATGATGGTGAAGCGTCCAGCAGTTGGCGCCGAGGGATTCGTGCTCGACCACTATGATCGAACTGCGATACTGACTCATCTCCACGCAGTGGGGGACCGGTTAATGGAAGCATTTGGCAACCAACCCCCATACGCAGTCTTCAGCGATAGCTTGGAGGATTACGGATCCGATTGGAGTGATGATCTGATGGAGCAGTTTCGCGCACGACGCGGGTATGATCTGACTCCCTACTTGCCAGCGCTGATCGGCGATGCAGGCCCGCTGACTTCCTCCGTTCGGCATGATTGGGGAAAGACACTCACCGAATTGGCGAACGAGCGCTTCCTTGCTCCGTTGCATGCTTGGGCACAAGCGCACCACACATTACTTCGATCGCAGACCTATGGATTTCCACCCGTTACACTCTCGAGCAACCGCTATGAAGATCTTCCAGAAGGCGAGGGCAAGGCGTCCTTGCTGATGTGGCGAGAATTCTCCGACACCCGGTGGGCAGCGTCGGCAGGCCATCTTTTTGGCAGTCCGGTCATTTCGTCGGAAACCTGGACGTGGTTGCATTCCCCCGCGTTTCGCGCCACCCCTCTGGACCTGAAGGCAGAAGCCGATCTGCACTTCTTGCAAGGCATCAACCAATTGGTTGGGCACGGTTGGCCGTATTCACCCAAAGAGGCTGGGGAACCTGGATGGCGGATGTATGCGGCGGCCGCTCTCAATGCTCACAACCCATGGTCGTTTGTGATGCCGGACCTGGCGCGCTATCTTCAACGCGTCAGCTTCGCTCTTCGGCAGGGAAAGCCCGCCAACGATGTGGCGGTGCTCTTACCCACTGACGATGTTTGGTCAACATTCTCCGCAAGAGTTGATTCCACGAATCCAGTCATTAGTCAAACCGGCTTCAATGCCACGAATTCGAATTTCAGCGTTGATGAATCCTTGGGTAATTCGCTCGTAAGTTCTGCTATTCAACAGGTTCTCGACTCTGGATTCAATGTTGACTTGATCGACGCAGAAGCAATTGATGTCATGGGCATTCCGTACGCGGCGTTGATCCTGCCCGGAGTAGAACGACTACCGCTCGCGACATACCAGAAAATTAAAGAATATGCACGGCACGGAGGTATTGTCGTTGCCGAGCATAGCTTCCCCTCGACGGCGCCGGGTCTCATGGAGGCGGAAACCGACGGCCGGCGAATTCGAGAAATCTCGCAACACCTATTCCGTGCGGGCGACATGGGAGGGCATTTTATTTCTGATGAGACGCAGCTCGGTGCTTCTCTGGCAACCTATCTCACTCCTGATCTCGTTTTATCTCCTAGGGCTCCTCGAATAGGGTTCGTCCATCGAAAGCTGGCGGTTGGAGATTTGTATTTCATTGCAAACACCAGCAATCAATCGCATCACCTTCAGGCGACATTTCGACACCCTGCGAAACGTGCTGAGTGGTGGGATCCGTTTACGGGCGTGGTTTCTCCGGTGGAGAACCCCACCTCCGTAGACTTTGACTTGCAGCCTTACGAGTCACGATTGATCCTCCTCACGGATTCCGCGACTCAAATTAAGAAAGCGCAGCCGACAGTACGATCTCGCACAAAAATAATTGACCTCACAACGGATTGGAGAGTTGCATTCGACGGAAGGAACCAAACGATCGCCATGGCCAAGCTTCATTCCTGGAGCGAAGACCCAACATTCAAATATTATTCCGGTCGAGCTACCTACCTGAAAACGTTCGATCTTTCATCCGAGGACTTGAGCCCTGGAACCAATGGCGTGCTCGATTTCGGACGGGCTGCGGCGATTGCGGAACCTACTCCGCTGCCGCAGCACAGCATGAAGGCTTATCTTGAAGTGCCGGTCCGCGAGGCGGCGGAGGTTTGCCTCAACGGTGAGCGCGCAGGGTTCGTGTGGCGTCCGCCGTATGCCATTGACGTGACCAGACTTCTCAGGGTCGGAAAAAATAACCTGCGCATTATTGTGGGCAATACGGCCATCAATTCGTTGGCTGGCGGTACGCTCCCTACTTATCGATTGCTCAAACAGAGATATGGTGAACGATTCGTGCCTCAAGATATGGTGAACCTCGAAGCCCTGCCCTCCGGGATTCTCGGAGGCCTGCGGCTGGATTTGGATCGGGTTGTTCAGGCTCCGTGAAGAGGGCATGAGTTCTGTGAACCCTTGGTCGGGCCTGATGAGAAACTGCCGGTACGCACTCTCCGTCAGGCGGAAATACGAACGGTCAGTCTAGTGCACTGTGACCGGCGCATTGTGAATTGGTAACCGAAAATTCTCTTCGCGGGTTCTCGGGCAATGCAGACTGGGTTGGTGCCGTAAATATCAGGACTCGCCTCGCTAGCCTGTTTCGTCCTCTTCGCATGCCGTAAGTGCCTCGTGTCAGGAACCCACTAAAGGTGTCCTCGCTTAGCCGAGGAATCCGCCGCTTTGGGCGGAGGCATCAAGTGGGTAATACTGGGAATTGCAAAGCCTTTAGATTTTTGGCCAGCTGAGGCACAGACTCGTACTTGATGGCGTAAATTCCCAGCGCGATGGCTGTCTCGACATTGGCACCGCGATCGTCAATGAAAAGAGCTTGCTCTGGCTTCACGCGCAGAGCCTCGAGGCAGTTCAGAAATATTGCGGGATCGGGCTTAAGGAGACGGACTTCCGAGGAAAAGATCAGGTGATCAAACAACTGCAACCATTCTGAATGCGAGCGGAGATGAGCGGAAAATCTCAGATGCAAGTTGGAGAGAAGAGCCGTCTGAAAGCCTGCTACTCGCAGGGACCGTGTCCAGGAGAGCAAGGGTTGTTCAAGATTGCTCCATATCTCGATGTCCCACCGCAGTAATTGCTCGATGGTATCGTCATCAAGATGAGTGTTTGTGTCGCTGGCAAAACGGCCCCAGTATTCCTTACCTTCAATATCGTTCTTGTCGTATGCGCTGCGGTGTTTTTCGTAGAGTTGCCAGAAAGTAGCGTGATCAACGCCGAAGATTTGGGCGATTCGATCAATCTCTCCTAGCGAAGGCTGGCGGCAGAGAACCATGCCGTAGTCGAGAATGATGGCCCGGAGATGATGAGATATTGGACGCATTGGTTGACGTCGGCTTGAATAGCAACGTGGGTCGCACTCACCAATGCTTCGGAATGTTCAGATAGGAGGAATCCAGCGCGGAGACAGACGGACAGCCAAGGAGGCGCAGAGTACGTTCCACATCTTCACGTAAGATCTGGAGGGCGCGCGTGACGCCCGGCTTTCCGGCTGCGGCGAGGCCGAATGCATAAGCACGGCCCAGGAGAACGGCGCGTGCACCAAGACAAATCGCTTTTACGATATCGCTGCCACGCCGAACCCCGCCATCCATAAGGACTTCCGCTTGGCCGTTGACGGCGGCAACTACTTCTGGGAGCACTCTCAAGGCGGCCGGAGCGCCGTCCAGCTGACGTCCACCGTGATTGGAGACGATGATCGCCGCCGCTCCCTCGTCTAGGGCGCGCCTCGCGTCATCCCCGGTGAGAACCCCTTTGACGACAATCGGCCCCGTCCAGATGCCCTTGAGCCAGCGAATGTCCTCCCAAGTGACGACAGCATGAGAAAGTGCAGCTGTAACGTCGATGAGGGACATGGGCCCTTTACCTGGAATAACGATGTTCTCTAGTTTTGGCACGCCCCCATCCAGAAAAAAAGATGCGAGCCAGCCGGGATGTGCAAACATTTGTGGCAGGAAAGGCAATTTGGAAAATAGAGTGCCGCCCAGGAGTTCCTTCATTCCGTTGCGCGGATCGCGCTCGCGCATTCCCGCCACGGGAGTGTCGATGGTAACTACCAGTGCCGAGAATCCAGCGCGCCGAGCGCGATCAATGGCCCCTCCAGCAACCTCGCGCCCACCCACGAGGTAGAGTTGATACCAAACGGGTCCTTTTGAAGCGGCCCGGACATTTTCCAGTTTGTGACCAGAAATCGTGGATAGGGTATAGGCAAGGCCAGCCTCCTCCGCTGCGCCTGCCGCGGCGACTTCTCCGCCGGGATGCATCAATCTACTGTAACCAATGGGGGCTAAAATTGCGGGGAAGGCCAAATCAGCGGAGAGAACGCGAGTGCGGAGGTCACATTCGGGAATGGCAACAGCTTGCCGAGGGCGAAAGGTGACGTCATCGAACACCCGGCAGTTTTCGCGTAGAGTGACTTCACTCTCGGCGCCGCCATCAAGATAGTCGAAGACAACTTTAGGGAGACGGCGCTGCGCCAGATGGCGGAGGTCGTGGATATTAATGACCCGCGGAGAGGCCAACGAGCGTGGTGTACTACGCACGGTGCCCCGGATTTCTTGTCGCGACATGCAGTCTCATGGAGGACTTAGTTCAGTGTGAAGGTGCGGATTGCGTTGCCGTACTGGTTTTACCTATGTAATTGCCATAGCCCACAATCATCGTTGAGCCCACCAGCACCAAGAGACTTAGGGCAACGAGTAATTTCGTGCGCGTGCCGGTGCCCTTCCATTCTTTAAGGGCAATGCCCCACAACGTGCTGAAGATAATGATGCTGGCCATATGCAGAGTCCAGCTAGAAAACTTGAAGCGACCCATCTGGGTTTCGCCCATGGTGTAGAAGAAAAATTGAAAATACCAGGTTGTTCCCGCCAAAGCTGAAAAGAAGTAGTTCGGGAGCATGGGCGCTCTTGTTAGAGTAGTTTTGTCGGCCGAAATCGCTGCGGCTACTGCCATTTCCTCGCCAGGGGCATCCGTGACCGATTCGAGAATCGGCTCTTTCGTTCGGTCGGGCCCGCCCTCGCGGATTTTAGAGGAAAAGTATTGATAACCCGTGCGGTTTCGTACATTCAGGATCAAGCACCAAACAAAGTTTGTAGTGAATCCGCCGAGCAGTACGACGATTAGTGCCGGGAGCCCCTGCCAAATTGGCGAGGTTCCGTACTTCACGGAAAGAGCTTTGATGGGATCGCCTGCCGCGAGGCCATAAGCGAAGCAGGCACTCATGATTCCTGAGAAGGTTGCGACCAAAAGGCCGCGTTTCAAATCAAATTCCTTGATGGAGGCGCGCTTCTGCTCCGCGGACATCTCTTTTTCCTTCGACATCCCCGCTGCTCCGGCAAAAATGATGCCCAGGAGGCAGACGATGACACCCACCAGGATGACCCGCCCTGAGGAGGTACCCAATACCTCGGACCTGAACTCGCCGCGGAAAATGGGTGGCATCAAGGTCCCGAAAACGGCGGTGTAGCCGAGCGCGACGGCCATACCGAGGGACATGCCGAGATAACGCATGGTGAGGCCGAACGTGAGGCCGCCTAGGCCCCAAAGAGCCCCGAATATGTAGGTCCAGAAGAGGCTGCTCATTGGAGTCTCATGAAGGACTTGGGCAACACTGCGCGTCATCACGAAGGCCAAGAACCAAGGTGCAATTATCCAGCTGAAGAAACCGCCGACTAACCAATAAGTTTCCCACGACCAGGCTTTCACCCGGCGGTAGGGAACGTAAAAGCTTGCGGACGCCAAACCACCAAGCCAGTGTAAGAACACGCCCAAGGAAGGGTTTGGAGCGAGCAAACGGTCCTCTCTGTTCTTGAGTCAAGCGGATTAGAATAGTGCCTCCCGAGAAAGCCAAGCAACTGAAGGGGGGCACGGCGACTCGCGACTGTAGTGCCTGAGTGAAGGCCTGTCAATACAAAACGAATGTCCGTATTGAAATTTACCGCTAGGGTATACTTCCAGAGAACAACTCGCGTTGAAGCGAAACACTATGAGCAATTCGTTCCGCAGCCGATTGTACGTGATTCCCGTCTTGTCCAAGGCGCTCGATGTTCTGGAACTGATGCAGAAGGAGAATACTCCAAGGACGCTCGAGGAAATCTATCAACGTACAAACATTTCCAAGACGACCGTCTATCGCATTCTAAAGACGCTGGTTCACCGCGGCTACCTGGCGCATTCGGAGAATGGGCTGTATCGACTAGTGTCCAGGCCAAGAAAAGTCCGGTTTGGCTTCGGAGGTGAATCATCCGAGATGCCTTTCTCGGAGGGAGTGAGAGAGAGCTTGCAAGCAGCGGCGAACTCGGCGGGAGTAGATTTGTTAGTTCTGGACAACCACTACGACGCGCAGACAGCAGTGCGGAATGCCGAGGAATTTGTCCGACAGCAGGTTGACCTGGTCATCGAATTCCAGATCGATCAGCGAATCGCGCCAGCGATCGCAGACAAAATCAGTGGAGCAGGGATTCCGCTGATCGCGGTAGACATCCCACATCCGCACGCTACTTTCTTTGGAGTGGATAATTATCGGGTCGGATTTGAGGCAGGGCAGTGTTTGGCTCATTTTGCCAAGAGTCACTGGGGCGGGGAAGTGAGCCGAGTGCTTGGACTGGGGATTGAGGAGGCGGGGCCGCTGGTGCAAAGCCGGATCACCGGCGCTTTCGCGGGAGTGCGCTCGCGGCTTCCCGGCCTGAAGGATGAAGCTTACGTCTTGATGGACGGAGAAGGCTTGCGAGAAAAAAGCTGTCGACAGGTGCAAGTCTTCCTTCGACAGCATTCGAAAGAACGAGGGCTGTTGATCGTCGCAGCCACTGATACCAGCGGGCTGGGAGCTCTGCAGGCGGTGAGAGAAATGAAGAGAGAAAAGGACGTTGCGATCGTGGGCCAGGATTGCATCCATGAGGCACTCGAAGAGATGAAGACTCCCGGGACACCCTACATTGCTTCCGTATCACATGAAGCGGGAAGCTATGGTCCGCGATTGATTCAATTGGGATTGGGAATACTAAACGGGCAAACCGTGCCGCCTTACAATTACATTGCGCACAAGCTAGTCACGGCCACGTCGTTGGCAAAAAGAGCAAGGGCGGCAAGCTGAGCGTGGCCGGCGAAGTGGCACAAGGCGCAGAAATGCGGTTCGCTCGATACCAGAGCGTCTGCGAAAGCGGACATCGTCAAGCTAGGTCATTCCTGTATTGAAAGAATTAACCTATTGCAGTCTTTCTTCCCGGAGCGTATCGTCTAGAACGCTCCTAGTGGTCGAAACCGGAATTAATCGGGCAACTTGCTCGCGCGGAAGCCGACGATGGTTTTTCCCATGAAATCCAAAGAGAAACCACGATACCTCGAAGACCGCTGGGACGACCAGATTGCGAGGCGCTTGGATGGCGCTGAATTGCTGCGGTATCGGTCGAATTTATTGGGATCCGATCTGCGGATAACGAATTTCGGCGGTGGCAACACCAGCTCCAAAATTCAAGAGAAAGACCCACTTGACGGGAGCAAAGCAACCGCCTTGTGGATCAAAGGAAGCGGTGGAGATATCGGAAGCATTCAAAAGAAGGGGTTCGCGACCTTATATCTCGATAAGCTGCATGCCTTGGCGCAGCGATATCGCGGGGTGGAGTTTGAAGACGAAATGGTCGAGATGTACCCGTTGTGCGCGTTTGGGAACAACGCCGTGGCGGCTTCGATCGATACGCCTTTGCATGGTTTTCTTCCATTCGCTCATGTTGATCACTTGCATCCGGACTGGGGAATTGCTTTGGCAGCGGCAGCAAACGGACGCGAGAAGATGGAGGAGTTCAATCGACGGTTTGAACACCGGTTGATCTGGCTGCCGTGGCAACGGCCGGGATTCGAACTGGCCATGATGTTGCGCAAAGCGGTTAGCACCAGCAGGGGTTGTGACGGTGTTGTTTTGGGAGGGCATGGTTTGTTTACGTGGGGAGAAACCCAGCGAGACTGCTATTGCAACACGCTGACTGTCATCGATCAATTGGGCCAGTTTATCGTGAAACATGTGGAAGAAAAGGGAAATGCTCTCTTCGGTGGAACTCTTTCGGCGGCCCTTGGAGACCAGCACGAACTGGCGCTAGACATTTTTCCATTCATCCGCGGCCGTGTTTCCGGCCGGCAGCGCATGATCGGTAGTTTCAGCAGCAGCGCGGAGGTTTTGCGGTTCATCAACTCACGAGATGCGCAGAAACTAGCACACCTGGGGACAAGCTGTCCCGATCATTTCATTCGCACAAAAATTCGGCCGCTTTTCGTGGCATGGGAACCATCGAGTAAGCTAAGCGGCCTTCGCGAGAAGATCGACGGGACGCTGAAGGTCTACCGCGAAGAGTACAAGCGGTACTACGACGCGTTTGCAGTGCCCGATTCGCCCAAGATGCGGGATACGAATCCTACGGTTGTGCTGATTCCGGGCATCGGCATGTTCAGTTTTGGCAAAAACAAGACGGAAGCGAGAATCACCGGAGAGTTTTATACGAATGCGATTCACGTCATGGAGGGAGCGACTGCGTTAGGGACTGGGAAGACTCACGAAGTGCTGCCGCAAGCGGGGCCTGCCGCGAAAACAGAGGCCTTTACCGTCCACGCGAACTATGTGGCTTTGCCTCCTTCGGAGGCATTCCGGATCGAATATTGGCAGCTGGAGGAAGCAAAAATCAGGCGCCAACCACCCGAGAAGGAATTAAGCCGGCGCGTGGTCGTGGTCGTGGGAGGCGGCAATGGAGTGGGCCAGGCCACAGCTCTGCAGGCAACACAACGCGGAGCGCACGTAGTGGTTGCGGACCGCGATATGGACGCGGCGGCGAAAACTGCAGCGGAAGCGCAAAAAATTGCCGACAAGGAAGCAGCCGCGGTTGTTTGTATCGACATTCGTGACCGAGAAGGCATTCATAAAGCTTTTCGAGAAGTGATCGCAATGTATGGCGGCATCGACATTCTCATCAATACCGCCGCGGTATTCCCATCATCGTCAGACGGCGTTATTCATGATGGGCAGTGGGGTACGACGCTGGACATCAATGTAACTGCAAACCATCGTTTGGCGGACGAACTCGCGAAAATCCTTCGCGAGCAGAATCTGGATGGGAGCATTGTGTTGACAAGTTCTGCCAATGCGGTGGTGGCGAAGCGCGGTAGCGAAGCCTATGACGTGAGCAAAGCGGCGCTCAGCCATCTTGTCCGCGAACTGGCGATATCGCTCGCTCCAAAGGTGCGGGTGAACGGAATCAGCCCAGCGACCGTGGTAAAGGGTTCGACGATGTTTCCGCGTGACCGCGTAACAGCATCGCTCACGAAGTACGAGATCAAGTTTGACTCACAGGCGGCGGATGAAGAACTACGCGAACTGCTGGCGGAGTTTTACGCCAAGCGAACGCTTACGCATCAGCCCATTGACCCTGAAGATTGTGCGGCAGCAATTCTGTTTCTGGCCGGGCCACAGTCTCGTTGCACAACAGGTCATCTGATTCCTGTGGATGGTGGTCTTACGGAAGCTTTCCTGAGATAGGGTAAGTGTCCGCTCGAGGTTGGGCCCCGCGGCCTAGGGATCGACAGGAATCACGATGGAAACGTCGGGGAAAAGGGCAGCTCTTGTTGCGGTGGATTTGGGCGCACAGAGTTGTCGTGTATCGCTGTTGAAATGGAATCAAGGCCGGCCTCACATTCATGTTATTCATCGCTTCCCCAATGCGCCCATCGCCACCGAAGAAGGCCTTCGCTGGGATATCGGGCGGATTTTTGACGGAGTTAAAGATGGGCTGCATTTGTGCGCGGAGGCAGGGGCCGATGGAATTGCGTCGGTTGGCGTGGACGGGTGGGCGGTCGACTATGTTCGCTTGAATGAGAATGGCGATGCAATCGCTGATCCTTTCTGCTACCGGGATGAACGAACACAGGACGCCGAGAAAAGGGTCCAGCAAATTATCCCTCCCTCGCGGCTCTATGCATTGACTGGTATTCAGTTGCTTAGGTTGAACACAATTTATCAGCTTTACGCAGATAAACTGGCGGGCGGGAATTCAAGATCAGCGTGGCTCAACCTACCGGAGTATGTAACGTATCGCCTGGGCGGACGACGCGTCGCAGAATACACAAATGCCACGCACACCCAGCTGGTACGTTTGGGCGCCCAGGAGTGGTGCGAGGAGATCTTTCAAGGAATAGGGTTGGATATTTCGGCGGCACCAAAGATCGTGCCCACCGGTTCAATCGTTGGAAGTATCGGCGGGGATCTCAGCAATCTCCCCGCTCTTCGCAACACTAAATTGATCGTTCCTGCATGCCATGACACGGCATCTGCAATCGCGGGGATTCCTGTCACCGGGGAGGATTGGGCCTTCATCAGTTCTGGCACGTGGTCGCTCGTGGGAACAGTCCTCACTGCTCCTTGCGTCAGTGATGAAGCGCGAGAGATGAATTTTACAAACCTCGGAGGCGTGGGGAGATCCGTCTGCTTTCTGAAAAGTGTGAATGGGATGTGGCTCCTGCGCGAATGCATGGATGAATGGGAAGAGCGTGGGACGCTGGTTATACTGACGGAGTTGTTGCAAGAGTGCGAAGCGCTTTCCGCTCCCGGTTTTTTGATTGATGTTGACGACCCTCCGTTGACAGTCCCTGGGGACATGCTGGGAAAGATTAATGGACAACTCCGACGGGCGGGGCACCCGACATTTTCAGGGGAAAAGCGCGATATTCCACTCATCGCGAACATGATATTCCACAGCATGGCCCAGCGATACGCGGAGGTGCTCGGGTCGATTGCAGCGGTCACCGGGAAGAAACTGAAGAGGCTGTTTATTGTGGGTGGGGGAAGCAAGAACTCTCTGTTGAATCGCCTGACGGCGGGGAGGACCGGACTCGAGGTATTGCTCGGCTCGCCGGAGTCGACGACTTTGGGCAACTTCGCCATCCAGATGGCGGTGTTGCAGGGAAGTTGGAATGACACAACTGGCGTGGATGCCTCCGCAGTGGGGCGGTGGGCCGAGGAATTTGCCGAGCCCACGTTTGAAGAAGAGTGGAAGCGACAAAGGGTGTGAGGAATTGCTTAGTTGCAAAGCGACATGATCACGGGCACGGCTTGAGGTCACGATGAAAAATAAGCAGACCGAGACGGTTTGGAAGGCGCTCGACAATCTTCGAATAGAGCTGCCCTCGTGGGGCTTTGCGAACACCGGTACACGCTTCGGAAAGTTCATTCAGCTCGCCGCCGCCAGCACCATCGAAGAAAAATTCAGCGATGCTGCCCAAGTGCACTCTTTGACTGGCGCATGCCCTACCCTGGCGTTGCACGTTCAGTGGGACCTCCCCAATGGTTTGCAAGATGTCGGCAGGGTAAGGGAGCTTGCCAAAAAACATGGGGTGAGACCGGGGTCGATCAATCCAAATGTGTTTCAGGACCAGGAATACAAGTATGGATCCGTTGGAAATCCTGATGCATCGATTCGCCGCAAAGCTCTAAACCATATTCTCGATTGCGTCAGAATCGCGGAAGCGCTCGGTTCGAGGGACATCTCGCCGTGGTTTGCGGACGGTTCCAATTATCCCGGGACTCAGAACATCCGAAAGCGAATCGATTATTTTGAAGAGGGACTGAAGGAAGTGCATGCGGCGCTCCGGCCTGGCCAGAGACTGCTCGTCGAATACAAACCCTTTGAGCCGGCGTTCTATCACACGGACATCGCTGATTGGGGCATGGCTTTGCTCTTGGCCAAGGCGGCAGGTCCGCAGGCGTATGTGCTCGTGGATACGGGGCATCACTACCAGGCGCAGAACATCGAGCAAATCGTTGCCTGGCTGCTCCATCATAAAATGATTGGGGGGTTTCATTTCAATGACCGTCGCTATGCCGACGATGACCTCACTCTTGGTTCCATCGATCCCTATCAGGTATTCCGCATCTTTCACGAGATTCTTGCGTTCGAAGCAGAAAATGGCGTGGCAACACATATCGCTTTCATGGTGGACCAGAGCCACAACCTCAAAGGAAAAATCGAAGCGATGATCCAGACGGTGTGCACTGCCCAAGAGCTCTACGCGAAGGCGGCCAGCGTGGACCACGCCAGACTGCCAGGACTACAACAGAGTTGTTCGCTTGTGGATGCAGAGGAATGTCTACGGGGGGCCTTCTGGCTGGATGTGCGGCCTATCATCGCGGAGTGGCGGAAATCCAAGGGCTTGCCCGAAGATCCCATGAAATCCTTTCGAGAGAGCGGTTACCTGGAGCGAGTGACGCGGGAGCGCCGGGACCGTCACACGGGCGCAACGGCGTCCTACGCCTAAGTACGTGACCTTCCTACTAGACAACGGATAGGTGTGTTCGATCGCGATAGGGAAACCATACCGCGTGGATTTCAATAGGTAAACTAATTCATTTTTCTATTGACAGCATCCAAATTTTGCCGATACAGTTCGCGCCACAGTGTGAAGCAGCCAAGAGCCTTCGCAGGTGCCACAGCGGGGCGTCATGTTCAATAACAGCTTTGCGGGTTTTCCATAAGTCGAGGATGGGAGTACTGCTCGGTCCAGCGGTTCTTCAAGATAGAAGCGCGCTTGGACGCGTCGGTGGTGTTTAGGAACTAGGGGAAAGTCCAAGTTGGGATGACTGCGATGACGAAAATCTGGAGGGCGAAATGAAACTGCCAAGTCTTCTGTTCTGCCTGCTCTTCATTCTAGGCACTGCGAGACTGGTCTACGGTCAAGGCGGCGATGTGGGTTCGATCGTAGGAACGATTAGCGATGCTAGTGGAGCGGCGGTGGCCAGCGCAAAGGTGCAGGTCACTAACATCGCGACGAACATCACCAAGGAGATCACAACGAGTGACTCCGGAAACTTTACGGTGCCGTACCTCCGCCCGGGCGTGTACCGGGTGACGGTAGAAGCCGCTGGGTTCGACAAATCAGTCGTATACAACATTTCCCTGGTTGTCGCCCAGGAGCGCCGCGTGGACGTCGCCCTCAAAGTAGGCGCGGTGACCACACAGGTTGAGGTGAACGCCGGTGCCCTCGCACTGGATACCGACAGCGCCGCAGTCTCACAGGTTGTGAGCAGAACGCAGGTGGAAGAGCTTCCGCTCAACGGCCGGAACTTCCTGAGCCTGCTTTTCATCACTGCAGGCGCGGTGGAGACAGTCGGGGAGCAGGGACAAATGCGCCAAGGAGCGGGGAATGCCATCAGCATCAATGGGGGACGGCCGGAATCCAATAACTACACTTTGGACGGTTTGGCAAATACTGATACAGCGCTGAATACGCCGGCGGTCATTCTGTCCCAAGACGCCATTCAGGAATTCAAAGTGCAGTCCGAAACCTATTCTGCGGAGTTCGGTTTCAGTGCGAATCAGGTCAACTTGGTTAGCCGGAGCGGCGGCAATGACATCCATGGCTCTGTTTTCTATTTTGGCCGCAACGACGCACTCGATGCCACAACGATTGTTCCAAATCCCCTTCCAGGTATCCTGCCCTTAAAACCGGAATTGCGCCAAAATCAGTTTGGATTTGTCGCAAGCGGTCCAGTCTATATTCCCAAGCTCTACAACGGACGAAACAAGACCTTTTGGCTGGTGAATTATGAGGGATGGCGTATCAAAAATGGAACGAATATCCAGGCCACTGATCCAAGCCTTGCGGAACTAGGCGGTGATTTTTCAGCCTACAGCACAACTTTGGATCCATACAATCCGAACGTAATCAATCGCTGTACTGCTAACATAAGAAATGGGTTGGCTTGCTTGCCGATAGACCCTCAGACCGGTCTGCCGTTCCTTGGCAACAAGATTCCTTCCACCCGTTTTTCGAAGCTTGCAACACAGGCGTTGGCGGCGAACATATTTCCAAACGCTACAAACTGCAAGGACTCGGGAAACGGCGACCCCACCATTTGCAGTGTCGCCACTCGAACTACGCTCCCGAATAACACGAATCAGCAGACGTACAAGGTGGATCAGAACATGGGGCGCTACGGTTCACTGGGCTTCCGCTACACCAAGGCAAACTATTCCAATGAAAATGCAGGAACTACTTCCATCCCAGATGGATTGAACATTTTTACGCAGGATTCCACGAGTTGGGCCATTTCGCACACGATCTCGCTTGGTCAAAGGAATATAAACACTTTCCGATTCGGTAAGCTGGAGGCTACAGCTATCCAAGGGGCGACACCCATCAGCGATGCAACCATTGCTTCGCTGGGTTTTGCGGGTACTTTTACGACCCTGCCCGGCTACGGAAAAGGATTCCCGACGATCGGTTTTGGTACTAGCTTTTCCGGCTCTGCAGGGAGCCCGGGAAACAATCCAACTTATAGCAACATTCCGATGTGGCAGTTCTCGGATTCGCTGTCGATGATCCGTGGGAAACATACCATCACCGTGGGATTCGATTACCGCAAATGGGTTCAGAGACGCAACCTGTCCTCGAATTTCCTGGGCAGCTATGGTTTTAGTAACACCCTCGTACTTCAAAACAGCGCCAACGGTAGCTGCACAACGCCACCCGTACCTAACTTTCCAAATGGCCTGTGCGGAACCGGTAATGCAGTTGCAGATTTCTTGCTGGGCTACTATTCGGGCGCGTCCACGTTTCAGCCCGGTCCCTTCAGTGATCCCAAGATTGCCGGAAACCTGAACCAGTTCCATTTCCTGTATACGGCGCCCTATGTGCAGGACGACTGGAAGGTGACCAGCAAATTGACGCTAAACCTCGGCCTGAGGTGGGACTACCGCAGCGTACCGACCGAAACGAATAACAAGATGTTCTGGATCAACAGGCAAAATACCGCGGGCGGATTGTGCTTCGCCGACAAAACTCTGTTAACGGACGGCATCGCCCCTGCCGGCAACGGCTTTTACGATTACTGCGGCCGGAATAATCCTGCTGACGGTTCGAAGAAGCCCTTTGCACCGCGCATCGGATTTGCCTTCCGGCCGTTTGGCGGGAACAAGACTGTGGTCCGTGGAGGATATGGAATCTATTGGGATTCCTCGGAAACAAGAGAGATCGACGACTCCGGAGATCTCTATCCGTTCGTAACACGCACAAACCTAGCTCCCGCAACGCAGACCCCGGCCGTCGCGCCGAAACTGACGGATAATCTGTATCCCGCGCTTAGCGCACCTGCTCCAGTCACCGTCGCGGCGCAAGGCGCGCAATTCATTGCCGTAATCATTTCCGAGACGCCACGAAATCCTTACGTACAGCAGTGGTCGCTTTCCGTTCAGCGCGACCTTGGCTGGAACACCACTTTGGAGCTGAACTACGTCGGCAACAAGGGAACGCATTTGCTGGATCGCTCCAACATCAATCAGCCCGTTCCGGTGACTGATCCGGCGTTCTGCAACATTCTGGCGAACGTTACCCTCGGCGATTGCCCGGCGAACGCCCGCAAGCCGTACGGTAATTTCTCAGGGACAATCACTCTGGACAGCCTCTGGCAGGGGTATTCCAATTACAACGCGGGCAATGTCACCGCGAATCATCATGGTCGGGACCTTGCCTTTTTGTCCGTATACACTTGGGCGAAGAGCCTCGATGACAAATCCGCTGCTGCCGGCATCGGCGCCACCAACGGATTCAATGGACACCTGAACGACCACAATCCGGCCATGGATTATGGGCGCTCGGATTTCGACGTAAACCATCGCTTCGTGAACAGTGTCATTTACCAATTGCCGTTCGGACGCGGGAAGAGTCACCTGAGCGGGGCGAGCAAACTGGCAGAGCTTGCCGTCGGGGGATGGCAGGTGTCCGCGGTCACAACATTCCAGAAGGGGTTTCCGTTCTCGCCTTTAACAAACGATCCATTCTTCCTAATGACGGCATTCAATGCGCGTCCCAACATAATTTCCGGCTGCAATGCAAATAGCGGATTTCAAAAGAGCCCTACGGAGTGGTTCAATACCGCGTGCTTTACGCAACCTCTAGCCGGCACATTTGGCAATGCCGGCCGCAACATTTTGCGTGGCCCCGGAATCAACAATTGGGACATCGCCTTTGCTAAGACGTTTAATTTCACAGAAAGGGTTGGCTTGCAGATTCGGGTGGAGACCTTCAACAGCTTCAATCACACGCAATTTGGTGTGGATCCAGGTTCTGCCCTTGCGGCATCGTCCGGTCCCGGTACGGGTGCCGTATCTGACAATTTCCAAGACGCGACCGGGAGATTCGGGCAGATCATAAGCGCTCGAACGGCCAGGCAAGTACAGCTTGGAGCGAGGCTGACTTTCTAAGGTAGGTGCACCGCCTAACCATCCCAAAGAGATCCGCCAGGTTCGCGAGGGCCTGGCGAATGTCTGTTAGGGGTAGTATAAGCGCCATGGTGAGCTGCGTCAGCAAAAGTGTACTTATGATCTCTGTCTTACTTGTGATTTTTGCTTCTGTGGGTGCGCCGCAGACAAGCAATTCCAGGGAACTTGAGCGATACGCGGAAGTCGGTCAGAAAGCGCTGGAAGAAGGCCGCTACCCGGAAGCCGAAGCCGCGTTCGAAAAACTGAGAGAACTGTCGCCGGGAACGGCCGAAGTGCACGCAAATCTGGGGGCGATTTACTTTCAGGAGAAAAAGTTCGATAAGGCAGTAGGGGCTCTGCGGCAAGCTCTCAACTTGAGAGCGAATTTACCGAAGACGGAAGCACTGCTCGCGATGTCTCTGTCGGAGCTTGGCAAATATAACGAAGCAACCCCAGGACTGGAGAAGTGCTTTCGTCACTCGACAGATCCCCCAGTAAAGCACATGTGTGGCCTCGAGCTCTTGAGGGCTGAAACGGGCTTGAAGCAGGAGAACAAATCAGTCGCATTGGCCTTGGAATTGAACCGGCGCTATCCGGATGATCCTGAAGTGCTCTATCACACGGCGCGTATTTACGGAAACCAGGCCTTCCTGACGATCCAGCGGTTGTCACAAGTGGCACCGGATTCAGTCTGGAAAAGTATGGCGGCGGCCGAAGCCTATGAGAGCCAGGGATCCTATACGGAAGCGGTGGGGGAGTACCATCGTGTGCTTACTCTCGATCCATACCGGAAGGGCATCCATTATCGATTGGGCCGAACTCTATTCGCGCAATCGCGGCAGAACAATTCCGCGGAGCTTAAGGCAGAAGCACTGAAGGAGTTCCAGCAGGAGCTGCGATTGGATCCAGGTGATGCCAGCGCCGCGTACGAGCTCGGAGAAGCATCTCGCAGCGCCGGGCAGCTCGAGGAAGCAGGAAGATACTTTGAGCAAGCCTTAAACTTCTACCCAGACTTTGAGGAGGCACACCTAGGATTAGCGGCGGTTCTGATGTCGCAGAGCGAGCCGAAGCTTGCAATGCCGCATCTCCAGAAGGCGGTGACGATCAATCCCGAAGACGAAGTGGCTTGGTACCGACTGTCGCGAGCTCAGAAAGCTCTGGGGAATGATGCCCTGCAACAAAAGGCGCTGTCCGAATTCCACCGGTTGCACGAGAAAACGCTGCAACAATCGCGCGTGAAGGAGCAGACGCCGCCGAACGAACTCACCAAGCAGGTGATCGAGCCGAACGCGGAGCCGTAGCACGACAAAGGGCATGTGTGGGAATGGCATGGAAGATTAAAGAGAATTGGAGAAGTGCCTTGAATCGAATTCAGCCAGCAACAAAAATGACAGTGACTTTCCGTGGTCTTACCCTATTTTTTCTCTTGTTCACATCGTTGGTGCGAATTGCATCGGCGCAATCGCCTTCGTTAAAACCCGTGGAGTTGAAGTGCGATTCGCTGGTCACTCCCCTAGGCATCGATTCGAAAAATCCCATGCTTTCCTGGCAATTGCAGGATGCGCGAATAGGAGCCCGGCAGACCGCTTATCAGATTCAAATCGCTTCGGGCACCGACCTGCTCACCGCTGGAAAACCTGATATTTGGGACAGCGGCCGAGTCGAATCGGATCAATCAGCTGGGGTGAGCTACGCCGGTCCTGCATTGCTTCCGGAGAAGCATTACTTTTGGCGCGTGAGAGTTTGGGACAAGGACGGCAAGCCCTATCCAGAGAGTGATGTAAGTTGGTGGGAGACTGGGCTGCTGGATGCAAGAGAATGGCGTGGCAAGTGGATTGGACAGGAAGAGCACGAGCACAAGCGCGTACGCGAAGCCGACGCCGCCTGGGTTACGAATCCCAAGGTAGAGAACTTCCAAGCTTCCAGTGACACGCACCACGATTTCCGTTTGGTCTTCGAGGTTTCCAAGACCGTGAAGATAGCGGATCTTTTTGTGACCGGCGAGAACACCGTAGCAGCCTGGTTAAATGGGAAGCAAGTCTTGAACGCGGACCCGCTGCCGCCGTGGGGACAAATGCCGTGGCTGCATTACGTACAGAAAAACATCGCTGGGGAGGTTAAATCGGGAAAAAACCTTCTCGGGATCGAAGTGACTCGCTATGCCTCCCGGAACCAGCGAGCTCAACCAGGCAACGGCCAGGCGCCCATGAGCGCCACGCTGTACATCGAAATGACGGATGGCTCCGTCGAGGTATTTGCAACGGGAGGGAAGGGCTGGAAGTCGGCGCTGAACGCGACGGGCGAATGGTTTACACCGCCATTCGATGACAGTTCTTGGGGTGCGGCTGAGTCTTACGTTCCGCCGTCGTCAAACTTTGGTGCTACAAAAATAGGAAAGCCGTGGAACACAGGTCCTGTAGAAATCCTGCGTCGAAGTTTTCAGGTGGACAAGCCGGCCAAGTCGGTGCGTCTCTATGCGACGGCATTGGGCGCGTACAAATTTCACCTCAATGGCAAGCCAGTCGGTGATCAAATTCTTTCGCCCGGCTGGATGGATTTCCGTCAACACGTTGCGTATCAGGTGTATGACGTCACTGGTGATATTACGACAGGGAAGAATGCCATCGCTGCGTTTCTCGCACCAGGCTGGTATACCACTCCCCTTCAGTGGTTCGGGCAGGGTTACAACTACGGAACTACCCCGCCCTCCCTGAAGGCGCAATTGCGGATCGAATATGCCGATGGGTCCGTCGAATGGGTCGTCACGGACGAGTCCTGGAAAGCTGACCTTTCTCCCATCTTATTTGCGGAGATTTACGATGGCGAAACTTACGATAGCCGCCGCGTGCAACCGGGCTGGGATGCTGCCGCGTTTGACGATTCAAACTGGGAAGTAGCCCAAGAAATCCATCCGCTAGAGCCGGAAATCGTCTCGCAATACTTTCAGCCCATCCGCCAGGAGAAAATCCTGGCTGCGAAAGTTATCACCAACCCGAAGTCTGGCATCTTCATTTTTGATTTTGGACAGAATCTCAGCGGTGTGCCGCGACTGCGCGTGGAGGGCCCTAGAGGAACGGACATCCAGTTGCGATTCGCGGAGGTCTTGAACCCCGATGGGACCATGTATGTGGAGAACCTGCGCACAGCAAAGGCTACCGACCATTTCATCACCGCAGGGAAAGGAATCGAAGAGTATCAGCCTGCGTTCACATTTCATGGATTCCGCTACGTGGAGATCACCGGCTTTCCAGGTAAACCAACGGCAGAGGCGCTGAAGGCCGTCGCCATTCACACCGACGCCCCTTTTACCATGCAGCTGCACACCAGAAACCGGATGCTGAATCAGCTGTGGAGCAACATCCTTTGGGGGCAGCGGTCAAATTTTGTCGGTGTACCCACGGATTGTCCGCAGCGCGATGAGCGATTGGGCTGGACCGCCGATGCCCAGGTGTTCTGGCGCGCGGCCTCCTACAATATGGATTTGACTGCCTTCTCCCGAAAGTTCGGAATCGACCTGCTTGGCACGCAGGTGGGCTCGGACATGTATGGCATCTTTGCTCCGGGCACGATCCAGCCGAATCCAGGATTTGGCGCCGGATGGAGCGATGCCGGCGTCGTCATTCCGTGGACTTCGTGGATTCAGACGGGCGACAAATCGATCATCGAGCAAAACTGGCGTGGCATGGAGAAGTATCTCGCCGCCATCGAAAGCGCGAACCCGGATTATCTGTGGAAGAAGAACTACGGAATCCCCTTTGGTGACTGGCTGTCGCCGGAGGGCCCGACTCCCGAGGATATTGTCGCCACCGCTTATTGGGCCTATGACGTGACCCTTATGAAGCAGATAGCCCACGCACTAGGCAAGGATGCGGATGAGAAGAAGTACGCGGAACTCTTTGAGAAAATCAAAGACTCCTTTAACAGGGCCTACGTGCGGCCAGACGGCTTTGTGGGCGGTGTGCCTCCTCCGCCCGTCTTCGCCTCTGGCACTGCTACCAAACTCAGCGATAAGCCGGTGGATACGCAGACCGGATATGTCCTCGCTCTAAAGATGAATCTCTTGCCGGATTCCATGCGCAGCGTTGCCGCTCAGAAGCTGGTAGACAAAATCGCGGCAAATCACGGACGGCTGGCCACCGGTTTCCTCGGTACTCCCTACTTGCTGGAGGCCCTAGCGGATACCGGACACGCGAATGTGGCATATCGATTGTTGTTGAGCACAGAGTATCCATCCTGGGGATACCTCGTAGGGCACGGTGCAACCACGATGTGGGAGCGTTGGAACGGTGATCAGATGCGTGGTGATCCCAGTATGAATTCCTACAATCACTATGCCTACGGGGCAGTGGCGGACTGGATCTACCGTTATGCCGCCGGCATTGATACCACCGTATCAGATCCCGGCTTTCACACCATCTATCTCCATCCGAATTTCGAGGCGCAGTTGGGCAGCGTGGAACTTGAATATCAGTCCCACTTTGGGCCGATTCGATCCGCATGGTCGGCCAGCGGCACTCAAGCGGATTGGAAGCTCACTCTCCCTCCCAACACAAAGGGAGTCTTGCCGATTTCATCCGGCATGGTCAGCAGCTGGACTCTCGATGGCGACCCGATTGCGCGGAATTCGAAAGTGAAGGCAATTAGCAAGCAAGGGGCGGAAGAAGTGTTCGAAGTTCCGGCAGGAACCTACGCCTTTAAGGTCAAATTAGTACAGCCTTGAACGTCCTAGAAAAAATACAGGCTAAGCCATATCAAGAGGAGTCGGTCCACCAGGTAACGTTCTGCTGCCGAAGAACCCAGTTTTCACAAAAGACAAAGCGAGGTAATTCATGCACAGGACTCGGAAAATTGTGAAAATGAGTTCGCTGCTTCTCATATTGACAGTTTTTCTGATGCTTCGCGCGCATGGGCAGTCCTCCCGTGACGCACTGGAGAGTGGGTTCCTGAACCCTCCAGATAGCGCGAAGCCCCGCGTCTGGTGGCACTGGATGAACGGGAACATCACCAAGGAAGGGATCAAGCTCGACCTCGAGTGGATGAAGCGTGTGGGAATCGGCGGTTTTCAGAATTTTGATGCCGCGCTGAACACACCAAAATTGGTGGACAAGCGTCTCGTCTACATGACGCCGGAATGGAAAGACGCATTTCAATACACAACGAACCTTGCTGACCAACTTGGGTTGGAAGAAGCCATTGCGGGCTCGCCAGGTTGGAGCGAGTCCGGCGGCCCATGGGTGAAGCCCTCCCATGGGATGAAAAAGTTTGTCTGGAGCGAAACTTTCGTCCAGGGTGGCCAGCCTTTCTCAGGCATGCTTCCCAAACCACCTTCCATCACCGGTCCTTATCAGAATATTCCGCTCTTTGATTTTCTCGCGATTATCAGCGGCGAAAAACCTCCAGCCCCGCCTGAATTCTATTCCGATACCGCAGTGATTGCTTACCCCGCGCCTGGAACTGATGTCCCCGATAGTGAATTGCAGCCAAAAGTGACTTCCAGCAGCGGAACCATTGACGCCGCTGTACTGGCGGACGGCGACTTTACAAAGACCACAGCGTTGCCTAAGGGTCCTGTCGGCCAGCAGGCCTGGGTTCAATTCGAATTTGCCAAGCTTCGAACGATTCGCGCGCTCACGTTTGCTCTGGGAGGTCCGGTAAATCCATTTCAGGACACTATGGGCGGAGCGGCCCCGGGCCCTGATCTGGAAGCCAGCGAGGACGGCGTTTCATTCCGGAAAGTTTCCACAATTCCCAACGACGGCGCCCAGGTGCACACGATTTCTTTCAAGGAGACAACCGCACGTTTCTTTCGAGTGAGTTTTACAACCCCGCCCCCATTCACCGGACCGCCAGCGATGCAATTCGACGCCGAGTTTGGCGATTTTAACGTGCCGCCGTCCAAGGATTATGCGATTGCGGAAATGGCGCTTCACGCCGGAGCACGTGTTAACCGTGTGGAAGAAAAAGCTGCGTTCGCAACTTTAAAGGATCTCTACGCAGCGCCGACCCCATACGTCCCAGCGTCAGACGCCATCGCAAAAAAGACGGTTGTAGATCTCACCTCGAAGATGCGTCCTGACGGTTCGCTGGATTGGACTCCACCCACGGGCCGTTGGGTGATCATGCGCTTCGGTTACTCCTTGCTCGGCATCACCAACCATCCGGCGTCTCCGGAAGGCACCGGGCTAGAAGTCGACAAGCTGAATCCGGACTACGTCCGCGAATACATGAACACATACCTCGACAACTACAAGAGCGCCGTCGGCCCGCTTATGGGTGAACGCGGTTTGCAATATGTCATCAACGATAGCTGGGAAGCCGGCACGCAGAACTGGACCGACAACCTCATCGCGGAGTTCAGGAAACGTCGCGGCTACGATCCGCGTCCTTGGATGCCCGTTCTGGCAGGGCGAGTGATCGAAAACTCGGAATCCAGCGATCGTTTCCTGTGGGATTTCCGTCTAACGCTCTCAGACATGCTTGCGGAGTACCACTACGACTTGATCACCGCGATTCTAAAAGAGCGCGGCATGGGCCACTATGGTGAATCTCACGAAGAGGGTCGCGCGTTCATTGGCGACGGCATGCAGGTAAAACGCAGCAACACGGTTCCCATGTCTGCCATGTGGACACAGAAGCCGGGCGTAAACAAGGAGCAATACGGCTACAATGCGGACATCCGAGAATCCGCCTCGGTCGCTCACCTCTACGGTCAGAACCTTGTGGCTGCGGAATCACTCACAGCAGCTTCTGGGGCCTGGGCCTGGTCACCGGCCACACTGAAACCGACCGCCGACAAGGAATTGGCCATGGGGCTGAACCGCTTCGTCATTCACACCTCGGTTCACCAGCCGTTGCTCGACAAAAAACCAGGTCTTGCTCTCGGCCCTTTTGGGCAGTGGTTCACCCGTAACGAGACTTGGGCGGAGCAAGCAAAACCTTGGGTGACCTACCTCGCGCGCAACAGTTATCTTTTGCAGCAAGGACGTTTCGCCGCCGATATCCTTTATTTTTATGGGGAAGACTCGAACATCACAGCCTTGTTTGGTGCGAAAAGTCCTGAGATTCCCACGGGCTACAACTTTGATTACATCAATGCCGATGCTCTAGTGCATCTCCTCACGATCGAAAACGGCGAACTCGCCACCGTCAGTGGCATGAGGTACCGTGTTCTCGCCCTCGATCCTTTCAGTCAGCACATGTCGCTCCCGGTTTTGCAAAGGATTCGTGATCTGGTGCAGGCCGGGGCAGTTGTTTGTGGTCCAAAACCGGTCGCCACACCCAGTTTGACCGACGACACAACCGAATTTCAGGGCATCCTGGATCAACTCTGGGGCCCCACCGGGGCAGGAAACAGCGTCGGCAAAGGGAGGGTGCATGGCAACGAGAAGTTGGGCGACGTGCTCGCCGCCATGAAGGTGGCTCCTGATTTCGAATACACCAAGCCAAAACCCGACACCGAGGTGCTCTTCGTGCATCGCAGGCTCGACAGCGCAGACCTCTATTATGTAGACAATCGCAATGATCGCTCCGAAGAATTAGAAACCACGTTCCGCATCGATGGCCGGGAAGTGGAACTCTGGCATGCGGACACTGGAAAGATTGGGCCCGCTTCCTACAAGAGCGTGAATGGTCGAACCACGGTGCCCTTGCACCTGGACCCGTGGGAAACCGTGTTCGTCGTTTTCCGCCATCCGGCGAAAGCGCCAGCTCGCACTTTACCCGCCGTTGTCGAAAAATCAATTGCTACCATTGCTGGTCCGTGGCAGTTGAGCTTTCAGCCAGACCGCGGAGCGCCTCCCCAAATCACCTTGGAAAGACTTGTCCCCTGGCAGGAAAGCACGGACGAGGGCGTGAGGTATTTCGGTGGAATGGGAACCTATACCAAAACGCTTCAGGCGGACTCCGATTGGTTCAAGCCGGGTGCGGAACTGTGGCTCGATCTCGGGGAAGTCAAAAATCTTGCCGAAGTTTCAGTGAACGGCAAACCTCTCGGCATCGTGTGGAAGACGCCCTATCGTGTGGACGCGACTTCCGCATTACACCCCGGCGCTAATACCGTCGAAATTAAGGTAACGAATGGCTGGGCGAATCGCATCATTGGCGATCGCCAGCCAAACACCACCAAGACTTATACCTTCACTTCACCGAAGTTCTATAAGGCGAACGCGCCGCTGCAACCTTCCGGGCTGCTTGGCCCCGTGCAAGTGATCCGTGCGGTGCAGGAAATGAAGGGCATGAAATAGTGCGGCCCACAAATCGGCCGTTCCTTAGAAGACATTCAACTGCGTGCCGCGATTCGTCTCACGAACGAGCTCAATCTTGGATTAGGCCAGTCATAAAATCTAGCCGATCATTCCATGTAAAATACTTCCTTCATCATCGCGAATTTTTCTCCTGGCTTCAGCCCCGGTACTGGCTCGAAGAGCTTGGCCATCTCTTGCTGCCATTCCAAGTTGGTCCGGTCGTTGTCGAGCGCGCGCCACGCAGCTTCAAAGTCATCAACCTGCATGAACAGAAACAAATCCTGATTTCTCCTGAAGATGGAATACTCGGAGATCCCGACTTCTTTCAATTTGGACAGCAAGGCAGGCCAAACATTCCGGTGCGCGGCGTCATATTCCGCCTCCTTACCGGCCTTGATTCGCAATCGAAACGCAACTCTTGGCAACTCGACCTCCCGGCTTTCCGGAAACGCCCGACCATGGCCTAAGGGAAAGTAAGAACTCCAACGGAAAAACCGTGGATCATCAACTTGTCCGAAGCTAATTTCGCGGAAGCAGGGGGTTGAAATCCTGTGGTGACGTCCAAATAGTCCAAATGGCCGCCAGCAGCTCCCGCGATCGATACATCCAAATTCCGGTCGCGTTTGTTCACCAGCAGCATCTTGCGCTTGCCAGCCTTGGTTACCACTGCAAGGCCGGTGAGGTATGGATGATCGGGGGCAAACTCCACAATCTTATCGGCGGGGCCAAAGTTGTCGTGCAAGAGCTTCAATACCCACAGACGGGCGTTCGGTTTTCCGTTGTTCCACTCCACCATGGATACGCTAGGGAACTGCGTGGGGTAGCCGACCAATTGCGATTCTCCCACGACGTCAATGCCCAACCGTGTGAGCTCCGCAAAAAGGTAAGCGTACTCGGCGCCCGCAAGATTCCAATACGAATCAGGAATGGGTTTTGAGACGTGATTTGGATCAACTTGTGCGATGTCATCTGCAGAAATGATCCCAATTTCATTAATCATTGTGGCTGTTTCGGGCGAGAGTCGCTTGCGAATTGTTTCGATATAACGGACGGTATTCAGGAAACCGTCCGCCTGTGCAAAGACAGTATGCTGCTGAATGTCTAGCGTCTCATCAGGCGTAGGTACGGCGTAAAAATGGTAGGAAATGCAGTCCAGTGGCACACCTGACTCGTGGTTCTTGCGATTCAAGAAATATTCAAAGAAATCTGGATTTTGGCCCGGGATGGCCAGAGATACGCCGACAAATTTTAGCTCAGGCTGAACTTTCTTCATGGCGCTGACGATCGCATCGTACAGCCGCGTGTACGGTTGCGGCGTCATGTGATGTTCGAAGTCCACTTCATTGAGAACTTCCCAGTAGGGAATCGAATAGTGATAACCAGACTCGTGCCGTTTCCCGTATTCGTCTGCAAATCCACCTTTCGTGTACCACGACAAGAGTCGCGCATAATAGTCCGCAACTTCGTTAAATGTGGCGTCTCTCAATTCTATTCCCTGCTCGTAGTCCCACACTGCCTTGTTTGGATCATCGGGATAGTTGACGGGTCTGTCGGTCTTGTACATCCACTGCGGAATGGTGCTGAAGTTGAGAACGGTCGAATGTCCCTTGGTGGCCTCCAGAAAATCGATTGTCATCGGATCGATAAGCGAGAAGTCCCAGAACGTCTTGCCATCTTTCGGTGGTTCCAATTCCGCCACACCAAGACGCGGATACGGAAGCCAGGGTACATAGCGCACATAGTCAGCTCCGAGATCATGGAGCGCTTTGAACGCGTTGTCGTGCACCGCGGTGCCCCGGCGCAACGGCGGGTTTACGACTACTTGTAACGTAGGAGTTGTCCTGGATTCCTTTGCTACCTTGTCCCAATGGACCGTGAATTGGACGGGAGCCTCCTGTGCTGAAGACCGCCGGGCAGTGGCGACCACCAGTGTCGGAATAAGCAGGAATCGAACTAAATGCGATAGCTTCATGAGATGCTCCCTCTGAGAACGGTTCAGCGGGCCAAGTAAAGTGGCGGACGCGCGCGAGCCATAGGTTAAGTGAGTTGAATTCTTTTTTCAATAGGTAAATAATGTTCGTTATAGAATCTTAGTAGATCCCCGTCGCATTTACCGTGAGCCCCTCACGGTGGAGTGAATGCAAACATGAGCGAGAATTCTTCAATCCGTGAATTCACAGTAGGGCTCTTCGGAATCGGACTCGACGCTTATTGGCCTCAATTCGAAGGCCTGCAACAACGCCTGACGGGATATATCCAGCAGGTAGCCCAGCGACTGGAAAGACCGGGCATCCGGGTTATCAATCTAGGCTTGGTGGATTCTCCCGAAAAGGCCCAGGATGCAGGTCATGCGTTCAGGCGACACGATGTCGATCTGACTTTTCTGTACGTCACGACATACGGCTTGTCATCCACTGTCCTTCCGGTTGTGAGAAGAGCAAGAGTGCCCGTGATCCTCCTCAATCTTTCACCCGCCGCGGCGATTGATTACAAGTCCTTTAATCAAATAGGCGACCGAACCAAAATGACCGGCGAATGGCTGGCCTATTGCCAGGCTTGTCCAGTACCTGAAATCGCGAACGTATTTCGTCGTTGCCATATTCCGTTTTTTCAAGTCACTGGTGTGCTCGACAACGACCCACTGGCGTGGGATGAGATCTCCGCATGGATCGAAGCGGGCCGCGTCGCTCACACGATGGAACACAATCGCTTAGGAGTCATGGGCCATTATTACGGCGGGATGCTCGATATCTATTCTGATCTCACGCAACAGTGCGCTTATTTTGGGGGGCACATTGAAATGCTGGAGGTTGACGAACTCGCGGATTTGCGTCGGAAAGTCTCCCGTCAGGAGATCAGCGATCGCGTCCAGGTTTTCCAGGATAGTTTCGACGTGCGGCCGGATTGCCCGCCGGTCGAATTAGAACGCGCCGCACGCACCTCGGTCGCGATGGATCGGCTGGTCGAGGTTCACAAGTTGGGATCACTCGCCTACTACTACAAGGGAATGGAGAACTCTGAAAACGAGGACACCATCAGTTCCATCATTCTGGGTACCAGCCTGCTTACGGCGCGAGGCATACCCGTGGCCGGCGAGTACGAAATCAAGAACGCTCAAGCCATGAAGATCATGGATTGTTTCGGAGTTGGTGGTTCCTTCACAGAGTACTATGCCGTCGATTTCAACGACGATGTCATATTGATGGGGCATGATGGACCGGGTCACATCGCTATTGCCCAAGGCAAGACCAAGGTTCGCCCGCTGAGTGTGTATCACGGCAAGGTCGGCCGCGGGCTCTCAGTTGAGATGTCCGTCAAGCACGGCCCAGTGACATTGCTCTCGGTTGTCCAAACGGGTGACGGAAAACTCAAATTGCTGGTTGCCGAGTCTATTTCCGAGCCTGGCCCGATTCTCGAAATTGGCAACACCAACAGCCGCTATCGCTTCTCGATGGGAGCGAGAAATTTCATGAACGCTTGGAATGCCGAAGGCCCAGCGCATCATTGTGCGATCGGCATCGGCCATATCTCTAGCAAGTTGAGCAAGCTTGGTCAACTGCTGGGGATGGAATGCACCGTCATCCGTTGAACTCGATCGCACTCTCAAATTTGAGGGGCGCAGTACCGTGTTGTAGCCAGTACCACTGCCGTGTATCCACGTTAGTAAAAGCGAGAAACTAAGCGCTTGGGCCTGGCTGGCCTTTTGCATGCACAGGAGAATTTATGAAAGGGAACTCAGTTCCGGGAATCATGAAATCGAACCCGCGACCACCCGTGAGAAGGGGCAGCGTTCTAACCAACTGAACGACGTCCCCAGCCGTGGAATCAACGACTTAGCGCAAAACCTTGCAAATAAGGCGTTTGCGAGGTTCGCATGCAGTGCACGTTTCGCTTGCGGTGCATAAATGCAAGAGGCGAAGCAGCCGACCAGTCCTTGACCAACCGAGGTAGCCGATTCGAAATCGAAATTCCGGACGGTTGCGGTTCGCTAGAACTCTGGCCGACTTTGAAATCAATTACATAGCCTTCCTCGCGTCACTGTTCTGTTATAACTCCTAGCCATGTTTAGATTTATCGGCCTGTGCTTCGGAACGCTGCTTCGCCCCTTGCGGCCGCGTCGGAGCCTCTTACTTGAGAATTTTGTTCCACCAAACTACGCACATTACGGGGCAGGATATTTCCCGTGGATGCCAGTTAGGTTTGCTCCACACAGTTCCAGTTGCACCTTTCCTAACTCCAGAGGCGGTCCCAGGAGCGTTCGTTGTCCCACTGTGGCGTGGGTTCGAAATAACCGCTGCCGGGCGCCAGGTGTTGGCGAACTACGTTTTCGTTCAGAGTTACGCCGAGGCCGGGCCTGTCTGGTACTTCGATCCAGCCACGATTGACGATTGGCGTCTTGGTTCCTTCTTGTACAATGGATGACCACCAAGGCACATCGAGGGAGTGGTGTTCGAGGGCCAAGAAATTTTGCGTGCCTGCAGCGCAATGCACGTTCGCCATGCAGCAGACCGGCGTCCCAGCAAAGTGCAAAGCCATCGGCACGCCGTATTCTTGGGCCATATCTCCGATTTTGTGAGTTTCCAGGATACCTCCAGCGGTGGCGAGGTCCGGCTGAATCTTGCTTACTGCGCGCTTCTCACACAGCACCTGAAACGGTTCCTTCAAATAAATATCTTCGCCAGTCAGAATGGGCGTGGGGCTCTCTTCAGAGATTTGCCTGAGCAAGTCAGTATAAGTCCAGGGAATGACATCTTCGATCCACGACAAGTTGTATTTTTCATATGCCTTGCCCAGTCGGATGATGGACTTCACGCCAAGATGCCCGAGGTGGTCCATGGAAAGTGGAATTTCCATTCCGACGGCGTCGCGCACGGCGGCGACATATTGTTCTAGCATTGCAATGCCTTTGTCGGTGACTTCCATTCCGAGCAGAGGATGAGGCAGCTGATTTGCTTCCCACTGATTTACGTCTGTAGGATTGGTGACCGTGCCGGGAGTGCTCGCAACCATTTCGACACCCAAATCCATCTTGAGCCAGGTGAGGCCCATGCCTTCCTTTCGCTCCTTCATTCGCTGCGCGTAGACCTTGGGATCATCGGATTCCGTGGTGTCTGCATAGAGGCGGATCTTGTCGCGGAATTTGCCACCTCCCAGCAGCGCGTAGACGGGTGCGTTGTAAACCTTTCCGGTGATGTCCCACAGTGCCATTTCGATGGCGCACACGCCACCGCCTTGCCGGGCGTGCCCTCCAAACTGTTTGATCTTGCGGAAAAGTTTGTCGAGTTTCAGCGGGTCTTCACCGAGAATGCGGCTCTTCAGGAACAGTGCGTAGGTCGCGCTTGCTCCGTCCCGGACTTCGCCGAGACCGTAAACACCCTGATCCGTATCGATGCGAATGAGAGGACAAGGACTGGGGCCGGGTTTCACAAGAGTCGCGACGCGAAGATCTGTGATCTTCAGCTTGGACGGGCTCGAGTTGGTATTGACGCCCTTGGGAAAGGCTTCCGTCCGCTCCCCTGCCAACACCAAACCGCCCAGCGCCATTGCCGAGGTCTTCAGCACTTCGCGACGATCGAACGTGTTCCCGCCGTTTTTTTCCATGGCGCGCTGTCCTTTTGAATCCATAGAGTTTTTTGAATTTGTCTTATCGGCCTGGCTACTGACCCGCATCATCTCAGAGAATATATGCCCAAAACAAGATTTCCCGTTTGACAAATTGTTATTCTTTTGAGAGTTTCGGGCGCAACGAAAGATTGCCGCCTGCTGGCACGGGTGATAGTACTCGTCTTGTAGGTCGAGTCGCCGTCTTTCTAGCTTCGGAGGTAATTGTTTATGAAGACCTTCCATGACTCTTGCACTCGAATAGTGATTTTGGTTGTTCTTGGACTCTGCGCAATGGTCCTGCTTACGCCTAGTCCCCTTCACGGGCAATTGTTGACATTCTCCAAGCAGGAGCTAGCCGACTACACGACACAGAGCAACTTCGAACGTCTCCCCGACGGCCGTCCCAAGGTCCCGGACGATCTGATAGAAAGAGCGCGGGAACTTTCCTCGGAAGAAGTCTGGGCAGTTCTGGAAGAAAAAGGTTTCCGCAACCAGTACGCCGATGGATTTCAGATCCTGCATCCTGAAAAACCAATGGTTGGACGGGCATTCACCGTTCAGTTCATGCCGGACCGCCCAGATGTAAATAAGATTGCCTCGGCCAAAGCCAAGGAACGCGGTCTTGGGCCGCTGACCAATCAACTGGCCATCGATATGCTCCAACCAGGCGACGTGTTGATCGTGGACCTGTTCGGTAAGAAAGTGAATGGAACCATCGTAGGCGACAACCTTTTTTATTACGTGATGAAAACTACCCATAGCGGTGGCCTAGTCGTCGATGGGAGCATTCGGGATCTCAACGGAATTTCAGAGATTGCTATGCCCGCTTATTTCAGGGCTGTTGATCCCACGCCCATAGGAAACGTGATGTTGACGGGCATCAATGTTCCGGTACGAATTGGCGGCGTTACCGTAATGCCCGGTGATCTGGTCGTGGGTGACCGCGAGGGCGT
>Ga0137398_10000029_pt1 | contig 37242 bp, 28 predicted proteins | sample czorhiz216metaG_FD_106659 | JGI IMG/M metagenome (GOLD analysis project Ga0137398, IMG submission 106659) | Vadose zone soil microbial communities from Angelo Coast Range Reserve, California, USA - czorhiz2.16 metaG | ecosystem: Environmental > Terrestrial > Soil > Vadose zone | place: USA...
GGGGAAACTCGGCTACCTGGGACATGTATTGATGGAAAACCGCAACGGGCTTTTGGTGCAGACGTTTCTGACCGAGGCGAATGGCAGGGCGGAGCGAGACGCTGCGATGCTGATGGCGGAAACCATCCCCGGCGGGAAGCGTGTGACTTTGGCTGGAGACAAGAATTACGACACGCAGGAATTGGTACGAGAACTTCGTGGGATGAACATCACCCCGCATGTGGCGCAGAACGATACGAACCGCAGAAGCGCGGTGGATCAGCGGACTACGCGGCACGCTGGGTATGAGCTGAGCCAGCGGAAGCGAAAACGAGTGGAACAATCGTTCGGGTGGATGAAGATGGTCGGGATGCTAAAGAAAGTGAAGTTGCGAGGGATCGAGAAGGTTGGGTGGCTGTTTACCTTCACCGGAGCTGCTTACAACCTCTGCCGATTAAGAAACCTGATGGCTAGAGCATGACTCGAGGTTCCGACACGGGCCAACGGAGCGCACCTCATGCGAGCCGAGTAACTTCAAGGCTAGAGTTATAAACGCGAAATCAAGAATCCGGACCCGAAGAAAAGTGAATTTTCAACAAGCTGTTAGACGTGAACCTTGTGGTCAGGAATGGATAACATCAAACTAAACCGCCAAATCCCGATATGAGCTACCCGTCAACCGGACTCCGAACCCAGCCACTCCAGGTGGTGAGCGCTATCGCCTGATTACGTCAACAAGCCCCATAGCAATAGCAACTCTTGAGGAGGCATAGGTTGCCCCCCCGTTCGACTCAAGCGTCAGAGCGAGCCGCCATTACCAACCAATTAAAGCAATTTTGTACACGAGCAGAATGACTACGGCCGCCAGCGCGATACAGACGGACAGCATGTAGCGTCGGAAGAAGTACAAGGTCACGCCTGCCCAGCAGAAGCAAGCAGCTATTAAGGCGCCACCAACATACGGCGCAGCGACTGAGGCCGAGAAGCTCGTGCTAAGGGCGTGCCTGAGCCGGAAGAACTCACCTAGTGTCCTTACCACGATGAGGAATTGAGCCGTGATTCCTATCTGAGCCCAGCGTTCTCTAGTCACGGGGGATATTCTAGCTGGGCGGGCAACGCTTGGCGACAAATCGCCATTGCGCTCACTATGCTGCGCCAGGTCACTTCGTGCGTGATCGACCAATCATTGCCGGTTGGTCGATAGATTGCTGATCATTTGATTGCGACCATGGGCGGGGTTTGCTCGCCAATTTTGGCCGAATACAGAATGTATTTGAACGGGTCCGTATTCTGGTATTTTTCCATCAATTTGAGGTAGACGAGACGCTCAGCTTTGGCGATAGACTCGGTGCGGCCGAACCTCGCCGCAGATGCTTCGAGCAAAGAAGCGGCAAGTTCGTATTTGCCGTCGGCCGCCATTTTTTCTGCCGCGGTCACAAGACGTTTTTCTGACAGACCAAGGTAATCAACCAAGAGTTCCGCGCGGTCGGAATCACCGAGATGATCGAGGCCTTCGAGGTCCGCCTGCCAGTATCCGACATTCTGGTGATAGAGCCGGTCAATCACATGTTCGCGCAAAATCAGGTAAGGCACGAGCGCATCGGGACGGCCGCCGAGGAGGCCGGGCGGAATCAGGTTTGCCCGATGGATTGCGACGCGTGTGTCACCACGACGAATCGCGGTCAGCACTTGGTCGCGCAGCCATGCGAGGTTCGTCTTCAACTGGGCCAGCATTTCGGGAGAAGAGAAGTTGCGCGTCAGAGGTTCGTGTCCATGCAGCATATAGCGAGGATTTTTCTGCACCACGATGTCGATTGCGTCGAGCAGACCCTGAAAGTCGCCTTCGACAACAAATGGCGCACCCAGGTAAGGCATGATGAAATCGCCAACAAAGAGCACGCCCAAGTCGGGGAGATGGATGAACATGGCATCGTGCGTCTCTCCGCCGTGAACGGGAATTAAGGCGATGCGCGTTCCGCCGATTCTTAGTTCTGCGGGGCGGTCGATCGTTGCGTCCGGCTTGAAACTGCGCACATCGTCGAGGTTGAAGCGCTCACCGAAAAAATGCTTCGCGATAGACCCTGGCGCATCGAGTTCGCCGTCAATTTCGTCCTTATAATTACTCCTGGAGTAGAAACGCGGTTTCGGATGCAGACCGCGAAAATAGGCTTGCCCGCCGATGTGGTCCCAGTGCGAATGCGTGACGAAGATGGTGGTCAGCTCCGGCAGATTGGGAGCGTAGGCGCGCAATGCCTCGTAGGCGGTCTTTGCGGAGTCGGCGCGGGTTCCTGCATCTATTCCGATCAACTCTCGCCGGTCGTCGGAAACGACGAAATAGTATTCCGTGAACTCGAAACCCGAGAGAGCATAGACCCGGCCCGGAATGACCTCGGCGATGCGTCGCGCCGCGAATGCGTGCCCGCCCAATAGGTCTTCTGAGAATGGAGTCGTGAGCGTAACGGGCTTGTCGAAGCTTTTGTAGCCACTTTGGCGAAGATAATCCTGCGCTTTGGCCTGGTCGCCTTCAGCGAGAGCGAGCTTTCCCAACTGGAAATCCACTTCCCGCAGCCAGCCGATGTCGGGTGCTTTCGCGATGTTTGCCGCGCACCATCTCAAATCGTCCTGCGCGGCCTGCCTCTGATGGAAGAAGCCCGGGAGTTGCGCGCGAACGACGCCGGAAATCCAGTCTACGACGAAGATTTGGCCGCCGGAGAGCCGCTTGGCTTGGTCCAGCATTGCGATGGTGTCTTTCACATAACCCATACGGTGGAGCAAGGAAACTGAGGAGGCATGTTGGCCCCGCAACAAACCGATGGCGCTCAGATAAAGAGCCTTTTGCGGATCGCTAAAACGAGGGCCGAATTCGTTCAACCGCGCGGCGAGGAATTCGGCGCCTTCCACCTGCTGGTTGGCATTGGCGTATGCCCCCATGAGAAGGAACAGCAATTGTGGATCCTTGGGAGGCGCGGCGCTGTTGACCGCTTTGAGGTATTCGAGCTCCGGGCGTGCAGAGCCAGATTGAGTCTGGTCCGCGATGACTCTGACCGTTGTATATTTTCGGAAGGAAGCCAGAAGTCCCGTGCCGAGCACCAGCACGAGGACGAGAAAGATAAGCTTTCGCATGGGGGAATCCTTTCCGAAGGATGATCCTTCGCAATGATAGATGCATATACATCTATTATGGGTACAAGAATTTATGCCTCTGTCGCCGCGTTCGTGGCTTGGGCCACGATGGTCTGCATTTGCTTCCAACCCGAAGGTCCCAACGTCTTTCGCAAGCGACGTTCCGCCGCCTCCCAATGTGGTTGAGCGGCCGCGATTTGACGCTTTCCTGCTTCCGTCAAACGAAAGACACGTTCACGTCTGTCCTTTCCAGACCTGACGTGGATCCAACCCTGCCTGCGCAACAGGGCCAAAGTGCGGGTGAGAGTTGTGCTGTCCATGGCAAAGCCGGCACTCAGGGTCTTCTGGTTCGCCTCGCTGACAATGTCGAGTGCGGTTAGAAGGCCAAACTGGGTGATTTCGATGTCGGCCTTGCGGAGTTCCTGGTCGTAGATCCGGGTGACCAGTCGTGTGAGGCGACGAAGGTTTTGACATGCGCAAGGCAGCGGAAAAAGTCGGTTGGCACGATGAACGTTGCGAATTGGCCCGTGCATGATAGTATGTATATACATCTTATTTCGACTTTGTGTCAATCGCTGGGCCGCCATGCTCAGCATTCGCGCAGATGGCACGGCCGGTCAGAACCGACCCTGTTCAAGTACGTGGGGCTGGAAGCAAGAGAAACTCCAGCAGTGGGAGAAATATTTTCTCTTGACTTCCCCCTCTAAAGGTCTAGGAAATGCCGATATACGGCTTAGTTAGAAGTCCTTCCAAGTGGTTACAGGCTCTGTCCCAGTTCTAGCCCTTCCATCAGCACGGTGGCGGAGCGAGCAGGTATTACCAGGGTGCCGGATGTTGGTAAAGGGTCAGGCTGTTCGGGAGTAGCGGCCCGCAGATTACGCGCGTCACGAAGCTCCACTTTGACCTTGATCGACGAGTTCAGATCTTCGTTCACAATCACAACTGCTCGGTTGCCCGAAACATTACGGAAGACTGAATAGAGGTGGTAAGGCTGGCCGTCTGCTGAAACGCTGGCAGCGAGCTCGCTAAGGAATTCCGTCTCCCAGAGCAAATCCCGATAACGATGCCGCAGTGCGTCGATTTTCTTGCCGTACTCCAGCGTCAACGGAAAATCTCCGAGCTGCCCTTTGAAATCGTACGGCTCGTAGCTGAGGACATAGCGATACATCAAAGCGCGGTTGAGTGTCTCGCGGTCGTCAAAGCCTGTGACGGCCACCATCAATGACGCGTGCGGATCGAGATAACGACCTGCCGGCGTTGAGGCCGCGGAGATCCGAAAGTAGGAGAACGGGTAGTGTTGCATCAAAATGTCTTGCGGGGCTTCCCCGGCAAACAGGAAATCAGGCTGTGAGCGTGCAACAGACTGCAGAGTTTTGGCGAGCGGGACATCGCCAGCATAGATATAGGCAGGCGCGGCGTGTCCGTGATCTTTGGCAAAGCAATATTTCACGGTAGCGTGATGGCACACTTCATCGTAAAGCATGCCGTTCGCTCCGAGGGCGATGATCTTGCTGAACTCGTTGGCCGCGATCTTTCGATATTGCTCGCAGACGGGACACATCACCGCAAATCGGCGATTGTTGATACCAGCGAACTGGGTTGGTGTGCGATAGCTGTAGCCGGGATTCTCATACGGTTCTCCGTACGGATCGCACGCGGCAAATCGGTAGAGTTCCTTCTGATACCACTCCGTTGACTTGTCAGCCCAGACGAACTTTGCGAACAATATGATTTTTACGCCCATTGCCTGAACGCGAGCGATGGCATCACGCAAATCCTGAAAGGTGCCCAATCGCGGATCCGTATCGAGACAGGGATTGCCGCGGTCCTGGCCGCCCCGGTTCCATCCGACGACCTGGATGGCACGCACGCCGTTGTGAGCGCACTCTTCCCCAATTTTCACCAGGTCGCTATACCGGAAACGAAGCTCATCTTCCGGGGAGTTCATTTGCACCTGCTGCCACGAATGCACGTCCCCTGCCCAGTCCGGAATGTGAATCGCTTGAAACCACGTTTTTCGCCATCCCTTGTAAATGTCGAATCCGGCTTGCCAATTGCCGCGGTAGGGGCGAAGGACGACTGGAAGCATGGTCGCGATTGATTTTGGAGCGGCGAAAAGAAAATGCGCCAAGCGGAACTCTAGATGGACCGGAGTGCCGGCGATCGCCTCTTGCGCCGGCGTCTTGTCGTGAATGGATTCCAGCACGCCTGGCTTTTGCTCAAGAGTGTATTGCACCAGATACGACGGGTTAGGGTCGTGCAGCCCGACATAGATTCCCTGGTCAATCGATTCGATAAGACAGAAAGAGCTAGCGCTTGATGCACCGGTCTGCATGGGAGAATCAAAGCCCCAATAACCCCAAATCGCATTGTTGAAGTGAGGATGAAGCTCCTGCGACTGGAGATCGTCGTACCACATCTGCCGCCGCCACAGCGGAGCATCGAGCTTGGGTGCTTGAAGGTCGCCAACGTACGGATATTCGACGGTTTCTATCACCAGCGCCGACTCATTCTCGAGTGAGGCGCTGAAAGTCAACGCGCCATTTTCCAGCGTCACCAGCGTGGACAGTTGAATCGGCAGAACTCCGCCATGCTCGCTTACCAAGTCATCCCACACGATCCGGATCTGATTGCCTGAAGGGAGCTTTTCGACTTTTTTCGCCGTCTGTCGCTGGCCAAGAATGAAGTTATCCCTTCGATCGGGAAGCGGAGCATGCATGCGAAAAGAAATGCCCAATTCCGGACGCTGATGAATGGTCCAATTCAATGGTTTCCAGGTAATTCCGGTTAAAGCACCGGATTTCGCATCGAATGCGACCTGCAGTATTGAGTCTTCTAGCTCCACGACCGCGGAAGCTCCGCTGCGCGTTCGGTCTGCCGCAAAACCAAGCTGGCCGAGGCGCGTGACTACCGCCGAGCCGGCCATCCCTTTGAGGAATGTACGGCGCGTAGAGGCTCCCGAGTCCAGTTTGTCATTCATTCGTTCACTCATTACGAGAAACCGAGAGAGCATAGACTTACAACCGAGACGGCCAGAGGATGCCAGCAGAGGCTAATAGTCCTCATCCTCTGGTTCGAACGTAGGCCTTGATGGTTGCGCATTCCCGACGGGGAGGGCTTCCGTGGGGACGGACCGTATACTCGCCAACCGCCGCAGGTACGATAAATGTCTCGGCATAATGCACAATGAAGGGTTCAAACGCCTTCGACGGACTCTCGACTACGATCTCCTCGCCTTGTACGAGATTCAGAACATTCACTCCGCCTTTGGTGTCGTGATGAACAGACTCGCTGAACCAGTGACGCCGGGTTTCGATGAATTCTCGTTCGTGTAAACCGGTTCTTTCCTCGCGCCAACCATCGCCGGATGCGACCTCAACGGCTCGATTGATCAAATTCTCGACCACCCACCGCTTCGTTCGATCCCACTGAATGTTCGCCGCTCCGTGGTCGATGTGTATCGGCCTAGGCAGACCATTCAGTCCCGCCCTCCCCCAATCCCACAACTTGAACGTAAAGATGTAAGGAGTTGCGCTGATCTCGAGCACCATGCTGTCCTTACCCGAACAATGCACCGTGCCTGCGGGAATCAAGAAGTGATCGTGCATTTTCGCCGGAAATCGATTCACATATTTCTCAGCATCGAAGCTTGTGTGTCCATCGAGCGAACGGTGCAACCCGCAAATCATCGCCCGTTTGTCCACATCTTCCTTTACACCCAAATAGACGGTCGCGTCCGGGCCAGCATCAAGAAGGTAATAGCTTTCGTCCTGGGTATAGTTCATTCCGAATTTGTCTTGAATATATTCCGTCAGCGGATGAACCTGCAGAGACAAGTTTCCGCCTCCCATCGTATCCAGGAAATCGAAGCGGATCGGGAATTCGGTCCCGAATCGACCGTGGACCGCATCTCCCAACAATTCCCGCGGATGTGAAAAAACAAGGTCGATTGCCGGAACTTCCACACGTTCTTCGCCATATTGAAGAACGAGACTGTTTTCCTCCGGAACGCAATCGAAGCACCAAGCATGGTTGGGCTGGTCTTTGGGCAGGTCGCACACTTTCTCCATCCAATGACCGCCCCACGGTCCCGGATCAAAAAAGGGCACCACGCGGAACGGCCGTCTGGCTGCAATTTCAAGCCCATGGCTGAACGCGTCACCTGTAATAAGCTTCGGACGAGAGCGGGCATTGGTATCCAACAGAAAGTCGATCGAACCAAGCAAGCGTTTCTTCAGGCGATCAGCCGCCCGCCAATCGATAAAAAAGGCGCGCTTGTATTTGAGCGACGGCATTTCCGACACATTATCCGCGCCAAGATTGCCTAACTCGCCCTTACGCTGACGCTTTTGAATCTCCCATCGCGCAAGGTCGGCGTATACCAGCACGTCCGGCGTACGTACAACGAGCGAGGCACCGACGCCGACAACAAGAGCGAGTCCTTCGTCGAAGGTGCTTATCTTTTCGCGGGAAATAAGCAGCGCCGATTCATCAAGGAAATCTTCGATGCACAAGCCGTTCATACGGCCAAAAACGGGGTCGTCACCTAGATAGCCACTTACCAGTTCTTCGACAATGTTCGACGCCTTGAGCAATTCCGAGGTGCGGATCGCCAACTTTGGCTTCAACCGCCGTTCGAGCTCCTCGAAGATCTCTGAGTCGAACGCGCCTGGATAGCACTCCACGCATACCACTGTTCTATTTCCGGATTTTGCTGCGGCCACTCGCCTTGAGATTTCGTCCCAACCCACTACGCAAGAATCAGGCGCGCGGTCTACCAAAACGCTCGGATATTTATCGTAGTTCGATCGACGTCCCATTGTTGGCTCGGCCCGGTTTTCTTCCTGCTTCCTAAGGCTCGCTCCTCCAGCTATTCCGATCGTGTGGAATCGTCGCCCGCAGAGTCAAAGTTTCATGCGGTTCGACCGCAAGACTCTGCGGGCTCAAATTGGTTTCCAAGACCAGCTTCTCGGTCATCGCCGTGCGCGCAAGTTCGGTGATCTTCAGCCGGCTGAACAGCTTGAAACTTGTGTGGTTCCCGGCAATCTCCTGCAGGCGAATTGTGAAATGGTCGGGATTCCCGTCGACGCTGGCTTTCAGATCCAAAAGAACGACGCTGGGTGAATCGATGGAGAGATAATCTCCAGCCCAACGGGCGGGCCGTGTTCCTTTTGTAAGATTCACGGCCAAGAGAGGAAGCTCGAACTCCGCGCCGCTTCTGTAGGAACTTACCGGATCAAGCTCCCCCGAAGCGGATGACAAAGCAAAGTCGAAATGGTATGTCGACAGGAAGCCCGGCTCGGTCGTCGCGAACTCAACCACTCCCTGATCTTTTGTGTCACCTTTGTCCGGTTTTCGCATGGCGTTGGGCCGCAGCTCATTCAGAAAAGTTCCGCAGCCGCCTATAGGTCCGGGAGAACAAGGGACACTCACGTAAAAGCTTCCTCTCTGCGCCAGCGTCACACTAAACGGCGGCGAATCTTCTTTGCTAGTGAAAACCGCGGACGGCTCGGGAGCCGCGCCGTCCATGCGCGCGCCGGGCAGGTAGTCCTGCGGCAATCGATGAAATCCGATGCCATCGCCGATCCACAGTTGCGAGGCGCCGGTAAATTTGACCGGAAAAGCAAAGGCATAGACGTCCGCCTGGTCAGCATTTTCAACATGAGGCATGCGCGTCCGGTCGAGCACGTTCTCAACTAGCACTTCCTTTTTGCCTGCTGGAAGCGAGATCGCGGTTTCCGGCCAGTAGCTGTCCGCGCGGCGGATCACCAGCTGATTCAGGACAGGTCCCTGTTTTCGCTCGATGCTGATTTTGCCGGGCACCACGGGCAATGATTTCATTCCTTGCCATCGCAGTAATTCATTCATCTTGTCGTGGCCGTTCGGGTCGAGAAGCTGCCGGCTCAGCTGTTTGTCGTACCAGCTGATAATCGCGCCGTCCTCTTCGCGCACCTGCAAGCGGTAGTATGCGTTCTCGACGAATGTATCTTTTGTGGCTTGCGGGCTGACCAGAGGCTTTGCAACAGGCGTTACCTCGTAGGTTCGATAACCGAAGCCCGGCACTGCCTCCGCCAGAAACATCGCTCCCTCGGCGGAGATTCTTTGCACCTCCAGCGGTTGGCCAGAGGCCAGGTCGACAACGTGGACAGCGAGTTGCGAAGGAGGAACTCGGAATCGCACCAAACCAGAACGTTTCCAACTGACCGGATTGAATGCAGCAATCAGTTCCCGGTGGGTTTCATCCCGCTTTTCGTCAAGCAGTTCAGTGAGGTCATGTGAGAGGGCGTCTTCGACGATCTTTTTTGCCGAATTCGTATATTGCGCGTATTCCCGGTTCTGCTGCTCGACTTCCTGGCGCGTCATGATCTTGGGCCATCCATACTGACCGGCGCCCGAGTGTTCGTCATATTTCAAGAGACTGAGGCTTGCCGATTCGAGAGCGTCGCTGCTGACAGTCTTACCCGCCTTGAAAGACAGTAGGCTGGCGACCGTTTCTGCCACAGGGATGTGGTTCTGCGTCCATCTCGCTTTTGCGCTCATCCCGGCTGAATTCGTCTTCACTTCTGACCACAACCCGGTCCAATCGCCGGAGTACGTCGGAAACTGGCCAGCGTATTTCGACTCCATGTGCCGGAAGAATTCCGCAGGCGTGGCGACTACAATCTTCGGCCGTTTTCCTGCTGCGTTCCATGCGCGCACATTCGGCAACAATTGATCCCGTTCCCATGTGGGAGGTATGAAGTCGTGCAGATACATCAGGAGAACGGCATCGTATGGATATCCTGCTCGCTGGTACTCGTCCAGAAGTTTATCGATTCCGCGCTGCATGATTTCAAGCGAGGAAAGCGCGTTCCATTCCTTGGGGTGAAAGTAGGAATCTTCGTTTGGTTTATACGGATCTTTAGCAACCGGATCGATGAAGTAATCGGCGATCGCTTCCGGATATCCGCCGTTCTTTCCCTGCGTCTGCCACATGAGGATCTTGCTGCCGTCCGCAGACTGCCAGTAGAACGGATTCTTGGAGGGATGAAGACTGGTGCCGCCGCCGATAAACAGGTTCGAGCCAGTCAGAAAATACTTCACGCCGCTGCGAGCCAGAACTTGCGGCAGACGCGGAGAAAACCCAGGTACATCATCCATCATGGCAAAATCTCTCGGAAACGGAATGCGATCCTGCAACGCTTCCGCGGCATACACCAACCGGTTCAATTGCTCGGTACCCATGAACTCGGTATGCATGCTGCCCCAAACCGACGAGATTTGAACCTGGCCGGAGCGCACGAGCCTTGCGAATTCCTCGACGAGTTTCGGGTCCTTGGTCAAGGAAAGCCATTCCTGCAACTGCCAGATACTTTCGACAGTCCAGCGAAATTCCGGATCGGCCTTGCAGTTGGCGATCACATCGTCGATATGCGGTTTCAACCGCGGCATCAATTCTTCAGGTGGCGTCAGAAATCCCAAGTCCCAGTGGCTGCTCGGAATCACATAGACAGTTTCAATTTTGCTGTCATCGCGACGCGCTTGAGGACCAGCCGATGCCGGTGAAGCTCCGAACAGGGCCACAGCGATCGCCGCTACAAAAAAAAGAAACCAGAAGGCAGGAGCTGTTTTGAAACGATGCAACGGGATCATTCGTTGAATTCCCTCGCTCACGAAGAAAACATTTCTGGTCCTATGGTTCGAATTCTTGCCAAAGTGAGGAGAAGCGCGACGGCTCGGATACCCAACCAACGCTCTCAGAATTCTTGGCGAACAATTCGTAGATCGGGATTCCAGGTTCAAGACCGAGTTCGGGATAAGTTCGGGCGTTTCGCCGTTTCAGTTCAGACGATGAATACCTTGGATTCGGCTCCCAAGTCAGGCTGCTACCATCGGACAGGACGGGAAACCACGCAAGTCCGCCGTGCGAGCGAACCTGGTCGTACTCGAATCCATATTGCCGGTCGCACCATGCCGCAAAAATCATTTTCGATTCTGGATTAGCGTTGATGACGCAATGCGCCCAGCGCGGAGGCATTACGACGGTGTCACCTTTTTCGGCGCGCACGGCAATGCACCGTCCAGGATCGTCGCCGGATTTTTCTTGCCCATAGATAATTGCGCTTCCGTGCCAGATCTCGAACAACTCCGGAGCCGACCAGCCAGAATGCGGTGAAACGGCGTGAACATGGCCTTGGCTCCGCACAGGTTCATCTCCAAGCTGTCCGTTGGCGTATGCCACCACTCCAAACAACAACATTTTTTCGTTGAGCCGTGTCCTGTGCTCGATGCGTCCAACGTCCATTGCGATGTTGTAGACAGGGTCGGGTCCTTGGCACGTCGGATCCCGCAGGCTCTTTCGAATGGCATCGAGTGATCGGGCTTCCGGTTTCGGGCCGAATACTCCTTGGCCATATTCAAAATCGAGGGAGGCGAGAGCAAACTGAACATCCAGTCCGAATTGCAAGCTCCTGAAAATTCTGCGCGCAGATTGAGCCCCGTGGATCACGCTTTACCCCTTACCAGCGTGGGCACCCCATCGACGGCCAGCAGGCGAGACCCGAACCCATATTCCCGAACAATTTCATAGTCGTACCCAGCGTCGCTCGGCCAGCAGGCGATGAATCTCAGCGGTGTTTCTCCGGTATTCGCGACGCGATGTCCAATTCCAGGTGCAATGTGGTGCAAGCTGCCTTGGGTCATCTCCTCAATCCAAGTTTTCCTGTCGGTATCCATCAAGATGAGGGCGCCGCGTCCTTCCACCGTTCCGTAAAACTCGGTCCGGCTCGGCTTGGCGTGAAAGTGTCCATGGGTCATGAAGTATTCCTGGCCAACTCGACCCGCTTCAACAACGGTCGTTCCCCAGAAAAGGCCCCCCTCGGTTCCTTCAGCGACTGGGGACCACCATTGCACCCGGTAAACCACGCGATCCGGAGACATCCGACGTGCTGCTTCAGGATCTCCAAAAAGATCCTGCATTGCAGCAATGGTCTTCTCGCTTCTTTGCACCTCGGAACCTTGGAGCGCTCCGTTCGTCCAATCGACTTTCAGCATGGTCTTTCCTTGGACATATTCGAGATATGTACACACCAGCCGCAGGAACCGTCCAGATGCAAGAGGCGATATTACTTCAGGAGCGCTCGCCAAATCAACAAAAGAATCATAAATATGAACGAATTAGCTCAAAACGAACATTTTTAGGCAAAAACGCCGCCAACGACCGCCCTGAAACCGGGGGTAACCGTCCTGCTGGTTTCGCTGCGAAGCAAAATTCTTTCGTTCGGTGTGTTATCGTTGGCCGACATTTGCGGAGGAAAGCGAACGATGAAGCGGAAACGCACGGGAAATGTCCTTTCTACTGGCCAATCGGGGGAAGCGAGCGAAGCAAACCTGCCCGACAAACAGCAGGCGCGATTGACCGCAATTCTTAGCAATCTCCAGCAAAGCGGTTCGGTAGCCGTCGAGGAATTGAGCGAGAGGCTCGATGTGTCGCTGGTCACGATCCGCCGCGATCTCGATGTCCTCGAACAACAAGGGCTCCTCCGGCGGACACACGGCGGCGCCGTTTCCATCGAACCGTTGTTCTATGAACCTTTCAAGAACGATCGTTCTTTCCAGGCACAGGTCGAGCGTTTTGCGCAGGAAAAGCGTCGAATTGGAAGAGCCGCCGCCAATTTGATCGAACGAGGCGAAACCATCGCGCTTACTCCGGGCACAACGACAACAGAAGTCATCCGCGGCCTTCCCCTGAATCACGAGATTACCGTGGTCACCAACACAGTCAACGTGGCAATGGAGCTTTCCAAGAGAAAGGATTTGAGGATCTTCGTAACCGGAGGTCACCTCCACGGCGACTGGTTTTCCCTGGTCGGACCCACGGCCGTGCAAAGCCTTTCGCAGCTCCTGATTACCACAGTGTTTATCGGAGCTGACGGCTTGGATGCGAAATGGGGACCGAGCTGCTTCAGTCCGGATGAAGCGCATTTGAACTCGGTGATGGTCAGACACGCGCGCCGCCGCATCGCCGTCGTCGACCACAGTAAATTCGGCGTGGTCGCTGGTTGGAGGATCTGCCCGGCGAGCGATCTCGACATTCTGGTCACGGACTCGGGCGCTGCGGCCGCGATGACCGAACCCTTCGAGAAGGCAAATGTAAAAGTCCTGAAGGTTTGATCCGGCCGGCTTTATTTCAAAATGCCGGACGGAACATGCGTCTATTACCTGTCGTCGAAGGAATAGCAGCGTGCCGGGTTCTCGATGAAAATGGAGTCGATATCTGATGGAGACAACCCCCGCGATTTGAGCTGCGGAACGAATTCCTGCAGCAGAAATACGAGCCCGGGTTTTCCCCCGTACGATTTCCAATAGCTCCTGCGCGCCGCGTCCATGCCGAGAAGAATTTGGCCTCTGTATCCGGAGGCGAACATTTCAGCCACAAGATCCGCGGTCGGATTACCTTCCGCCTTCCAGCGAAACGCGGAATCGTATTCGAGCATGACGCCCGTCGAGAGCAACTCTTTGTGGTACACGGGATCAGGCTTGCGATCCGTGTGCGACACGACCACATGGCCAAGACTGGCTCCCAGAGAGCGCAGAAACTCGACCTGTTCGAGCCCCCATTCTCCTTGTTCGGTGTGCGTGAGAATTGGCGCTCCCGATGACCTGTGGGCAGCGACGGCCGCTTCGAATATTTTTTCGTCCCGCGGTGTGAACCCGTTCTCCCCTGTTGCAACTTTAATCAGCCCGGCGCGGTAAGTTGTCCGTTGAATGGTGGGGCCATTCAAGTCCGCTCCGTCGATCCCGTGCTCGATCTCTTCGAGAAAGATCTCTGAGAGTTCTTCCGCGGCCAGTCGTTCGCCCCAATGTCCTGGAGCGTAGTATTTCGCCAGATGCAGACCTGTGGGACACAAAATGTTTGCGCCCGTGCGCCGCGCGACTTCTGCAAGCTTGGACGCGTTTCGCCCTCCACCGCAAGGCATCGAATCGACAAGAGTTTTTCCACCTGCGGCCCGGAATTCTCCGACATCCACAGCGGCCTTCTCGACCGAGTCGAGCAAAAAATCCGGATAACGAAACGTGGTGAAGCTGGGATCGATGATGAGATGCTCGTGGGCGTAACACACGCCGGCATCACTGCTAGATATGTCTCCCAAAACTGTTCGAAGGAAACCCACTGACTCACTCCATGGAGAGAATGGCGCCCAATTGGCGTAGCTCGTTCTGTAGATTCGAAATCCTGATCTCGCGCGGATTTTTTCTTTCTCGTGCTGCGATGGCAGCGGCGATTCCAGCCGCCTGCCCCATAGCCATGCACTGGGCCATTGAACGTACGCTTGCGTGCGCATCGTGGGTCGCCGAAAAGCAGCGACCCGCCACGACTACGTTCTCTAAACTTGCGGGAAGCAATGTACGGTACGGAATGCCCACACACTGTCCATCGGGGAGGTAGGCCCATTTCGTGTCGTCACCAGCATGATGATCTTCAATCGGGGCGCCGCACAAACCGATCTGATCGGGAAATTGCCGCGCAGACAGCACGTCTTCACGAGTCAAGCGATAGTCCCCGGAGACACGCCGTGTTTCGCGTACGCCGATTTGAATTCCGAACGCAGCAAGCTCGGCCTTCGCATATCCAGGAATCTGCTCTTTCAGAAATCTCATATATTCAAGCGCTTGCCGACGTCCTTCGATCTCTGCCGAGCTGAGCAGGAATGGATCCGTCGCGTTTCGGAACTTTCCGCCTTCCGAGGTGAAGGACTGCACGCGCGTCATGTTGGTCGCTGTCATGTTGGCAATCGGAGTTGCATGGTCGCTCCCTTCCCGGCGCGGCAAATCATAGCGGCCCGAGGACGCGGCAGCCGCCATGCGGCGGTGAAATTCCTGCTTGGGCAAACTCGCCCGCAACTCGTGATTCACGTTTACGAGTTTGAAAGTCGTGGTCAGAGACTGCGCCGGGTCGCGCTGACCTGCGGCTTCGTAATCCGCCCCGGCGTAGAAGCAGAGGTCTGCGTCACCGCTGGCGTCCACAAAGATTTGTCCCTCGACTCGGCAGAGTCCCTGTTTTGTCGCTACTACCAGCCGCGTGATTCGGTGGCCAGACATTTCGACGTCCTGCACCCACGCGTGCAATAGTATGGTCACGCCGGCGGCCAGGGCCAATTGTTCCCATACGACTTTGAGATATTCCGTGTTATACGTGACCCCTGTCCCTGCACCGTAGGTATTCGGGCGCTCCATGCATGCGCCGAACCCCTTCAGTCCGGCGACGACTTCCTCGGGAATCCCGCCTACCACTTTCATCGATACGCTACCGGGAGTGTAAAACCCGTAGAAGGTGTCAAGGACGGCGGTGCTCGTTCCGCCCAGGAAGCCGTATCTTTCCAGCAGGAGAGTTCGCGCACCCGCACGAGCCGCCGCGATGGCGGCCGTGGAACCGGCCGCACCAGAGCCCGTCACAACGACGTCAAACGGACTGCCCTCGACTGCTGTATCAGTACGCATTTTCTTTAGGTCTGATTCCAAAGTGCGATTGTCACACACTTCCAGCCAGATTCGCTCGTATAAATCTTCGTTTGCGTCTATAACGAAGATTTTTTGCTATCCGCAACGCAGCCTCAAGGCTTATGATGGCGGAATCGCTCTGCCTAACACATGATACGCCGAGGGGGGATTTGTCCATTGAACCACAGGCAAGATAACGATTCGTCCGACGGCAGCGCCGCAACTGCCTACTTTGACTCCATTCTTGAAGTCCTCAAGCGTCTGAAGGACACGCAACTCGAAGCGATCGTCGAGGCTGCAAAGATATGTGCCGACCGCATCGCCTCTGGAGGGTTGGTATTCCTATTCGGCAGCGGCCACTCGCGCATGATGGCCGAGGAGATGACGCCGAGGCAGGGATGCTTCGTCGGATTTTTTGCTCTGGTAGAACATTCGGTTTCGAATCATACGGCGATCGTTGGCACGAACGGACTGCGCGCTCCATTATTTCTTGAGAAGTACGAGGGCTACGCCGAGGAATTGCTGAAGAGCTTCCGTTTCGGCCCGCAGGACGCGTTCATCGTCATTTCAACAAGCGGCATTCGTCCACTGGTAGTGGAGATGGCTCTTGGAGCGAAGTCTCGCGGACTTCCGGTGATCGCGATCGTTTCGAAACAGCATTGCCAGGAAACGCCAGCCGCACACTCCAGCGGCAAAAAACTCATCGATGCTGCCGACATCGTCATCGACAACATGACGCCCGCCGGCGACTGCCTCCTTGAACTGCCGGGGCTCGATTGGAAAACCGGTCCCGCTTCCACCATCACTGGAGCGACCATCATCAACATGCTGCGATGTGAGACGGCGCGCCTGCTCGTGGAGCGCGGTCACGCCCCGGTCATGCTTCCGAGCCATCAGTTCGTCGGCAACGTCAGCGCTGAAGAGCAACTCGAACGGTTCTACGAGGCGTATCGAAAAAGCCTTGGGCACCTCTACGAGTGATTTCACATCCCCTATGAGCAACCTACTTCTTGTCACAGGGTCTTCTGGCATCGCCGCGGCCACTGCTCGATTAGCTTGCGAGCGCGGCGACCGAGTTTTTCTCATTGGAAACCACGACCAGGAATGCAAGGCATTCTGCGAACATTTTACGAATGCCGGTTATGCGCTGGCAGACGTTCGAGACGAGGAAGCCGTCGCGAATGCTGTCTCGCAGTGTCTGGTCCGCTTCGGAGCCATCGACGGACTCTTTAACGTCGCGGGCCTCAGCGCTCGGTCGCTCGGAGACGGCCCGCTCCACGAATGCTCGACTGAAGCTTGGTCGACGCTGATGGACGTGCATGCGCGCGGCACTTTCTTTGTCTCAAGGAACGTCCTGCAATATTGGATGAAAGAAAGGCGAGCTGGCACGATTTTGAACGTTGGCAGCGTGTTGGCGCGTGCTCCCGAGAGTACGCATTTTGCGACTCATGCTTACGCTGCAAGCAAGGGTGCCGTCGAGTCCCTGAGTCTCGCGGCGGCTTCGTACTACGCGCCGTTCGGAATTCGCGTCAACGTTCTCGCGCCTGGACTTGTGCGCACTCCAATGAGCGCGCGTGCCCAATCTGATCCCGCAATCCAAGCTTTCATCGCCAAGAAGCAGCCGATCAAAAAGGATTTTGTCGAAGCAGAAGAGATTGCGCGTATTGCCTATTTTCTGCTCAGTCCGGAATCCTTTCCCATGACCGGCGAAGTCATTCGCGCAGACGCAGGTTGGGCCGTTACCGGCTGAAAAGGAGCGAAGCGTGAAACCACTGCCAGAGGAAGCACCCGCGTCACCTCGTTCAAGTGTGGTCGACCGGAGATCTTTTTTGAAGGCCAGCGCTGTCGCCACGCTCCTAACCGGCGCGGATCTTCGCTCCGTCGGCGTCGAGCCACCCGCCAAGTTGTCTCCCATTCCCGAACCTGCAGACCTGAAAGGCGATCGCATCGTGCACACGATGCGCGACCTCTTTCAACAGCTTACGACTCAGAACGAGTGGGGATACGCACAAGCCGCAAAATCGGTCTCCGGAATCACGGCGATTTCCTTTCCGCCCTACGCTTGTTGTGGCGTCCCGGAAATGCAATGGAGTCCGGGTTTCCTGCTCACCGGCGAACTGTTTTTGAATGGGCGTCTCCTGGCCTCGTTTCCCGCTCCAGGAGACCAGGTCGCCTATACCTGGTTCCCGCACCGCATACTTCGCGAGTGCCGCGTCGAAGGTCTGCATTTCACTACCGAAACTTTCATGCCATCGCAAATGCGCGCGGTGCTGGAACGGGTTGTGGTGAGAAATGAATCCACCAGCAGTAGAACGTTCTCTCTGGGATTTGACATGCGCGCCGCAGTCGCGAAGAAGACAACGGCGTGGGTCAACAACTCACCGGGCGAGGCGGACAACCATACGCAGTGGGACGGAGTGCGCGGTTGCGTGGTCTTCGAAGCGCGACGGTCGAAGGCCGCTTCCGTGCAGGGCGTGCAACCTCCGGCTGCCAGGTGCGAATTCGGCAGAACCCTTGTTTACGACGTCAAGCTTGGCTCCGGGCAGGAAAAAGTTTTTCGCTACGTCAACGCCATCGGTGAGAACCCGAAAGACAGCCTGGCCGAGTACGATCTTCTGCAGGCGAGCTTCGATGCTGTCGACAGGAAGAACGAAGAAACCTTCCGGCGTTTGATCCGATCCGCGTTCACGCCAGGAAACTCTGATTTTTCCGGCCACTTGCCGATCCTTGAAACCACGGACGAATCGCTGTGGAAACTCTACCAGGCCGGATTCTCGAATTTACTATTCGCGCGTCGCGCATCTCCTGATTCCGCCTACGGCACCTCCTACATCACGCTCGGCGGCAAGGTACTTCCGACACTAAGCTTTCCTTGGGACACTTCTGTCACCTCGCTCGGCCTCGCGCTTCTCGATCCGCTCGCGCTGCGAGGCATGGTTGAGACCTGGATGAATCGGAATATGCACGAGCATCTCGCGACTGACTATGTCACAGGCGAAGCGGTCGGACCGTGGTACGCGGTAAACGACATGGCCATTGTGCGCTGCGCGGAAAATTACCTGCGTGTCAGCGGGGATTTCGCGTGGTTGCAAAAGAAGGTGGAAGGTAAGACGGTCCTGGAGCGACTGTTCGACCACGCCGTTTACTGGAAAACTCTGGACAAACGAGGGCGGGGCTTCGGCGACTATGGAAACATCGAGAATCTGCTCGAAGCTGTCAGCACCTACCTCCACGAAACAGCCGGAATGAACGCCGGGAACGTATCGAGCATGCGTTTCGTCGCGCACCTGCTAGATTTACAAGGCGACGCGACGCGCGCTGCGCGCCTGCGTGACGATGCGCAGGCGTTGGCTCGGAGAATCAACGGAACTCTCTACCTCCCAGGTAAAGGCTGGTGGAAATGTGGCCAACCCGATGGTTCCTTCAACGAAGTTCGTCATTGCTACGATCTCCTGTCGGTTCTCGACAATATGAGTGGCGATCTTAGCGAGGCTCAGAAGCGGGAAATGACACAATTTTTCTGGCGCGAACTGTACACGCCACTTTGGATGCGCGCCCTTTCTCCTTCCGACTCCGACGCAACCTGGAATATACGTCCGGATCACAGCTGGCTCGGCGCATACGCCGCTTGGCCACCGATGACGGCGAAAGGTCTTTACAAAACAGAAGATTCTGCTCGCGTGGCCTTGTGGCTGAAGGGTTTGGCGAAAGCGGCAAACCAGGGCCCGATCGGGCAGGCACACTTCGTCGAGGATTTCTTTCCACCGGAAAAAGGCGGCGCGTTCAAGAGCCCCAATGATGCCCCGTACATAAACGACTGGTGTTGTATCGCTGGCGGCTGTTTCCTGGACATGGTGATCGACTCAGTTTTCGGAGCCGAGTTGACGTTGTCGAACGGCCTGAGCGTTCAATCGCGAGTAGCAGACTTCGACCCTTCCGCCCGTCTGCGAAACTTGCGCTACCAGGGCAAACGCTACGATGTTTCCAGGGATGGTGCCCGATCCTCGGCGTGACGCTCAGTCGCCTCGCATACATACGGCAGCTGAGCCAGGCGTCCCGTAGTCGCGTCAGCCTCTCTCACGTTCAGGTGCGCCTGGAGCGTGAGTTGTGCCTCAACCGGTCCGGACTTTATTTCGGATTCACTTGAGCGGGACTTGCTTTTGGCAGATGCGCGTCCAGAAAGGCCCAGATTCGATCATAAGCGTGCAACGTCTGCTCTGAGTCAAACCACCCGTGTCCGCCACCTTTTATTGTCACGAGTTCGTTTACCGCCCCAGCTTTCACCAAGGCCTCATGCAAACGAACCGAATGCGAGTACGGAACGACCGGGTCAGCATCTCCGTGCACGGAGATGATCGCCGGCAAGGACTTGCGGACATAGGTCAAAGGTGAAGAACGCTTCGCAACTTCAGACCGCCCCGCTTGCGTGCCAAGCCACGCTTCCGCATAGGTTTTCTTGTTGGGCCCATCAAGCAGATCGTTCACGTCGGATACTCCGTACCAATTTATGATCGCTGCCACCTTCAGCACCTCGTCGCCAGGACAATCGACATCGAGGCCAGCCTCCGGCGTAAGCATCCCGGCCATCAGTGCAAGATGTCCTCCGGCCGAGTGCCCAGTCACCACGATTCGATCCACGTCCAGGTTGAACTGCTTGGCGTTTCGAATCACCCACCGCAAAGCGCATCGGCAATCTTCCACCGCGCCCGGCGCAGGAGATACCGAAGCCATCCGGTATTCGACGTTTACGATGTTCCATCCCCGTTCGAAGTACGGAAACAATTGCGGGAAGGCTCCCGTGCGATCGCCGAACACCCATCCCCCTCCGTGAATGTAGATCAGCGTAGGGACCGGGCCCGTGGCCGATTGGTTACGCCAGAGATCCAGCTTTAACGGGTAGTTGTTTGCGACGCCATAGACAACGTCCGGGTTTACGATGTAGCGGCTGCCGGCAAGTTCAGACCACCGATTCTCGGAACGGATCTGCGCAGCCGATAGACCGGCGCAAAGCAAGGTGGTTAAGAAAAAAATCACGGTTCGAAATTCTCGGCGAAAGTTCACTGCGCCTCCGATACGATCAGCCGAATATAAACGCCGCAAAGAGTAACTTTTCGCTCAAATAGTGTCAATACGAACGTTTGTATGTTCGTTTTGTTAGTATTCGCGCATAATTGCTGAATGCTGGCCGTCACTTGGTGTAACTTCGCAAAGTTCTGGAGGCATGAATATGAAGGCTCTCGCGGTTGATCTCGGTGGCAGTCACGGTACCTGCGGAGTCGTGGAGGATTCCAGACTTCTTGCGCACGAGCCCGTCGATGCCAACGGAGCGAAGAGCTTGCGAGCCGTGCTTCCCGAGATCATCAAGTCTTCCCGGAAGCTGCTCGCCCAGATGAATCTCACCGCGGACGACTGCGCAGGATTGGCCATGGGTCTCCCAGCCATCGTGGACGCTCGGACCGGCCGTGTGCTTTCGACCAGAACCAAATATGAAGACGCCAACGATGTGGACCTGACGTCCTGGTGCCGGACGGAATTGAATTTGAGTTTCCGGCTTGAAAACGACGCGCGCATGGCGTTGCTCGGCGAATGCTATGGCGGCGCCGCTGCTGGGTTCTCCGATGTCGTGATGATGACTCTCGGAACGGGCATAGGCGGCACGACCATGATTGAAGGAAAACTTTTGCGCGGGAAACATTCGCAAGCCGGATGTCTCGGAGGCCACCTGCCGGTTCTCTTTACGGGTCGCGCCTGTATTTGCGGAGCCATCGGATGCGCGGAAGCCGAAGCTGCCGGATGGTCCCTGCCTCTTGTTGCCCGGGAATGGGAAGGAATGGCCAGCAGCGTACTGGCAGGACGCGATCCGCTGAACTTTCAACAGTTGTTCGGGGCCGCGGACGAAGGAGACGCGATTGCGTGCGAAATCCGCGACCGTTGTCTCGAGATATGGGGCGTCGCTGCGTTGTCGCTGGTGCACGCCTATGACCCCGAGATCCTAGTCGTGGGCGGCGGCGTCATGCAAAGCGCGCACGCTATCCTGCCTGCCATCCAGAAATATTTGGACGAACACGCGTGGACCGATTGGGGCAAGGTGCAAGTCAAAGCGGCCAAATTGGGAAACAACGCCGCGCTTCTCGGAGCCATCCCGCTGCTCATAGAGAATTTCTGAAGGCTGCAATTCCCTGCGTCGAGCGGTTTTCAATCAGAGTTTGATCTGCACACACTAACGCGGCCAGTGCCTCAGCGATCAGAAGGTAAGCTTCAGCGAGAACTGCGCCTGGCGTGCCGTCCCGGTTCCAATCTGACTTCCGTTGGTGTCGGCAATCGTACCGCCAACTTTTCCGAAATTCACGTTCTTTGTGCACTCCGCATCCGGGGTGAAGGGCGGACCCGATACTGCGGTGCACAGCCCGCCGTCCGGCGGGCCAAAGTTCGGGTGATTGAAAATGTTGAACAAATCCGCGCGGAATTGCAGCTTCATTTTTTCGCGGATTGGAAAATCTTTCATCAACGAGAAGTCCATTTGGAAAAAGCCGGGACCCCGCAGCGCGTTCCTCCCGACGTCGCCCAGTGCCTGGCCCCATTCGCCGTCGAAAGCAGGATTGATGTCGAACGCAGCTGGATTGAACTTGGCATTGGGGAAATCCACGCCGCTCAACAAGGCCGATTGTCCGCTGGTGACATTCGGCCGCATCGGCAGACCGAAAAACCCGCTTTCGAGTGCAACGTTCACCGGCAGGCCCGTTCGCGTCTGTACGATCGTGGAAGTCTGCCAACCGCCAAATACGTTGCGGATGACTGCATTTGAATTACTTAGCAGAGGAAGGGTATAGATGGCGCTGGCTGTGAAGTTGTTGCGAACGTCCCAATCTCCGCTGCCCCGGTCGATGGCCGCATTAAATGGATCGGAGAAACCTGAGAACACGTTGACCAGATCATCGATTTCGTGGGACCAGGTGTAGTTCGCCTCGAGCGTCAATCTCCCCGCGCGCCGCCGCAATTGCACCTGCATCGCGTTGTAATTGGAGGACAACGCGTCAGAATCCACGTTTTCGCTGGCGAAGCCCGCGAACTGTCTTGCCTGGGTGAGTGCGTTCGCCGGGTTGGCATTGAGTGCCGCAAAGCTTATTCCCGACTGCATGTGCTGGGTCTTGTTCCCAGTGTAGTTCACTGTTAGCACCGTGTTTGGAGCAACTTCCTGCTCAATTCCAAGCAGCCAGTTCGTCGAGTACGGGTCCCTCGGATTCTGCGGGAACGCGCTTACATTTTGCGTTCCGGCCGGCAATGGAGGGTTCGCCATCGGGTAAGCAATGGGTACTTGGAAAACGTTCACGTTGTAACTGGCCAGAGCGGGAATGTTGCTGACGAGACCGAAACCAAACTGCATTGGCATGTAGAAAATGCCGCCATACGCATGAACAACCGTCTTTCCCCGTCCAAAAGGATCGTAGGAAAGACCAATACGCGGCGCGAACTCATTCTTGGGAGAGTTATACGGCGGCTGGTCCGCCGACGCAAACGACTGGGTCGCCACGTCGAAATTCTGGATTCGGTTGTGCCCTTCCCGCCAGACCGTGTTGTACTCGTAACGCAGCCCGAAATTCACCGTCAGCCGGCGCGTCACCTTCCAGTCGTCCTGCACATACAAGTCCCAGTTCGAATTGCGAATTCCGACGCCGCCATCAAAACCGATCTTCTGGAGCACGAATGGCCGGTTGTTTTCCAAGTCCGAGAAACTTCCGAAATCAAACGTCTGCTGCGGACGCAGCCATTCGTTCAGGCGGTTCACGCGAACCTGCTCGCCGAACTTCAACGTATGATTTCCAATGGTCTTTGTTGCGTTGTCGAAAACCTCGAAAACAGTGAACGGGGTAATCTGATTGAACGTATTCGGTCCCGGCAGGGAGCCAAGATTCGTAAAGAATCCGGCGAACCCGACCAGCGGTGTCGGCGTGTCCGAATTCGTATCAGAGTAGAAGCGATTCAGGCCCACGCTGAATTGGTTAACGAAACTCGCACTGAAAGTGTGCGTCTCGTCCAATTTCGCGAGCTGGGTTCGCAGCGCTTGTGGCGCAATCTGTCCTGCGTTTGGCCCATACGTCTGCTGGGTGATCGAGTCATTGATGTTGTAGCGGAACGAAAGTCGATCTTTGTCGCTGACGGTGTAATCGATTCGTACCGAACCCGTGTCCTCGCGCAGGCTGGTGGGCAATACCGCTGGAGAGAAAACAAGATTCGCACCTTGCGCCGCGGTGTTCCCCGTATCCGTGCCTGGAACCGCGCACGACGCTGGCGCAGGAATCACTGTACAACCCGCTGGTAACGGCGCGAGCTGGCTCAGAATCGGTTCCACGGACGGCACGATCTGCGAACGCGCGAACGCGCTCAGCGTCTCACTCAAAGCGTTGATGCTCGTGATCTTTTGCCGCACGCCCTCGTAGTTCACAAAGAAAAACAATTTGTTGCGGTAAATTGGGCCCGAGAGATTCGCGCCGAATTGATTCAAACGCAGCGGCGAAGTGGGGAGTCCCGGTGCCTGGAAGAAGTCCTTCGCATCGAGCGCATCGTTGCGAAAGAACTCGAAAACCGAGCCGTGAAAGTTATTCGTTCCCGACTTGGTGATGATGTTCATCTGCGGCCCGAGCGAGAAGCCGTTCTCCGAACTGTAGCCGTTGTTCGCAAACTGGATTTCCTGAATGCTGTCCAGGCTGGCGCGCGTCACCCGCGCCTGCTCCCCGCCTTCCGTGTCCAGAAATCCGTTGATATCGCCGCGCGATGCGTTCTGTCCGTCCAACTTGATATTTAGGCCGGTAAAAATATTCTCCAGCCCATTGACGCTCCCCTGGAAGAATCCCGTGGAGTTGATCGACCCTGGCGCGATTTCCAGAAAGCTGCTCACATCGCGGCCATTGATCGGCAGGTTCTCAATTTGGTTGGCATCAAGCGTTGTGCCCGTCGTGGCCGAGCTGGTGTCCACCGTCGTTACGGTTCCGGTGATCACCACGCTCTCCGAGCCCGCCGCGATACTCAAGCGCAAGTTCACATTCACGGTCGCGCCCACGTTCAACGTGATCACTTCGCTCTTGGTCTTTCCGAAGCCCGAAGCGCTAACTTCTACAACATACTTTCCGTAAGGCAGCGCGGAGGCGACAAACGCCCCGTTGCCATCTGTTTCCACGGTTTGTCGGTTCGCGGTGCCGATGTTTGTGATGGTGACAGCGGCCCGGGGAACGACCGCTCCGGACGGATCGGTGATCGAGCCGGAAATGGTGCCAGTGTCAAATTGTGCGTTGGCGGCCCCGGTCGCAAAGATTGCCAGCATGGCCACTGCGAAAAGACCAATCAATCGTGCCGTCCGAAATGCGAGCATATGAATTCTTCCCCTTCAATCCATTGGTGCAGGTAACAACCCGCACTCACCCCTGAGATTTTGCGATGTTAACGATACAGTTTGCGCGAGTCAATCGTTTTTTTGATTCTTTTGACACAAAACAATCATTCTTTCATGCTATAGCGCACTAAACAGTCTTTTGATGGAGCGACAGGCCTAGCAACGGAGCGGTCAGAAGGAGCTCATCACAAGATTTTCGTTTCTCTCTGGAGGTCGATTTATTCCCAGGCGGGCGCCCGGCTATTGCCGGCAATGGCTTGCGAACGTCATTTCCAGACCGCGGTCCAACGGTGGATTGCGGGATCGACTAACACCTGGGCCCCGTGCGTGCTATGGCCGGCCCCTTCGATTCGCGCTATTCGCAGACTTCCGAGCGTCTCTGGAATTTCGACGGACGTTGGCACGATTTGCGATGGTTCCCTCGCAAACGTCGCCCCCCTGGTCCCGCCGTCCATGGCTTCGAGACGCAAATTCACTCTGCCAAACCGAGTGGGCGTATGTTCGAGAAAGTAAGCCGATGCAGACTTCGATTCGTTGCCGTCTACTCCCTCAAGCAATCGAAGCCGCAAACCATCTTCGAGCACCAGCATGTGCCGGAGATAGCGCACGCACTCGGCGCTGGCCCAGTTGTGCGGCATGTCTCCCCAATCTTGGCCGACGAGCGCAGTTTGTAACGGTTGTTCTTCACGCCAGCAATAGAGCGGGGACGCGTGATTCAGGAATCCCGTAAACGTGCGTTGCGCCCAGTCTTTCTGTCCCGCCCAAAGATAAATGTGAGCCGCAAACGACGCATTGTAGTTCCACACGCTTTCATGCCAAAGCCATCCGGTCTCCGCCGGAATTTCTTCACGTGTACAGGACTGAAGTAACGCTATATGACCCCGCACCACTGGGTCGCTTAGATCGAAAACGCGTCCGGGAAAAATCGCGTGCGACAGAGCCCATTGCGCGCTCTGTGGTCTCGGCCGCTTCCATGGATCGGGATCCTGCATCGCGGCATCCTCGTGCGACAGCATCGGAAGGTACTCGAAGCCCTGCGGATGCTTCACCATTTCCCGCCGCGCCGCCGCCACAAATGCAGCACGCAACTCGTCGTAAAACTTCCGCGCTTCCCGCAGCGATTCCATTCCCAAACGCTCTGCGGCCTCTGACACAGCTTTCAGACCGGCCAGCGTCCAAACCGTGTTCGTAAATTCGGAACGCACGCCGTCAATTCCTCCATCGGCGAATCCGGGAGCGAGCAATCCATATTTTCCGTTTGTGCTGCTTCCCGCCTTCGCCCTATCACGAATTCCAATCAGAAATTCGACGGCTTTTCGAACGTTTGGCTCCAGATCTCTAAAGAAGCTCCAGTCCTGCTTGAGTTCGCACTGACGCACCAGCGTGAACATGGCGATGGCGGTATCTTTCCAATGCTCGCCTGGAACCGCAGCAACCACCTGACCGCTGGGCAGTTGCTTCGCCCATTCCGAACGTAGTCCTTCGTCCGCTTCACGGTCGTACCCCAGATAACGGGCAGATTCGAGCAGGAAATTTCCGTCCACTATCCAAAGGCCACGGTAAACCGTTGGACCCACTTGAAAAACGAGGCGGCCGTCTTTCAATTCCCTCGCTTGCTGAATATTTCGCGCGCACGCCGTTAGAAACTCTCCTAAACGGCCAGGATAATTCCAAGATACATTCCCGAATGGCTTCCAGGTCTTCCACCATTCGCAAACTTCCGCCCGGAGCTCCTCAGGTTTCGGCAGCGCACTTCCCATTTGCTCCGTTGTCTGTCCGTTCTGCGGGAGACGAATCAAATATTCGAGTGGCTCTTCGGTTGATGCCTCGCCGTGGGCGAGAAATAGCGTGTAGCCAGCCTCTTCCCACAAAGCGGCCGGCCCAGGACCTGCGCCTGCTTTTCCTGCAATCAAATACGGCTGGTCGGTTGAGGCTTCTTTCGAGATGATTGCCAAACCGGTCCCGTTCTTTACGAGCTTCAGTCGCTCACAAGTTCGCAGATGAATCTTCGGGATTGCCGCGACCTTGCCATTCTTCGAACGGATCCTCATCAGAACGTTGTCCACGCGACCTTCTTTTTCGCGGCGGGTCGCGAACGCCAGCAATTCCAAGGTGGCCGCGGGTCGATCGATTAACGTGTGAACTATAGGCACATCGGGAGCTTCAAGCCACTGGCGTACAATGCGGTCATCCTGCATCCCGGCCAAAGAAAAGGTAAGGACGGTCGAGAAATCTTCCATGCCTACTAGCAGTTCATTGCCAAAACCGTATCGCAAATCACCGGCTTGTCCTACGAGACTTTTCTTCGGGTCGTCCGGAAAGCAAATCGTCGCTTGCGAAAGCCGCGGCGCGTATCGAAAATCTACTTCCTCGGAAACTTTGGCAGGGGATGGATCGAGCTCGCGTTCCTCCGCCTTCGCCGTGCTAGCGCTTTTTTCACTGGGAAACGTCGCTATTGGTACAGCCGTGGAGGCCAGAAGGCCCGCGACAAATTCTCTGCGTGTAACTTCACTCATGCCGGTCTCCAATGAAAAGGAACATAAGCCGATCGGCCTTGGCCCGTCATTCGCTCCATCGCTCTTGAATTTGTTCAAGCGTGCGCCCGCGAGTTTCGGGCACAAACTTCCAGATATATAAGAAGCATGCGAAAGAAAGGGCAGCGTAAACAGCGAACGTTCCACCCACTCCCAAGATCTTCACCAGTGACAGGAATGTAAACGTAACAACGAGTGTTCCCGCCCACAAGGCCGAGGTCGCCAGCGATGCCGCCCGTCCGCGAACCTTGGTGGGAAATATTTCCGACATGTAAAGCCACACACCCGGTCCCATCCCGAAGGCAAAAAACGCGGTGTAAGTCATGATGGTTAACAGCACCACCATTGGTGGTATCGAAGAGAGCCGCAATGAAATGACGAGCGCGCTGAGCGCCAAAGCCATTCCGCCACTGGCCGTCATCAAAATGGTTCGCCGGCCCCAGCGATCGAGAAACAACATCGCCACCAACGTGAAGATCAGATTGACTCCTCCGATGATCACATTTGCCGCCAGCGCAGTGCCCGCCGTCTGCCCGCTGAAATGTTCGCTGATGATGATCGAGCCGTAGTACAACACCGTATTGATTCCCGTGACCTGCGAAAACAGCGCAAGCGCAATAGCAACCCCCAACCTCTTTTTCATTCCGGGCGAGAGCATCTCCGCCCAGGAACCCTCCTCGCTAGCTGCGGCTTTTTCTACGGCGGCTACCTGTTCGTTTGCTACGCTGTCACCGAAAATTCGCGCGAGGACACGAGTTCCCTCTTCCTTGCGTCCCCGCCCAATCAGCCAGCGTGGGCTCTCAGGAATCACCAGCAATCCAAGAAAGAAGCCTACAGACGGCAGTGCGGCCAAGGCCAGCATCCAGCGCCAACTTGACTCACCGAGCTTTGACAATTGCCAGTTCACCAGGTATGCGCACAGGATTCCTACCACGATCGCCAGCTGGTTCAGTGATACCAGCGTTCCGCGATTTTTCGATGGCGCGATCTCTGCTATGTAAACGGGAGTCAGCGCTGAAGCTATGCCGATGGCAAGACCGCCAGCCAGACGCGCGAGCGAAAACACGTTCACCGTGTTTGCAGCCGCCGACCCAAGCGCTGAAGTTGCGAACAGGAGCGCCGCGAAGAGCAGTGATTTCTTGCGTCCATATCGATCACTCAGGAGACTCGCGGTGGCTGCCCCCAATAAACAGCCGAGCAGCAATGAGCTTGCTGCGATTTCTGTCTGCAGATTCGTCAGCGCGAATTGCTTGCGCAGGAAGAACAGCACTCCGTTGATCACCGCTGTGTCGAATCCAAACAAAAAACCCGAAATGGCGGCAATTACGGCAAGGAGAATGACATAACCCGATGATCGCGCTACCGCGTCGCTCGAACCTATCTCCGTCACCCCGCCGCCTGCCGAAACATGCATGAGGCCTCCCAGGTGCTGTCGTGTCAAATTAGAGCGAAACCGTTATATACGAAAGTTTCGTTGTTCGAAAGAAGCAAAAACGGTCATTTTAGGAAATCCGCAAAGGTTCAGGATCTCGCGATCTGCGCGGCGGGCGCGGCGCCGCTTTTTACTTTGCGACGACTCGGTTCACGAACCGCAGAGTGTCGCGAATATGACGACGCCAGTACGACCATTCGTGACCGCCGGGAAATTCTTCAAATACGTGCGCGATACCCAGTTTTGTGAATTCCTTGTGGAGCCTTCGGTTGGCATGAAACAAAGGATCGGCCTTTCCGCAGTCGAAACGGATGGGAGGCAATATTTCGGAATTCCGCGCCGCCCAATAGAGGATGTCCAAGTCCTCTCCCCCGCCGTCCATGTAGTCGCGCTTCGAATGCGGCACAAACCGAAGCATTTGCTCGATTCGCGTAATTGAGGAATGGGCGGATATTCCCGCGACCCTGTCTGCGTACTTGCAGCCCAAACGCAGAGCTCCGAATCCACCCATGGACAACCCGGACAGAAAAAACTTTCCCGCCTCCACCAATGGGAAAAAATGTTTAATGCACTGCACTACGTCTTTGACAATCCACGTTTCCGCATCTTCGTTTCCGTGAGGAACGTAACCACTGCCGTCGCCCCACAACCCGTCTGATGGCATGGCAATCGCTATCGTGGGCAATTGCCCGTGCCGCACCATCGCTCTGGCGGATTCGACTACGGCCCCGCGCATCCACCAGCCCCAGTGACTATCAAAAACGCCGTGCAGCAATACCAGGAGCGGCAGCGATTTCTCTTTGTGACTCCCCGGTGGAATCCAAAGCGTCACGTCCCCACGGCGCCTCAACGCGGACCCTCGAAAAGAAAGAAACCGGACACCCGGATGTCCGACGATGGGCGGTGAAAGTTGCGCATCCACAAAACTCTTCATGAGTTCACCTTCTATTCAAAACGAAGTACCGAGGAACCTTCCATCCTCGAGTTGGACCTTTGATTCGTGGGCCGCACTCATGCAATGCAGTGCACAACTCGCATCTCGTGCCCCCCGATTCACAAAGGAGCTTAAGGCCCAAAACCCGTGAATCGATAGCTTTACTGCACTATAAGATTATATTCGGTCTGAAAATACTTCCTTTTTGATTGAAACACACATTTTCAGCTTGACCTCTGCTTCTTGGCACTGATAGGTTTTCACCCAGTTGGGCTTGCGAGGTCTCCAGCCACCTCTCGACCACAGAAAAGGGGAGGCTCGATATGCCACCGGTCCTGCGGAGAAACAGCTTCCAAATCGTGGCCGCGTCACTATTCATGCTTAGTTTTGCGGCCCTGATGGCCGATAACATCTTGGCGCAAACGTGCACCGTTCAGGCGGGTGCCGGTATTCCCGATACAACGTTCGATCAGGATTTTACGCAAAATGGTCCGGGACAGATTGGACGCAATGGCCGCGTTATGGAATCCCCCAACGCACCGGGTTGGACAGGGGGCGACAGCATGTACTCCGTTTTCGTGCCCATGATGGGAGAAACGGTTTTCTTTTTTTCCGATTCGTACATCGGACAAGCGCCATCCTTAGCTGGAGACGGCACGGCATTGACAGATTCCGCTGGGCTGCGCACGCGCGCTGTCAATTGCACTCCGGAATTCGGCTGTTTTCCAGCGACAAACCTCTATCGCGCACACAACAGCATCGTCGTACGCGACCTTCTCGGAACCAAGTTGCGAACCATCACCGGACCTCTATCGGCTGACGGTTATTCAACCTCTTACTTCACTCCGGCGACCGCGGGACATTTTTATTGGGTAGCCGATTCGGTTTTAGGCATCGACGACCACGGCACACCCAAAATTTTCACATTCTTAATGGAGTGGGATGGATCCCTGAACTACTACGGTGCAGCCATCGCGCAACTTTCGATCCCCAGCTTGAGTATCGATTCCATTCAGCCGATCGTAAACGATCCGTCGGACGATCCGGTACACTGGGGCGTTTCCGCGCACCTCGAACCCACAAACGCCGGACTCACCCTGTACGTCTACGGCATCGAGGACTACGTACCCTATCCTCCGTTTAGCTTTGTTCGCTACCGTATGCCGCACATCGCGCGCGTCAATCTTCGACTTGGACTCACCGGAATCGCAGATGCAGCTAACTGGATGGTCTACAATCGAAATTCTGGCTGGGTTTCTGATATTCTCGCGTCCAGCCGTCTGATCGGGGAAGCAAACGATCCCAACAACGCCAACGATTCCATCGGGGAAATGTTCACGGTCAAGAAGGTTCGCAGCTCTGGTGGCACCACTTATCTGCTGGTCAGCCAGGACACGAATCCGAATACCACAATCACTGTCGACAACTTGCCAGGTCCCCCGAACGGACCAGGACCTGTGTTCCTCATCACTGCCAAAGACATCGTGCTTTACTCGGCTTGCAAACCACAGGGGCCCTTTTCCGCCAAACAAGTGGTTTACAGCACACCGGAAACGCAGGCTTCAGCCGTTCCGGGAATGGTTCCCGGACAGACGCTGAACGGCCATCTATGGACCTACGGACAAGGTGCGCATCCGCAATTCACCAAAGACCGCCGACTCCTGATTTCTTACAGCATAAATAGCGATGATAGCGGCGACCTGATCTATGCCGATGCATACCGTCCGAGATTCATTCGTGTGCCCGTCACGGGGCTCTTGCCCGATTTTTGAAAAAAGGGGCAAGCGCGCAACGCGTCCTTGTGTGTTGAGGTTTTCGAAGGTGACAGCCGCTTGTGCTGTCTCGGAAAGAAGCCCTGGCACTGCTAGGAGGGACAACCTACACGCGATGCGAGTACATCGCATGAATTATTTTGGGAGGTCTAGAATCACCACTCGCGGACGGTAAATGTTCATGCTGACGATTGCCTTGGCCACAATCATCGAATTACACGCGTAGGTCAAAACAATCTTGCTTTCAGCAAATTCGGTGTGTTCCTTCACGGCATAGCAGAAGGTGTCTTTGTCGTATTCCGGATTGTGGCGGCTCATTTCTGGAAACGCATAAATAGCTTGCGCATTGGACCAAGGCCCGACCGGGAAATCTGCGGATCGTACAACCGCGCCTTGAGAAGGAAATTCGGGGCCGGTCGAAAGAGCCAGCCACTTTTTAATCGATGGGTGATACCTCACCGACATTTCGCTGATCGGTTGCTCGATGACGTGCATCGCGTCCGAGCCCGCCAATCCTGGAATCCACTGGTTATTTTTATTGAGATATTCCCAGTTACCAGAAGGCGTTGCCATCATGTTCTGCTGTACGCGCATGACGGTCATAAAACCGCGGGCTTCGCCTGTACTGACCTGCGTGTACCAGATCACATGCTTTCCTGCAGGTACCATGGAGACGCCCGGCCAAAGGGCAGAGTCCGTCAGATCTTGAATCGCCACCTGCCACTTTTCGGGTGCGCCCCGCACATCTTGAATGACAGCTAGTTTTGTGCCCACGATCTCGAATCCGTTGGCCAGGTCGGAAGGCGCGCCGGGTTTATTTCTCACCGCGAGCAGCGACAGGTAAAGAGTCTTACCAGCAAGAAAACCATCGAGAGGCCAATACCACAGTTCATCAGTCCCAGTGTCGAAAAACGATCGCGGTGTCGCACCATTAGGATTCTTCCAAAAATACTGCATACTGCAGTCCTTGCCCGGCTGACAGTTCGAGATACCGATGGCGTTCCGAACCATGGCCTTGTACTGGCTCCGGAGCTTGCTTGCGGGCCGTCCGACAAACGTGTCGCCGAATAGCCAGAGGCTCTCAGTGGCGCTGAGAGGAATGGAGTAGGCAATGTCTGATCCCAACCATCCATTTCTATAGTTGAACTCTGGCAAACGCCGATGCGAGTCGGGGGCGCTCTCTGCGAGCGCGAGACTGCCAGTTTGGCCGGCGGACGACCCGACGAAAAGAAGCAAGAACAAGAAGAGGAGCGCGAATTGTTTCATGAATTTTCCAGTAGACGTTTTTTGCTCTTAAAGCGCAGTGCCGAGCGATACGAACAAATACATGATTGTTTATGAGATATAAGAACACATAATTGTATACATTCTGCCCAATTCGTGTAGTCTAATCTTCGGAATGCAGCGGAACGCCATGTTTTGCGTGCCATCGAGGGTCTTTGCGTTGGAGTTAAAGCGGGCATCAACTTGAAGAAGGAGCTGCAACTGACACGGCGTCACTAGGCGGGAAGTCCTCTCCATATCGTGCTATTCCGATTCGTGATTTACTTAGCTCGAAGAAGTAGAACGGGTACCCTGACGTTATGCTGGACGCGACTCGCGGTTGTCCCCAAGAAAAGATCCGCTAGGAAACGGTGACCGTGGGTGCTCATAGCCACTAGATCACAGTGTTTCTGTTCCACCCACTTGGTGATTTCGCGCGCCGGATCCCCGTACGCCATCTCGGTGTCCACTGGTATGTCTCTCGATTGAAGCTCCTCTCTCACACTCTGCAAATATGCCTTGTCCTCCGTGATTTCCTGACTGACGGCGTCGGGTCCATAGGTTCTTGCGGCCCAGCCCTCCGCCACATGAAGCAGGACAACGCGACTGCCGGCGAGCTTCGCCAGCAGCTTGATGTGTTCGATGATTGCGCGATCCGTCGGAGTGCCGTCCAGAGTCACGAGAATCGTTTTGTACATGGCTCGCCGCCGTTTGAGATAATGCTACCCGCCCATTATCACGTGCCAGGCAGCTTTGAAGGAATCTGGAAGGCCGAATATATCCATCACCGTAATTAGGATTGCACTGGCCCAGCCCGCGATCAAAAGAATCTTGCCATTTTTCCACAGGCCCATGCGGTTGCGCGAGCTGGTGAACTGCAACAGCGGGAACATAGCAAAAGGAAGCTGCAGGGCCAGCACGACCTGGCTCAGAGTGAGCAGGTCGGTGACGCTACTGTCGCCTCTCACACCAATGATGAACACAGCAGGGAGAATCGCGAGCGTCCGGGTGATCAACCGCCGCACCCAGGGACGGATTCTCCAGTGCATGAACCCTTCCATCACCACTTGTCCGGCCAATGTTCCGGTGATCGTGCTGCTTTGTCCGCTGGCGAGGAGAGCTACTGCAAACAGCGTGCTGGCAAGTGCTGTGCCCAGAAGCGGTGCGAGGGTCAGATAGGCGACCCGGATCCAATCACTTTCGGCGCTGAAGTGAACCACGTGTCCGCCCGCCACTGTGACACTTTCTCTTCCAAAGAATACGATCGCGGCAAGAACAAGGATCGCGGCATTGACGAAAAAAGCGACCGCCAGTGCAACCGTAGAATCGATGGTGTTGAACTGAATCGCCTTCCGCATGGACGGAACGTCTTGCTGCAACTTGCGGCTCTGCACGAGCGCCGAATGTAGATACAGGTTGTGCGGCATAACCGTCGCACCAATGATCCCGATCGCGACGTATAACATGCCCGCCTCGCGCAGGTGCGGACTGACCAGCGCGCGTCCCATTTCGAAAAAGCCCGGCTTGGTCTGGGGCAAGACAAATAGCTCAATGAAATAGCAAACGCCAATCGTGGCGATCAACAGCACCACGATCGCTTCGATGGTCCGCATGCCAAAGCTCTGCAGTGCCAGAAGAAGCAGGACATCGAGTCCCGTAATAATGACCGCCCAGATCAACGGGATATGAAACAGCAAGTTAAGCGCCACCGCGCTGCCCAAAACTTCGGCCAGGTCGCAGGCGCCGATTGCGATTTCGCTCATCAGCCAGTTTGGCCAGCGCGTCCATTTGGGATACCAATCCCGGCAACACTGTGCGAGGTCTCTACCCGTGACGACACCGAGCCGCGCGGCGATGATCTGCATGAAAATGGCCATCAGGCTGGCCAAGCCCACGACCCAGAGCAGTCCATACTTGAACTGCGCACCGGCCTGCAGGTCTGTTCCCCAATTGCCGGGGTCCATGTACCCAACGCTCACGAGAATCGCAGGTCCAACGAACGCGCGCCAGTGCTTCCACCAGCCTTCCTCATGACCAGGAACAGGAACCGAGCTGTGCATGCCCTCGAGCGAAAGACCCGTGCTGTGAGACGTCGTCGCTGGCATGCATTCCTCTCGGCTATCTTAAGCTAGATTCACCGCAATTCATAACATCAATTAACTCTTTTGGTCACCGCCATGGAACATTGAAAGAGAAATGACAAGGAATCAAGCCCTGTTCCATTCGCGATCGATCACCCTCTCGTTAATCGGAAATCTCGATGCTAGACTAGCCGTGCATGCTAACCGTCTCCAAGGAAGACTACCTAAAGGCCATCGCGGAGGCAGAAGCTGAAGGGCAACCCGTGATCGGAGCACGACTTGCTCACTGGCTGTCGGTGACGCCCCCGGCCGTCACCTTCTCCGTCAAGCGATTAACCAAGGATGGACTGGTGACGCTCGGCAAGAACAGCGAAATTCGGCTCACGCCCGAAGGCAGGAAAATCGCTGAAGCTACGATCATGCGTCATCACCTAATCGAACGAATGCTCTTCGAGGTTTTCGACATGCCTTGGCATGAGGTCCACGAAGAAGCCGAACGGCTGGAACATGCCGTGTCGCCAGTGTTTGAGAGGAAATTACTCGAAAAGTTGGGACATAAGGATACCTGCCCGCATGGAAATGGGTTGTCTTTGCGAAGTCCGGCTGATCGGCAGAAAAAGGGCATGTCTTTGCTAAGTGAAGTAGATACGGATGAGGAGTACACCATAGCCAGCGTGTACGAGCGGGACCGAAAGCTTCTTGAATTTCTGGACCGGTACGGTCTCCGGCCCGGCGCCCGCGTCAAGATCGAGGCGCGAAATTACGACGGAACGCTTTCGCTACTGGTCGACAAGCGTCCAGTTCATCTGGGCGGAGTTGTCGCGGAGAAAATCTGGCTCGCGAAGTCCGAGCCCAAACAAAAACACTCCCGTTAATTGTCAAGGCTCAAACCCGCAAAGCGTTCGCCTTCGTCTTCCGCTAGGATCGCGCCCCCACCGGAGCCCCTTAGGTTCTCCCCTCGTCTAGACGGTTGTCTCGGTTCGGGGCTGTTCCACTCCTATGTGCCAGAATTGCGTCGCCCATCCGAACAATGACCTACATCGCAGTTTCCCAATTTGATTTAGTATGATTAATCTAAACTAATGTATTATGATGTTCTATCTTTGAGCGAATGGAGCTTTATTCGCAATGAATTTGAAGGGAAAGACGATGAAGATGCCGTCCATTCGTGTCTCATTTCGCGTACTTTTCTCAATTCTTGGAATCGTAGGTGCGCTCTTGGCGTTGCCGCCCCCTACTCGATCGCAAGGAGAAACCACCTCCGCCATTCTGGGCGAGGTTACCGATACATCGAATGCGGCTTTGGCGGGTGCCACAGTGACGATCACCAATCGTGACACCGGCTTGAAACGGAACGCGCAAACAGACGAAGCAGGTCGGTTCAACTTCCCGCAATTGCTTCCCGGCGCCTACACCGTGCAGGCATCCGCACCGGGCTTCGAACCTCAGCAGCTCCAGAACGTGTTCGCAGGCCTGGGCCAAAAGCAAGCTGTCACGCTCGTCCTACGAGTCGCGGAAGCAAAAGAATCCGTGGAAGTAAATGCAGAGGCTTCCATTTTGAATCCGAGCAATGCCAATACCTCCACGACTCTCAATACCGCGGCGCTCGAAAACCTACCAAATCCCGGTGGCGACCTGACCTATCCTCTACAATTCTCGGCAGGGGCATTGATCAACACGGCGGGAAGCGTGAATGATTTCGTGGGCGGTACGAACGGATACGGCAATAAGTGCAGGTAGGCAAGGCTTTCCTACACGTGTTCGATAAGCTCCATGAGATCGAGACTGTTTTCTTGTGAAATATCGATCCCAAATGAAGTCAATGCTCAAAATTTATTCGAAAGGAGTGAACGACGAGGAAGGCGCAGTACCTCTAGAATGTGGAGACACTGCTTGGAGCCTACGAACGATAATCTACCCAAGAACGCGTGTACTGTTGGAAGCACCTAGGAGCGAAAGACCCCGCCGATTTTGCGACGGTGTTAAGCGGCTGCGGCGGTCCATCCACCAGATCAATAAGATTGCTGCCACCCGACCGGGAGCTGCACGGCGAGACTGCCATCTTGACACCTCCCGGAAACGGTGCAATATGACATACAGGGACTCAAACCCCGCTGACAGTTGTTCCACAGAAGACCGCAAACGGACGTCCCGCAGGAGACCGAACATGAACGCCAAAATTCTGACATTTTCATCTCACGGCGATACGACACTTCTCGAATACGATCCCGAAACCGCCGACATGGAAGAAATAAA
>Ga0137398_10000030_pt1 | contig 37150 bp, 32 predicted proteins | sample czorhiz216metaG_FD_106659 | JGI IMG/M metagenome (GOLD analysis project Ga0137398, IMG submission 106659) | Vadose zone soil microbial communities from Angelo Coast Range Reserve, California, USA - czorhiz2.16 metaG | ecosystem: Environmental > Terrestrial > Soil > Vadose zone | place: USA...
GCGCCCGCGGTTGGGATGAAATTGTGGTCAAGCCGACGATCGGCGGCAGCGCCTACCGCACCTACCGCTTTCGCCTCGGCGAGCTCGATCGCTATAAAGCCGATATCGCCAAGACGCTCGAGGATCGCGGCGTGCTGGTGCAGCCTTTCTTGCCGGAGATCCAGACGGGCGGAGAGCTGTCCCTCCTGTTCTTCGACGGGGTCTTCAGCCACGCCGTTTGCAAGCGCCCGAAAGCCGGCGACTACCGCGTCCAATTTCAATTCGGCGGCACCGACGAGGGCGTGCAGGTCAGCGAGGAGCTAGTGGCGCAAGCGCGCAACTCCATCGCGCACGCGCCGGCGTTGCCTGTTTACGCGCGCGTCGACGGGGTGGTGCGGGACGGAGCGTTCGTTCTGATGGAGCTCGAGATCTTCGAGCCGCTGATGTTCTTGTCGTACCACCCCGAAGCGCCGGCGCGTTTCGCGCGCGCGATCGAGAAACGCTTGGTCGCGTCGCGCGTCAGCGCGGCGTAGGTGGGGCGCGCCTGGGCTTGGGGTCGGTGTAGCCCGAGAGGCGCTTGGCCAGCGCGCGGCGGCTCGCGGGGGTGTTGTCGAACGTCGTGACCAGCGTGCGGACCTCGTCCCATCCCTCGGCCACGTTCGGGTTCAAAGACGCGATCGCCACGGTCTCCGGGAAGCGCTTCAGCCAGGCGCGCGCCAGGGCCTCGTCCTCGGCCGAGAGCGCGCCCCGGGCGGCGAGCGTGAGGAGCGCCGTGCCCTCGAGGCGCTTCGGCCACGCCGCTGGATCGGGGTTCACCTCGCGGACCGTCATCCCGTGGGCGCGGAGGAGATCCGCGATGGCGGCGCGGGACGGCGGCCGGTTCACCTCCAGCACGTCGACCGGGTTCCGGAGAGGGATTCCTCCGGCTCCCTGCTTCAGCATGCGGATCGCGCCCTCGGCGATCCTGTCCAGCTCGTCGGCCGGCAGGAGCTGCCGGGCCTCGCGCTCGAGCGCGTCGGACCAGGGGCGGGGCCGCGCGGCGCTGGCGGTCCTGAGGCCTCGGATCCGACCGAGAGACTCCGCGATCCGCTCCTCGGTGAGACGGCCGGTGCGGAGCGCGTCCCGCAGGGCGACGAGCGCTTCGTCGGGCCCGGGGGAGAGCTTGGAATAGAGGAGCAGGTCGCACCCGGCCTCGATGGCGCGCACCGCGATCTCCCCATGCGGGGCGATCGAAGTCACGCCCGCCATCTCAAGCGCATCGGTGATGACCACGCCCGAGAACTTCATCCGGCCGCGCAGGAGATCGGTCACGATGCTCCGCGAGATCGTCCCGGGCTTGGTGCGATCCGGTTCGAACGCGGGGACGTGGACGTGGGCCGTCATGACCACCGGCACGCCGAAGTTCACCGCCGCCTCGAAGGGCCTGAGCTCGCGCAGGTTCATCCGGGCCTCGTCCGCGCTCACGACCGGCAGCGTGACGTGCGAATCCAGGCTGGTGTCGCCGTGGCCGGGGAAGTGCTTCACGACCGGGATGATGCCCGCCGCGAGCATCCCCTCGATGGCGGCCCGTCCGCAGGCGGTCACCTGCGAGGCCGTGGTGCCGAAGCTCCGGATTCCGATCACGGGATTCGAGGGGTTCGAATCGATGTCCAGCACCGGCGCGAAATCCATATTGATTCCGAGCGCCAGGAGACGGCGCGCGGTCCGCTGCGCCAGATCCTTGACCAGCGGCGGTCCTCCGGAGGACGCGACCGCGCGCGCGGACGGCGGCACCTCCCAGAAGCCTGAGAGCTGGGAGACCATTCCGCCCTCCTCGTCGGCGCTCACGAGCGCGGGCAGCTCCGGGCCCCCGATCACCCCGTGCACCGCGCGCGCGAGACGCGCGGCCTGATCCGCGTCGGTGAAGTTCGCGGCGAAGAGGATGACGCCGGAGGGCGCGATGCGGCGCACCTCCGATTCGACCTCGGGGGTGAGATCCGTTCCGGGGAGTCCCACGATGAGAAGCTCGCCGAGCCTCGATTCGATCGGGGAGGCGTTCACTCGGCCTCCGTTTCGACCAGAAGCTTCCGGTACCGCGCGTACACGTTCTCTGGGATGGTGCCGTTCCGCACCCCCTCGAGCACGGCGCATCCCGGCTCCACGCGGTGGGTGCAGGAGCTGAACCGGCATGGGCCAGCGTCGCGGATCTCCGGAAAGACCGAAGCGTACTCTGCGGTCGTCGTCTCGCCCAGGGAGACGCTGCGCACGCCGGGCGTGTCGATCACGTGCCCTCCTCCGGGCAGGGGATAGAACTTGGCGCTGGTGGTCGTCTGGCGTCCCTTCCCAGACTTGCCGCTCACCGCGCCGGTCGCGATCTCCGTGCCGGGGAGGAGCCTCTTCAAGATCGTCGATTTGCCGACGCCGGAGTGCCCCACGAACACCGAGGTCGTGCCGCGGAGCGATTCCCGCAGCTCCTCCATCCCGGATCCGGTTTTCGCGCTCCCGAGCATGTAGGACAGCGGGACGGCTGCTTCCGCGATCATCCGCTCGGCCTCATCCACGGACACCAGATCCACCTTGTTGAGCACGAGAAACGGCGTGAGCCCTCCGCGGAGCGCGAGAAGCGCCCAGCGGTCGACGAGTCCCGGCCGAAACGGAGGATCGTCCGCCGAGGCGATGATGACGGCCCGCTCCACGTTCGCGGCGACGACTTGAACGTCCCGGTTTTCGCCAGTCGACCGCCCGAGGTGCGTCCTTCGCGGGGCGACGGAGACGATGGAGATGGTGCCGTCGCCGGCCCTGGCGATCTCGACTTCGTCCCCGACCGCAAGCACGCTCGCGCCCCGGCCAGCTTCCTTCTTGAGCTTGGGGTCCAGGGAGGCGGGGAGCAGCGAGGCGCCATCCCATACGAGGGCGCTGGGGCCGAACATCTGAGCCAGGATCATCGAATGTGTTTACCTGATCGCATCGCACGGGGCAAGGTTGATCCCCCGCGACCCCACGGCGTACACTCCGCACGCGCATGGCCACCGATCGCATCATCTGTCCCCGCTGCGGCGAATCCCTTCCGTCCACACTCGACGTCTGTGACGCGTGCGGCTTCGAGCTCGGAGCCGCCACGAGGACCAGGGCCCCGTCCCCGCCGGAGGATCGTCCTCGCGGACCCGCCGTCCCGGCGGGCGTCCCCGGCATCGCGTGGCTCCTTCTCGTGGTCGGCCTCGCGGTCGGCGGGATGGTGGGGTTCGCGCTCCACTCGGCGATCGGCCCGCGCGCCGAGTCGGGCATGCCGGCCGGCCCCGCGGACATCATGGCGAGCGCCTCCGGCGCCACCGCGGGCGGAGACGGCGGGACGGCCCCCGACGGAGGCATGGCGGGCGGCGCGCCGCCGCGGATGCCCCAGCAGATCGTGCAGATGGTCCAGGGCTACAAGGCCGCCCTCGCGAAGAACCCCAAGGACAAGGACGCCCTGATCGGCCTCGCGAATCTCGAGTTCGACTCCGGACAGTGGGCCCGGGCGATCGATTACTACTCGCGCGTCCTCTCCGTCGATCCCAAGGATGCCGACGCGCGCGTGGACCGGGCCATCGCCTACCACGCCACGGGCCAGAACGACCTCGCCAAGAAGGAGCTTCTGGCCGTGACGCGCCAGCGGCCGGACCACAAGAACGCGTGGCTCAACCTCGGGGTCGTGAGCCGTGAAACGGGGGATCGCGCCGGCGCGGTGCGCGCCTGGCAGCGCTACCTCGAGCTGGACCCTCAGGGGGAGCACGCCGCCGACATCAGGCAGGAAATCGAGAATCTGAAGCAGGCCGGCTGACGAGGTCCAGCTTCTCCTTCAACCCCTCCAGCACCTTGCACAGGGCTGATTCCGGACGGGCCGTCTCGTAGGCCCGCCGCAACGACGCCGGATCGTCGAGGTCATACCAGGGCGCGAGCAGCCGCACCTCGAGACCCGCCGCGCGCGCTCGCTCGAGCGTGACGGCCGCGGCGGACGCGCTTCCCCACGGAATCCCGTCGAAGATCGACTCGTGGCTCCCGCTCGTTCCGATCAGGTAGTACCCGCCGTCCTCCGAGGGGCCGAGCGCCATGTCGCAGACCCCGAGGGATTCGATCCCCTCCTGGATCCGGACCGGATCGAGGGTCGGGGAGTCGGATCCGATGGCGAGCACGCGACGCGCTCCCCGCTCCCGAAGCGCGCGGAACGCGGCCTTGAGCCGCGCCCCCAGCTCGGGGCCCTCCTGAGGGAGGATCGAAAGGCCGGTCTCCTCCGCGAGGCCCTGCATCGCGGCGTCGGCCTCGCCGTCCAGGAAGAGGGTCCAGGGGGCCGCGACTTCGGGAACGATGAAGCGGGCCGTGTCCTCGAGCGAGGCGCGCGCGACCCGGGCGGCGTCCTCGTGGGTCAGGGGAGGCACGAGGCGTGTCTTCACCCGCCCCGCGAGGGGCGCCTTGGCGAAGAGGGCGATGGCCGCGTCGTTCACGCGATTCGCTTCGCGCGAGGGATGGCGCGGCGCAGCGGCGGGAGTGGCCCCTGCGTGCGCCGCAGGTGAAAGAGGATCTGCTGCAGGTAGCCGCGGCCCGGACCGAACCGCTCGGCCCAGCGCGAGAGATCCTCGTCCCTGGCGCGGCGGCGCGACCAGAGCTCCAGGGTGGCGCGGCGGATCCAGCGGTCCACCGGGTAGGCCTCGAGGCGCCCGAGACCGAAGAGGAGCGTGCAGTCGGCGATCTTGGGCCCGACGCCCGGGAGGGCGGTCAACGCCGCGCGCGCTTCTTCGTAGGGCGCCGCGCGGAGCCCCTCCCAGGAGAATTCGCCCGCGGCCACCACCCGCGCGCTTCGAGCCAGATACGGCGCGCGGAAGCCGAGCCCCGTGGCGCGAAGGCGGGCGGCGCCGGCTCCGGCGAGGGTCGCGGGGTCGGGGAATGTCTTCCGGGGCGAGCCTGGGATGGGGTGGCCCCAGCGCTCCGCCATGCCCTCCACGGAGCGGCCGATCTTCTGGATGTTCGAGGCCGCGGAGGAGATGAACGAGGCGAGGGTCTCCCAGGGATCCTGCTCGAGGAGCCTCAGGCCGAAGAGCGGGAGGATCCCGGGCAGCGCGCGCAGCTCCTCGGCGTGCTCCAGGTGGGCCCTCGGGTCCTGATCCAGGCGGAAGTAGCGGACCAGCGCCTCGGGTCCGGGGTCATGGCCCGAGACGACGACCGAGAGCCGCGCCGGGTCCGCGAGGGAAACCAGGAGATCGGCGCTCCCCACGATCCCCCGCCACGCGCTTCCCTCCCGGGTCCAGCGAAAGGCTTGCCCGCACGAGAAGGTGAGGTCCAAGTCGATGGGTCCGGATACCGGAAGGACGTGGCGCACGGTTCTAGCGTCGCGGCGGGACGCGTCCGGCGTCAATTACTTTCCCTCCCGGGGCGGTTTCCGTTGACCCTCGCTCCGGCAGCGTGGGAAACTTCTCGCCCCATGAAGCGACGCAACTCGATCTGGCGGACCCTCGGCATCTCAGGATCCCTTCTTCTCGTCGTGGGCGCGTGGACCGTGGCTCATGGATCCCGCGTCCACGCGGCCGAGAGCCGCGCGCGCGTGCGCCTGGTACGGCTCCTCGAGGAGGTGCCGGATTCCGAGCGGGCCGCGGTGGGCCGGGTCCACGACCTGAGGCTTCGCCTCGAGCCGGGGAACATCCTGCTCCTGCGCCGCGGAGGGGAATCCGCGGCGATGATGCCGATCGAGGTGACGGACGGAAGGGACTCGCTGCGCTACTTCTACTACGTGGAACACTCTAATTTCCTGTGGGTGTTCCCGGGGTCGAGAGACAAGGGAATCGGGACGGCGGGCAACGGAGGATCCATCCACATCAACACGTTCGATCTCAAATGGCGCGCGCGGAAGGACCAGATGGGGTGGATCTATTTCCCCGACGATTCCTCGAACAAGAGAGTGCGATTCTCGGTGGTGAGCGGGCGGACCGTGGATGAAGCCGACCCGATGGACACCAAGTACTGGATCGAGCTGGGCCCCGCGGAAGCCTCGGGCTTCTAACGCATGTGGGAACGCGTCCGCACCATCCTGTTCGAGAACATGGGGCTCAAGGTCGCCTCGCTCCTCCTGGCGCTTCTTCTCTACGCCCATGTCGTGACCGATCAGGAGCGCGAATCGGTCGTGCAGATCCCGATCGCCGCGGTGGGCCTGGCGGACACGCTGACGAGCGTGGGTGAGCTTCCGCCCCGGGTCGCGGTCAAGGTTCGGGGCAAGTGGAAGGACCTGATCCGCCTCGGCCTCACGCGCCCGTTCCTTTCGATCGACCTCGCCACCGCCAAGCCGGGCACGTTCCGCACCTCGATCACGGCGGACGATATCTCCAGGAGGGCCATCCCGCCGGAGCTGGCCCGGCTGGTTTCCGTCACCGAGGTCCTGGATCCCCGGAGCGTGGATCTGGCCATCGAGCCGAAGGCCACGCGCACCCTGCCGGTGCGGGCCCGGATCGTGGGGATCCCGGCCTCGGGGTACATCCTGGACCAGGATCCGGACGTCCAGCCGGAGTCCGTGACGGTCATGGGCCCGGCCCGGCTGGTCCAGGGAATCGACACGGTTTACACAGTCGCAGTTGACATCACCGGAGAACGCGAGAAAATCCAGCGCCAGGTTGCGCTGGCCCTGCCCGCGAACGTGGCCAACCTCGAGACGCGTCGCTGCGTCGTCACCATCCGGCTCGCCCGAGCGGGATCCGACTCCGCGTCGGACCGGTCGCGGGTCCGGTAGCACAGGAAGCAAGAGAGGAGACCGAATACGATGAAGCGAACGACCGACCCGAATCCTCCCGTAGGCGCGGATGCGCTGAGGACGGCCCTGGTGGCCGATCGGAGGAGCGGCGATGGCGGTTTCAGTCTGGTGCCGACCCGGGTGTTCTTCACGAAGGGTGTGGGGAGCCATCGCGACGAGCTGCGCAGCTTCGAGCTGGCGCTGAAGGACGCCGGGATTGAAAAGCTCAACTTGGTCCACGTGTCGAGCATTTTCCCGCCCAAGTGCAAGATCATCCCCAAGGATGAAGGGGTGAAGCTGATCGCCCCCGGGAGCATCGCCTTCTGCGTCATGGCGCGGCTCGCCAGCAATGAGCTGCGCCGTCTCATCGCGGCCTCGATTGGATGCGCCATCCCCGCGGACAAGGGCACGTACGGGTACCTGAGCGAGCACCACGCCAACGGGCAGACCGACGAGTTCGCGGGGGACTTCGCCGAGGACATGGCGGCCTCGATGCTGGCTTCGACCCTGGGCGTGGAGTTCGACGAGACCGCGAACTGGGACGAAAAGGAGCAGGTGTTCAAGATCTCCGGGGAGATCATCCGTACCTTCAACGTGACCCAATCAGCCGTGATCTCGGCGAAGGGATGGACCACCGTCCTCTCCAGCGCCGTCTTCCTGTTCTGAGCCATCCACCACCCAACGTCGCGGAGCCATTCATGTCGTCACGAAACGTCCCGTATCTGATCGCACTCGCCGCGCTCACCGCCGCCCTCGGGCTGGCGCCTCTCGCGCGGGCCTCCGACGCACCGGCTGATTCCGCCGCCGTCGCCGCCCCCGCGGATTCGACGCCGGCCCCGGCCGCCCAGCCCGCCGCTTCGGCCCCGGCCGACTCCAGCGCCCCGGCGAAGCCGGAATCGAAGGAATCCCCGGCCGCCAAGCCGGAAGGCAAGCAGGCCTCCACCAAGAAGAGCGCGAAGAAAACCAAGACCAAGGCCGTCGCGGCCGCGAAAGGAACGGTGAAGACGGTGGAAACCAAAGCCGCGCCGGGCACGACGCCGGTCAAGCCCGACGTGCTTCCGCAGCACGTGAAGGTGCAGCACATCCTCATCGGCTTCGTCGGCTCGGTGCCGGGCAAGGCCATCACGCGGTCGAAGGAAGAGGCGAAGACCCTCGCCTACCAGATCCTCGAGCGGGCCCGGAAAGGGGAGGACTTCGACGAGCTCGTCCGCAAGTACACGGACGACTCTCCTCCGGGAATCTACGGCATGGCGGGGGCCGGCGTGGCGCCCGGGGCCGGCGAATACTCGCGAGGCGGGATGGTGCCCGCATTCGGCAACGTGGGATTCTCGATCAGCCCCGGGAATATCGGGATCGCCGACTACGACGCGACGGCGAGCCCCTTCGGCTGGCACATCATCAAGCGGCTGAAGTAGCGTTCCCCGCGTCCGCCGCGCGCAAGCCCAGCGCGCGGAGCGCGAACGGAGTGATGTCGGTGAGCCGGCGCGGCGCGGCCGCCTCCGGCTCGCCGGCCTCTTCCACCGCGGGGCCCCAGGCGGCGAAGATCGCCGGGTTCATCGTGTGCGTCCCCACCGTCAAGTCCTCGAGGTTCCCGTGATCGCTCACCACGATCACCGTCATCCTCTCCAGATCGACCCCACGGAGCACGGTTTCGAGCGCGCGGTTCAGATCGGCGAGGCAGCGCATCGCCCGCTCGCGATCCCGCGCGTGGCCCGCGCGGTCGGTCTCGAAATACTCGAAGAGGGAGAAGTCGTTCTGCATCGCCTCGCCCGCGATGATGGCCCCGGCCTCCTCCGGAGTCCGGAGCGGCAGGTCGTAGCCCCGCTCCCGCACGCTCCCGTGGGTGAGGTCGTGGGTCACGGCGTGCCCCTCCAGGAGATCCTCCCACGATCGAAATCGCGCGCCCGAGGCGAGCGTGGCGAGGGAGGTGGCGGAGAGGCGGCGCTGCGCGTGCGGCCTCTCGAAGTACTCGGGGCGGAAGGCGTTCAGGAACGTGGCGCTCCGTCCCTGCTCGCGGATCTGCTTCAAGAGCGAGCGCTCGAAGAGGATCTTGCGCAGGGTCGGTCCCGGGAACCCGGAGACGTGGTGCCCCATGGCCGCCGAGGCGTTCACCCCGGTCAGGATCGCGGTCTGGCCGGTGGCGCTCTGCGGTAGGCCGGGCACGCCCATCCCGGCGTCGACGCCGCGCGATTGGCGCGGCGGCCCGACCGAGGCGCCGGGCGTTTGCGATCGCGTGAGATGAAGGGTCGGGAATTCTCCGGTCGCGAGCGGGTTCTGGTCCGGGTCGTCCGACCCCACCCCGATTCCGTCGATGAAGAAGAGGAGCACGCGGCGCCGGGCGTTGCCCGGCGTCACCGGTCGCTCCAGGCGGTGAGCCGCGCCACCCACCAGGCCCAGTCGTCGCGCCGGAACGCGGTGCCCTCTTGCAATCCGAGCGCCTTCGACCAGAGGAGCAAGCGCGCGCCGGTGACGATGGCCGCGTCCATCAAGCGCTCCCAGAGGATGGGCTCGATGGAGGCGCCCAGGTGCCCTTCCAGAAGCTCCCGGTAGCGCGCGATCAGCTCGTCCTTGCCCCGGGAGAGCCGCGTCGAGTTGACCGCCAGGTACCAGCCCATGTCCAGGGTGGCCGGGGCCGCGCCCAGGTTGGTCCAGTCGAAGGCTACGACGCGTCCATCCGGCAGGAAGGCGAAGTTCGCCACCTTGGTGTCGCCGTGGATGAGCGTTCTCGGCAAGTCCCGCCAGTCCTGCCAGAGCCGCTCGGACGGCTGGGTGAGCCTCTCCATCACCGCGGCGGGGAGGAGGGCCAGCGCGTCCCGCCATCCGCGCGCGACGCCCTCCTGGATCGACGGCGGGGCGCCCCGCAGCGCCTCCTCGTAGCCGTTCGGGCGCGGGCTCAAGACGTCCGAGTACCACGAGGCCTGCGTGAGCCAGGGAAGAGAAAGGGCCGGAGACTCCCAGAACCGGGCGTGCAAGGCGGAGATCGCACCGAGCAGGGCATCCTCCTTGGCCCGCTCGATCGGCTCCTTGACGTCGGGAACGGTGCACGCCGAGTGGTCCTCCATGAGGAGCCCGACCTCGTTCCCCTGGACGGCGTAGGCCAGATGGGGCCGCGCGAAAACATCCCATACCGGTGCCAAGGCGGACTCTCCCAGGAGGGAGGCTTCACGTCCCGGGGGGACTTCGCGCATGAGCCGGGCGATCCAGTCCTCGCCGATGTGCGTCCGCTTGAGCCGGAGCCGGCGCGGGGCGCCATCGCGTGTAAGAGCAACGAGGATCTCGTGCCGCGAGCTCGAGAACCCCGACGAGATGCCGGGCAGGGCCTCGCGCTCGACGCGAACGAGGGGCCCGAGAACCCTGGCCAACGCGTCCGGATCCGCGAGCGAGTCGATACGGTCGAATGCCACGACCGGGGCGCGGGTGAGGTCCTTCGCGGAAGTCATGGAGGAGTGGGGCGATTATAGCTTTGGCGGGAGGAATAGAAACGGGAGCCGCGAGGTTAGCGTAAGGTAGTGGCAGGCCGGCGACGCAGTATCAGGAACCTTCGCTACGCGACTCCCGAATCTTTTCCCGATGCGCTAGACTCGCAATCGACGTGCCACGGTGTGGGTAGAAATGAGGAGGTGTGTCGCTGGTAACGTGCATAAGTTCAATGGGTTGAATCCTTGCAACGCGCACGCGGCCGTGCGTCTTGCGAACCCCCTCCTGACCCGGGCTACGTGCACCGGGCGGTGGTGCGGAATCCATGCTGGGCGTGGAACCCCCAGCGGGAAAAAGCCTTGACAGCTTTCGCCAGCGGCCTATATTCGCAGATCGCGCACCGCGAGGCGCTTATGTTCAATGCCAACTCCGCCTTAGGCGCTCCGCGACGCGCGCTCGTTAATTACCTCTTCAGGAGGGGCTGATGACCAAGGCAGAAATCGTCGACGAGATTGCGGAGCGGACGGGCCTGACGAAGAAGGATGTCGCCGACACCGTGGATCAGTTCCTGGAGGCGGTCTCCAGAGCCCTGGCCGCGGGGAAGCACATCGAGATCCGTGGGTTCGGGACGTTCAAGGTGAAGGACCGGAAGTCACGGCTCGCGCGCAATCCGAGGACCGGTGAATCGGTTCCCGTGCCTCCTCGCCGCGTGCCCGTGTTCAAGGTATCGAAGGAGCTGAAAGACATCGTCGCCCAGGTCTGAGGACCGGGGAAGCCAAAACGAAAAACGGGACGCCTCATCAACCCGAGGCGTCCCGTCGTTTTTTACTTTTTACCGGCGATCGCGAATGAGAAGAAGCCGGATCAGCTGGAGCACCGCGGCCGCGGCCGCCGCGACGTAGGTGAGGGCCGCCGCGTCGAGCACCTTCTTCGCCCCTTGCTGCTCCTCGGGTGCGACCAATCCGAGCTGGTTCAGCTGCACGATCGCCCGTCGGCTCGCGTCGAACTCGACGGGAAGGGTGATCAGCTGGAAGAGCACGCTGAACGTGAAGAGGAAGATGCCGATGTCGAGGAGCCCGACGCCGAAGACCGAGAGGCGATTCGCGAAGATGAAACCCGCGATGATGAAGATCCAGGCGAGGTTGCTCCCGATGTTCGCCATGGGGAAGATGGCGGTCCGCATGTTGAGCGGCACGTAGCCCTGCGCGTGCTGGATGGCGTGGCCGCACTCGTGCGCGGCGACGCTGACGGCGGCGACCGAGGAATCCTCGTAGTTCTGCGGGGAGAGCTGGATCCTCTTCTGGATCGGGTCGTAATGATCGGAGAGGAATCCCTGCCCGGGCTCCACGCGGATGTCGGAGAGCCCGTTGGCGATGAGAATCGCCTGAGCGATCTGAAGCCCCGTCTTCCCACTGGCGGAGGGCACCTCGGAATATTTCGCGTAGGTCGAGTTCACCTTCGCCTGCGCGTAAGCGGCCAGGATCATGGCCGGGATCAACAGAATCATCGTTGGATCCCAGAACGGCAGAAACATCGATTTCCTCCTCTGCTCTTGCTTTGGGGCGGCCGGCCACTCCCCTATACTGCTTCGGCTTAGGAAAGTTTCGGACAAGTCGCTTGGTCTTGAGACTATCACCGCGACCCAGGCGATTCAAGAAACCGGGGGCCATCTGGCAACGACTTACGTCGATTTGAGAAGCGACACCGTGACCCGGCCCACCCCGGCCATGCGCCGCGCCATGGCGGAAGCCGAGGTCGGGGACGACACCTACGGGGAGGATCCCACGGTTCGCCTGCTCGAGGAGGAGACGGCCGCGCTCCTGGGCAAAGAGGCGGCGCTCTTCGTTCCGAGCGGCTGCATGGGAAACCAGATCGCGGTCGCGGTCCACACGGAGCCGGGCCAGGGCATCGTGATCGATCACCTGAGCCACGTGGCGATGGTGGAAGCCAAGGCGGTGACGGAGTTCCTGGGCTGCCGGCTGATGACCGTGGATGCCGATCGCGGTCTCCTCGACCCCGGTCTCGTGGAGCGCGGCTTCGCGGATGCGAAGCGGTCGGGCGTCGCGGTCGGGCTCGTGGAGGTGGAGAACACGCACAACTGGTCCTCGGGGGCTGTCTATCCGCTGCCCCTCCTCGGGTCGATCGCGAACGATGCCGCCGCGCGCGAGGTGCCGGTGCACATGGACGGCGCGCGGCTCTGGAACGCGAGCGCCGCGTCGGGAATCCCCCTCGCGACCTACGCCGGCTACGCGCAGACCGTCATGGTCTGCTATTCGAAAGGGCTCGGCGCGCCGGTGGGCTCCGCCGTGGCGGGCCCGCGCGCGTTCCTCGAGCAGGCTCGCGCCGCGCGGAAGACGTTCGGCGGGAGCATGCGCCAGGCGGGCATCGTCGCGGCCGCGGCGCTCCACGCGGTGCGCCATCATCGGGAGCGCCTGGTCGAGGATCATCGGCGCGCGAAGCGGCTGGCCGCGGCGTTCGCGGAGATCCAGGGCCTCAGGCTCTGTCACGCCGAGATCCCCACGAACATCGTGGTCGCGGACACGGGCGGCGGCGAGGCGGTCCGGGACGAATTCCTGCGCGCCGTCGCGGCGGAGGGGGTCCTGCTCGGTCCGGCCGCGGGAGGCCCGGGGCGGTTTCGCGCGGTGACGCACCTCGACGTGGACGAAGCGGGGATCGACCGCGCGATCGCCGCGGTTCGAAGCGCGGCCCGATCGGTGCTCGTCCCGTGACCGAGGCCTCGGAGCCGCGCTCCGGCACGCTCTACCTCGTGGCCACGCCCATCGGCAACCTCGAGGATCTCTCCCCGCGCGCGCAGCGGATCCTGGGCGCCGTGGATCTCATCGCCGCGGAGGACACGCGCCACACGCAGGGGCTCCTGACCCGCTTCGCGATCCGGAGGCCGCTCGTCTCCTACCACTATCACAACAAAGAGGGGCGCACGCCCGAGGTGATCGGGAAGCTCCTCGAAGGCGCGTCGGTCGCGATCGTCTCGGACGCGGGATCCCCGGGCATTTCCGATCCCGCGTTCACGCTGGTGCGCGCGGCGGTCGAGGCAAATGTCCCGGTGGTGCCCATTCCCGGACCGTCCAGCGCGCTCTGCGCCCTGGAGATTTCGGGGCTCCCCACGGACCGGTTCGCCTTCGAGGGGTTCCTTCCGCGCCGCGCGTCCCGCCGCCGCCGCCGCATCGAGGAGTTGCGCGCGGACCCGCGGACCCTCATCTTCTTCGAGTCGCCGCACCGATTACACAAGATGCTCCGCGATCTGTCCGAGGCGCTGGGGGAGCGGCCCGCATCGCTCTCCCGCGAGCTGACGAAGAAGTTCGAGGAGACGCGGCGCGGCACGCTGCGCGCGCTGCTCGAGTGGGTGGAGTCCGAGACGCCGCGGGGTGAGTTCGTGCTGGTGGTGGGCGGGGCCGCGGCCGCGGACCTCGAGGAGGAGGAGGAGGAGGATTGAGCCAGACCTGGAAGGACCGGGGACGCGAGGTGTTCCGGCCCATCGGGCGCTTTCTCGCCGCGCGGGGCGTCTCGCCAAACCAGCTGACGATCCTCGGGCTCTGCCTCTCGCTCCTGGCCGCGCTCTTCCTGGGCCGGGGCTTCTTCTTCGCCGCCGGGTTCGTGCTGCTCCTGGCGGGTCTCTGCGACATGCTCGATGGAGACGTGGCCCGCGAGCGCGGGATCGTGAGCCCGTTCGGCGCCTTCCTCGACTCCACGATCGACCGGGTGAGCGAGGGCGCGCTCTACATCGGCCTCGCCTATTTCTATTTCACGCGGAGCCAGACCGCGACCGTATGGATGCGCGGCATGTTCGAGGGCAGCGCCGAATGGGGAGACGCCGACGGCCCTACGCTCGGCGTCCTGGCGCTCGCGACCCTGATCCTGTCCTTCCTGGTCTCCTACACGCGCGCCCGCGCCGAGGGGCTGGGCCTGGAGTGCAAGGTGGGCGTCATGGAGCGCCCGGAGCGGTTGCTGGCCCTCGGCGCTGGAGCCCTTCTGGGCCACCGGTTCATGCCCGGCGTGCTCGGCGTGCTCTTCATTTTGACGCTCGTCACGGTGCTGCAGCGCGTGTATCATGTTCGGAAGCTGACTCAAACGAACTCCGCGTAACGTCCCGGGCCCCTGCAGCATACCGGGCCCGCGTCTCAAACTTCGTTCATCGACCTGGCCCTGGAAATCGGAGGAAGGACCGTCATGGGTAAGATTCGCGTCGGAATCATCGGCGTCGGGAACTGCGCGTCATCGTTCGTCCAGGGCGTCCACTATTACCGGAATGCCAAGGACTCGGATTTCGTTCCCGGCCTCATGCACGTGAACCTGGGCGGGTACCACATCCGCGACATCGAGTTCAGCGCCGCCATCGACATCGATCGGAACAAGGTCGGCAAGGACCTCTCCGAGGCGGTGTTCACGTGGCCCAACAACACCTACAAGTTCAGCGAGGTGCCGCGTCTCGGCGTGCCGGTGGCTCGGGGCATGACGCACGACGGCTTGGGCCAGTACCTCTCCAAGATCATCCACAAGGCGCCCGGCTCCACGGCCGACATCGTGCGCCTTCTGAAAGAGACCAAGACCGACGTGGTCATCAACTACCTCCCGGTCGGGAGCGAAGAGGCCACGAAGTGGTACGTCGAGCAAATCTTGGAAGCCGGCTGCGGGTTCGTGAACGCGATTCCGGTGTTCATCGCGCGCGAGAAGTACTGGCAGCGCCGGTTCGAGCAGAAGAAGCTTCCGGTGATCGGCGACGACATCAAGTCGCAGGTCGGCGCCACCATCATTCACCGCGTCTTGACCCGGCTCTTCCGCGAGCGCGGCGTGCGCCTGGAGCGGACCAGCCAGCTCAACGTGGGCGGAAACACCGATTTCCTCAACATGCTCGAGCGCACGCGCCTCGAGTCGAAGAAGATCTCCAAGACGAACGCCGTCACCTCGATGCTCGACTACGAGATCGGCGAGAAGAACGTGCACATCGGCCCCAGCGACTACGTCGAGTGGCTGGACGACCGCAAGTGGGCCTACATCCGCATGGAAGGGCGCACGTTCGGCGACGTGCCCCTGAACGTCGAGCTGAAGCTCGAGGTCTGGGACTCGCCGAATTCGGCCGGCGTGATCATCGACGCCGTCCGCTGCGTCAAGCTCGCCCTCGATAACGGCCTCTCCGGTGCGCTCATCGAGCCCTCCGCGTACTTCAAGAAATCGCCTCCCATCCAGTATCCGGACGACGTCGCGCGCCGGATGGTCGAGGAGTTCATCGAGAAGTACGGACACAAGAGGAAGCCGGCCACCCGGCCCGCGCTAACCCAGCGCCGGGTCAAGGCCAAGGCGCCTCGGAGCGGCCTCAAGCGCGCCGCCCGGAAGAGCGTCTAGCCCGAGACGTGGCGACAGGGCTCCTGATCACCCTGGAGGGGATCGAGGGGTCCGGAAAATCGACCCAGGCGACCCTCCTTCACGACGCTCTCCTCAGCGCCAAGATTCCTGTATCCTTAACGCGTGAGCCGGGTGGCTCGCCGCTTGCAGAGAAGGTCCGAGACCTCATCCTGCGAGGCGGCGAGGAGCCCTTGGCTCCCGGGGCAGAGCTGCTTCTGTTCCTGGCCGCCCGCGCGCAGCATGTCGCGCGGACGGTCCGGCCGGCCCTCGAGCGGGGGGAAGTCGTTGTCTGCGACCGGTTCACGGACGCGACCCTGGCTTATCAGGGAGGCGGACGGACCATCGCGGAGCCGATCCTGACCACGCTCAATGATTGGGCGACCGGCGGGATCAAGCCGGTCAGGACCTATCTGCTCGACGTCCCGGTGGAATTGGGGCTCGAGCGGGCAAAACGCCGCACCGGCGATGGGCCCGACCGGATCGAAAAGGAGAGCAGGGCGTTCTTCGAAGCCGTCCGCGCCCGGTACCTGGAGCAGGCGCGGCGGGAGCCGGAACGAATTGTGGTGCTGCGGGGTACGGATCCGAAAGGCATGCTCGCGCATCATATCTGGACAGACGTGCAACGGATCCTGAGCGGCTGAGTCACCAACGACCGAGGGCAACAGTTCATGAATCGTAGGCAAATCATCGCGGTGTGTGTCCTGGTGGTCGCTCTGATCGCAGGCACGTGGGCCGTCGCCAGAGTTCAGGAATCGAACGACAACACCTACTCGAACATCGAGCGGTTCATCCAGGTCCTGACGAAGGTCCGCGACAACTACGTCGAGCCGGTCAGCAGCGACAAGCTGATGGACGCGGCGATCCGCGGCATGCTTCGCACCCTGGACCCGTACTCCCAATATCTCGACAAGGACGAGGCCGAGCGCCTCGAGACCACCACCCACGGCGCCTTCGGCGGGATCGGCATCTCGATCGGCATGCGGGACCGCTGGGTCACCGTCATCGCGCCGATCGAGGGCACGCCGGCCTGGAAGGCGGGCATCCTGGGCGGGGACCGCATCATCAAGATCGACGATACCTCCACGGAAGGGCTCTCCCTCGACGACGCAATGAAGAAGATGCGCGGCGACCGGGGCAGCCACGTGAAGCTGACGATCTTCCGCGAGGGGCGCGAGAAGCCGCTCGACTTCGATATCGTGCGCGACATCATCCAGATCAAGAGCGTTCCCTACGCGGGCATGCTGAACAACGGGATCGGCTACATCCGGCTCTCGAACTTCTCGGAGCGGAGCCGCGAGGAGATGGACCAGGCCTTCGAGAAGATCGACAAGATGCACCCGCACGGCCTGATCATCGACCTGCGCTTCAATCCGGGCGGACTTCTCTCCCAGGCCGTGGAAGTGGCCGAGGAGTTCACGCCACGCGGGAAGAAGGTGGTCTACACCCGTGGACGCGACCCGTCGCAGAACCGTGACTTCTACTCCACCGCCGATCGTCCGCACAGCGAGTACCCGATCGTGATCCTGGTGAACCAGTGGACCGCGTCCGCTTCCGAGATCGTCTCGGGCGCGCTGCAAGACCTGGATCTGGGCCTGGTCGTCGGAAAGACCACGTTCGGGAAAGGCCTCGTGCAGACGGTCATCCCGCTCACGCGGAGCGTGAAGGGGCCGAAGCTCAAGCTGACGACCGCGAAGTACTACACGCCGAGCGGGCGCTGCATCCAGAAGGACGAGCAGCTGAAGGACGGCGCGCTGGCGGATGAGGAGGACACCGACGAGGCGGACAAGCCCGATACCACCGCGTCGAAGAAGCCGAAGCCCGAGTACAAGACCGAGATGGGCCGGATCGTCTTCGGCGGCGGCGGCATCACGCCGGACGTGGAGCTGGTCGAGGTGACCCTGCCGCACGTGATCCAGGATCTCGAGGCGAAGCAGGTCTTCTTCAAGTACGCGGTGAAGTACGCGGCCAAGCACAAGGATCCGCCGGCCAACTACGCCCTGACGCCCGGCATCCGGGATGAATTCATGCAGCTTCTGCGCGAGGAGAAGGTCGAGGTGAATCCGGACTCGCTGGCCGACGCGAAGCGGTGGGTCGACAGCGGCCTGCGCCGCGAGCTGGGCCGCCGCTACGGCGGCGAGGAAGAGGCCTATCGCATCGCCCTCGAGGACGACGACCAGGTGAAGTCCGCCGCGGCGCTCTTCGACAAGGCCCCGACTCTGCCCAAGCTGCTGGCGCTCGCTTCGGAAATGAACAAGGGGAAGCAGACGACCCAGGTGCCCCTGAACACCAAGTCGGTTCGCTAGGAGCCATGCGCGCCGGCGCGGTCGAGATCCCGGGCAGTGTTCTTCTTTCGCCGCTCTGCGGCGTGACGGATTCACCGTTCCGCCGCATCGCGCGGCGGCACGGAGCCGCCATGGTCTTCTGCGAGATGACTTCCTCGGAAGGCCTGGTGCGGAAGAATCCGAAGTCCTTCGAGCTCCTGGAATACCGCCCGGAAGAGCGGCCCATCGGCGCGCAGCTCTGCGGCTCCGATCCCGACGTGATGGCCGAGGCCGCGCGCATCTGCGAGGGCCTCGGCTTCGACACCCTCGACTTGAACTACGGCTGCCCCGTGCGCAAGGTGATCGCCCGCGAGGCGGGCGCGGCCATGCTCACGGATCTGGACAGGCTCGAGCGCGTGACCACCGCGGTCGTGAACGCCGTCACGCTTCCCGTGACCGCGAAAATCCGGATCGGCTGGGACAAGGACACCACCAACGCGCCCGACGTGGCCCGGGTGCTGGAGCGCTCCGGCGTGCGGTGGGTCACCGTGCACGCGCGCTCCCGCTCCGAGAAATTCACCGGCGAGGCGCACTGGGACGTGATCGCGGAGGTGAAGCGCAGCGTCAACCTCCCGGTGATCGGGAACGGAGACGTGAAGACCCCCGAGGACGCCCTCCGGATGGTGCGCCAGACCGGATGTGACGGTGTCATGGTGGGCCGCGGCTCCTTCGGAAATCCCTGGCTCTTCGAGCGGGCCCACCGCCTCCTGGACGGCGAGGATCCGGGCCCAGGGCCCACGCCGCGCGAGCGCATTGCGACCGCGATCGGCCATCTCCACGACCTGGCCGCGAAGAAAGGGGACTACGCCGCCGTCCTCATGCGGAAACACATCGCCTGGTACGTGCGCGGCCTCTACGACAATTCCTCCCTCTGCCGCGAGGTGAACCACAGCAAGACGCCCGCGGAGGTGGAGGCTCTGCTCCTGCGCTATCTGGAGAAACTCGAGAGCGCTCCCGAGTCCCTGCTTGGATCCTGCACGGCTACGTAAGCTCCTGACCGATGTGCGCCGCGGGCGCGTCACCCCCCGCGCGGCGCTCGAGGCGATCGCCCACCTTCCGTTCGAGTCGATCGGCCCGGCCACCGTGGATCACCATCGCGGCATCCGCCAGGCCCTCCCCGAAGTGATCCTCTGCCAGGGGAAAACCAAAGCGCAGTGTGTCGCGATCGCGCGCGCCATCGTGGGAAAGAGCGGGCGGCTGCTCGCGACCCGCGCCAGCGCGGAGCAGGCCCTGGCCCTGTCCGAGGCGTTCGGGGCGGACGCGACCTGGAACGAAGCGGCCCGCACGGTGGTCGTGGCGACGTCCCGGCGGCGGAACGGATCGCGCGCCCGCGCCCCGGCCGCGCGCCGCGCGGGGCGCGTCCTGGTGGTGAGCGCGGGAACCTCGGATCTGCCCGTCGCCGAGGAGGCCGCGGTCACCCTCGAATTCATGGGTGTCCCCGTGAAGCGGGTGTACGATGCCGGCGTGGCCGGGATCCACCGCATCCTGGGCCACGTGCCGGCGCTCCGCCGCGCCTCCGCCATCGTGGTGGTGGCGGGCATGGAAGGGGCGCTCGCGAGCGTGGTCGGCGGCATCACCGGCCGGCCGGTCATCGCGGTGCCCACGAGCGTCGGCTACGGCGCCTCCTTCGGGGGCCTGGCCGCCCTGCTCGCGATGCTCAACTCGTGCGCCGCGGGGGTCACCGTCGTGAACATCGACAACGGATTCGGCGCGGGCTATGCCGCGGGCGTGATCGCGCTCCGGTCCCGACCGGGAGGTGGGGCGTGAGCATCGTCTACTTCGACTGCGTCGGCGGGGCGAGCGGCGACATGATCCTGGGCTCGCTGGTGGCGCTCGGCGCCCCTCTCCCCGAGATCGAGCGCCGGCTCAAGGCGCTTCCCCTCCCGGGAATCTCCCTCGGGTCCACGGTGGTGAAGCGCCACGGCTTCGACGCGTTGAAGCTCGAGGTGCGGACCGAGGAGACGAAAGCACATCGTCACTTCACCGAGATCCGCCGCATGCTGGAAGGGGGACTCCTTCCCGCGCGCGTGCTCCGGCGGTCCGTCGGGGCGTTCGAGCTCCTGGGGCGCTGCGAGGCGGCGGTGCACGGCACGTCGCTCGAGAGCGTCCACTTCCACGAGGTGGGCGCGCTCGACGCCATCGTGGACATCGTGGGCACCGCCTGGGCGCTCGAGATCCTGAACGTGGAGCGATGCTACGCCTCGGTCATCCCTCAGGGCCGCGGGTTCGTGAAGGCGGCCCACGGCACGCTCCCCATTCCCGCCCCCGCCACCGTCCGGATCCTGGAGGGCGTTTCCGTGCGGTTCACCGAGATCGAGGCCGAGCTGACGACGCCCACGGGCGCCGCCCTCCTGCGCACCCTCTGCGACACGATCGGCGAGCCCGTGGGGATGACCCCCCGGCGGACCGGAGTGGCCACCGGAGCCATGGACCTGGCGGAACGGCCGAACATCCTGCGCGCGCTCCTCGGGGAGCCGCTCGCCCCGGGGCAGGACCCGGGCGCGGTGGAGGTGTTCGAGACCACGATCGACGACATGAACCCGCAGCTCTACGGCCACTTGACCGAGAGCCTCTTCCAGAGCGGCGCCCGGGAGGTCTTCCTCACCCCGGTCCAGATGAAGAAGGGGCGCCCGGGGGTCCTCGTCACGGCGATCTGCGATCCCGCGCGCGCCCACGCGGTCCTCGAGCGTCTTTTCGCGGAATCCACCACCCTCGGCGTGCGCGTGCGGCACGAGGGACGCGTGGAGCTGACGCGCTCCGTGGCGGAGGTGGAGACGCCCGTCGGGAAGGTCCGCGTCAAGACGGCGATCCTTCCCACCGGGGAGGAACGCCGCGTGCCGGAATACGACGACGTGAAGCGCATCGCGCAGGAGTCCGGGCGCCCGCTGGTCGAAGTCATGGACCTGGTCCGCTCCTACCTCCACGAGAGACCCTCCGAAGCCCGAGCGTGATCCGCCTGGAAGGCGCCGCCTACGCGGCTCCTCCTCCTCCCGGGGGAGGCGAATCCAAGCTCCTCCTGGGGCCGGTCGATTTCTCGGCCGCCCCGGGCTCGAGCCACCTTCTCCTGGGGCCGAACGGCTCGGGCAAGACCACCCTCATCCGCATTCTCGCCGGGCTCAAGGAGCCGAGCGCGGGGCGCTACCTGCTCGCCGGGGAGGAAGTGCGGGCGGGAAGCGAGGGGCGCTCGCTCTGGCCCCGGGTGGCCGCGCTCTTCGAGGAGCCCGATCCCCAGTTCCTTTCCGACACGGTCGAGGCGGAGGTCGCGTTCGGCCTGGAGTCGCTGCAGATTCCCCCCGCCGAGGTTCGAGAGCGGACGGCCGCGGCCCTCGAGGAGTTCGGCCTCCAGGCCCTCGCAGGCCGCGCGCCCCACAGCCTGAGCGCGGGAGAGAAGGCGCGCACGCTCCTCGCCGCCGCGATGGCGGGGCGGCCGGGATGCCTCCTCCTGGACCAATCCCTCGCGCATCTGGACCCCGGATCGCGCCGCGCCCTCGAGGGAACGCTTGTGCGGGAGGCCATCGCGGGCGGGCGCGCGGTCGTGCGCACCCACCAGGAATCCGAACCCCCGTTCCCCGGCGAGGCCCTCCACGTGATCGAGCAGGGCGCCCTCCATCCCCTGGCGAGACTCACGCCGCGCGCGGTGATGGACGGCTCCCGCATCCCCTATCCCATCGCCCTTCGCGTCACGGCGCTCCTCTCCATGGCGGGGCGCTGGCCAGGGCCGCTCGCCGCCGACGTGGAGCAGCTGGAGCGGTCGTTGGGTCCGGAGCGGGCGCCCGGCACGGCGCGCGGCCCGGAGGGGACGCGCGAGGGCGGTCCCGTCACCCTCGCCATGGACGGCGTCGCGTGGTCGCCGGCGGGCCCCCGCACGGCCCCGGTGGTGGAAGGGATCGATCTCGACATCGCGACCGGGGAGATCGTCGCGGTGATCGGCAGGAGCGGAACGGGCAAGAGCACCCTCCTCCGCCTCGCGGCGGGCTTGCTCGAGCCCACGCGAGGGTCCATCCATCGCGAGCTCTCCAGGGTGCCGCGGGTTCGGCCGGTCGCGCTGGCCCTCGAGTATCCGGAGCGCCAGCTCTTCGGCCGGACCGTTCTCGAGGATGTGCAGGCGCTCCTCTGGGTGGAAGGCATCCCCGCCGAGGAACGAGTGAGGAGCGCCAGGCGGGCCATGGCGGAAGTAGGGCTCGACCCGGATCGGTTCTCCGCGCGCTACCCCGTCTCCCTGAGCGAAGGGGAGAAGCGCCGGGCCGCGCTGGCCGGCGTCCTGATCGAGCCGCCCCAGCTCCTCCTCCTGGACGAGCCTACCGCCGGGCTCGATCCGGAGGGTCGCCGGGCGTTGGCGGTGGTCCTGGGCGCCCTGCGGGAGCGCGGAAGGACGCTGCTCCTCGCGAGCCACGACCTTGCGTTCGTGGCGTCGGTGGCGGACCGCGTGATCGTGCTCGGGCGCGAGGAAGTGATGCCCGGCCGGGTCCTGGCGCGGGGCGCCGCCGCCCTGGTGCTGCGCGACGACCCTGTCCTCCAGGGGGCCGGTCTCCCCACCCCCGACTTCATCCGCCTCGAGCGGGTTCTCGGGGCCGCCGGCCTGCTTGCGGCCCTTCCCGTCCGGGACGAGGCCTCGCTGCTGGACGCCCTCGCCCGCGGGGTCTCGGTCTCGACCCCCACCGCGTAGCGGCGCCGGCGTCAAGAACACGACCCGGAACGCCGATCTATCTCGACGCGGGATGGAGTTGTCCCACCCCCTCAACCCTTGGAGAGCAGAGGGCCCATGGGCCACGCGGACAAGATCATCGCGGAGCTGGATCGGCTTCAGAAATCCGGCGCCGCGTTCGAGGACTTGCTCAAGGCGGCGGTGAACGGTCTCCACGAGCTGGACGATCGGTTTCATTGGACCGGGATCTACGAGCTCTTTCCGGACAACGTCCTTCGGCTCGGGCCCTTCATCGGAGCCCCGACCGACCACGTCTTCATCGGCGTGGGCCGCGGGGTGTGCGGGACCGCGGTGGCCGAGGGCCGCAACATCAACGTGCCCGACGTCAGGCTGGAGAGCAATTACCTGGCGTGCAGCACGGAGACTCGCTCGGAGCTGGTGATCCTCATCCGGCGCGGCGAGAAGATCTACGCGCAGGTCGACATCGACAGCCACCAGGTGGCGGCGTTCGACGAGGGCTCCGTGACGAGCGTTCAGCGGGTCGCGGACTGGCTCGCGACGCTGTACGCCTCCCGAGATCGCCTCGGCCGCGCCCCGTAGCGATCCATTCCCATGAGCTCCCATCCGCACGAAGCGAGCAGCCTGGATCAGCTCCTCCACGCCATTCCGGTCATTCTCCGCTCTTCCTCCCTCCAGGCCTCCCTCATCGAGGCCCTCGAGCTCCTGCGCCGCGGGGCGGGAGCGGAGGCGGTGGTGGTGTTCCTGGCGGACGGCGACGCGCCGCTCCGCGAGTACTGGGCTCCGGACGACGCCGCGATGAAGTCTCTGCTTCGCCCGCGCCTCAAGGTGGAGGCGCTGGAAGCGATTCGCCGCGGGGGCGCCCATCTCACGGCCGCGCAGGGCGATGCCAAGGACGGCCGGGCCACCCGGACCGTGCTTCTCGCCACCGAGTCCGGGCCGCTCGGGGCCGCGGCGCTCGCGTGGCCCTCCGCCTCGGGGCCCGACACGAACGAGACCGCGGCTTGGATCGTGGCCGCGATCGAGCTGGTCGCCTCCGCCGTGATCCATGCGAACGAGGTCTCGAAGCTCAAGAACCAGGCGGAGCGCGACAAACGGTGGTTCCAGACCCTCGACGAGCACCTTCGCGTCCTCGATCGCGAGCGGCAGAAGTTCGCGGCCGTCGTGAACCAGACCGACACCTTCGTGTTCGTGACCGACGAGGAGCGGATCATCCGGTGGAACAACCGCGCCATGGGCGTGCTGCTTCCGTTCGCGGACGACGCCTCGAGCTGGATCGGGAAGCCCTGCCGCGAGGTCTGCGCGCGGCTGGGCCACGCCGCCTCGGGCGAGGGCTCCTGCGAATGCCCCATCCTCCGCGCGCTGGAGCAGAACGAGGTCACGCACCAGGAGCTGCGGCTGACCCGGCGGGACATGCCCGGCATCCTCTACCTGACCGCCCTTCCCATCAAGGGACTCGATGGAAAGCCCCGGGAAGCGATGATCCTGGTCCAGGACCTGACCGGCCTCGAGACCCTCCGACAGTCGGAGATTCGCTACAGCGTTCTGTTCGAGCGCCACCCCGAGGCCATCCTCATGGTGGACCCGGACACCCAGACCATCTTCCTGGCCAACCCCGCGGCGCAGCGGATGCTGGGCTACGGGTCGCAGGAGATCACGCGGCTCCCGCTCCAGGTGCTCCATTCGCGCGAGGAGTGGGAGCGGATCGGTGAGTTCTACGCGGTCGCGGCGAGGCAACCGGCCGCGGCGCGGATCCAGTGCCGGGTCGTGACGAAGGAAGGCGCCGAGCGGATCGTCCTCGCCACGTCCACCCGGGTGCCGCTGGAGGGGCGGAACGTCGATCTGGTCGGGCTCGTGGACGTGACCGTGAGCCTCGAGGCGGAGCAGGCCTTGAGCGAGAGCCAGGCGCGGCAGGGCGCCATGATCGAGGCGGCGCTCGACGCGATCGTCTCCATGGATCACGCGGGACGGGTGCTGGAATTCAATCCGGCCGCGGAACGGATCTTCGGCCGGAAGCGAGCGGATGTGCTCGGGCGGGACATGGTCGAGCTCATCATCCCGCCCCGTCTCCGCGATCAGCACCGGCAGGGCATGGCGCGCTACCTCGCGACCGGCGAGGCGCGGGTCCTGGGACATCGGTTCGAGACGGTCGCGACGCGCGCGGACGGCACGGAGCTGCCGATCGAGCTGACGATCGCGCGGATCTCCGCCCAGGGTCCTCCGGTGTTCACCGGCTTCATCCGCGACCTCACCGAACGTAAGAGCGCCGAGCACGCGCTCCGGGACGCCGAGGCCCGGCTGAACACCGTCGTGGCGGAGTCGCCCATCGTCGTGTTCGCGCTCGATCAGAACGGGGTCTACACGGTTTCTTCCGGGAAGGGGCTGGCCGCGCTGGGCCGGCGCGAGGGAGAGGTCGTGGGAAAGTCGATCTACGACCTCTACCGAGACTATCCGCAAGTACTCGCAAACATCGACCGCTGCCTGGCGGGCGAGGAATTCAACGCGAACATCGACGTCGGGAGGCTCTGCTTCGACGCCCACTACACCCCGGTCCGGAACGCGCAGGGAGAGGTCACCGGCGTCTTCGGGGTCGCGACCGACATCACGGAACGAAAGGATCTCGAGGCCCAGCTCCGGCACGCCCAGAAGATGGAGGCCGTCGGTAGGCTGGCGGGCGGCGTGGCTCACGATTTCAACAACCTGCTCACCGTGATCCAGGGGCACAGCCAGGTCATGCTCGGGAAGATGCCGCCCACCGACACCCTCCGAACGAGCGCCGAGGAGATCCAGAAAGCGGGCGCCCGCGGGGTTCTCCTCACCCGCCAGCTCCTCGCGTTCAGCCGGAAGGACGTCGTGAGCCCCAGGGTTCTGGACCTGGGGGAGGTGGTTCGAGACATGGAGAGCATGCTGCACCGGCTCATCGGAGAGGACGTGCGCCTGGTCACACGGACCGGCCAGTGGCCGCTCCTCGTCCGGGCCGATCGGGGTCAGATCGAGCAGGTCCTGGCCAACCTGGCGGTGAACGCCCGCGACGCCATGCCGCAGGGGGGCGAGCTGGCGATCGAGGTGAGCGCCCTCGAGATCCGCGAGGGCGCGCCAGGCGGGGGCCTGGCGCCGGGGCCCTACGTGGCGCTCACGGCGGTCGACGAGGGCTCCGGGATGGGCCCCGATGTCCTGGCGCACCTCTTCGAGCCCTTCTACACCACCAAGGAGCAGGGGAAGGGGACGGGCCTGGGGCTGAGCGTGGTCTACGGCATCGTTCGCCAGTCGGGGGGCGACGTTCTCGTCGAGAGCGAGCCGGGACGGGGCGCGACCTTCCGCATTCTCCTACCGCGTATCGCGGAGGCCGATGCGCCGCCGGCCCCGAGCGCCCCGGCCACGAACCGGGGCGAGGCGTCGGCGAAGGGCGAGGGCGCGGTCCTCCTCGTCGAGGACGAGAGCGCCGTGCGCGCGCTGGCCCGCGATTTTCTCCACGTCCTGGGCTACGAAGTGATCGAGGCGGACTGCGGTGAGAAGGCGCTCGCCCTCTTCGAGCGCCACGCGAGCGAGATACGTGCGGTCGTGAGCGACGTGGTCATGCCGGGGATGAGCGGCGTCGAGCTGGCCCGGCGGCTGGTGGCGATCAAGCCCGAGCTCAAGATCCTGCTCATGTCGGGTTACGCCAAGGACTCCTTCGACGCGAAGGACATCGCCCGCGGCCGGTTTTCCTTCTTGCAGAAGCCGTACACCCTGGAAGATTTCGGGCGGAAGGTTCATGGCCTGATGGCGGGCTCCTCTGTTGGCGATCCATCGGGGACGGGCTAGAATGCGACCGTGCGAGAGGGGGACGGGGAGGCACGCACGCCGGGGATCCCGGCACGATTCGAATGGGGGGACGCATTCCCACGCGGCGAGATCCTCCTCGCGTGCGGGCTCGCGCTGGCCCTCCGGCTGACGTACCTGGTGGGCGTCGCCCAGGGGCCGCTCTTTCTCCACCCCGTCATCGAGAACCCCGGCGGACACTCGTTCGGGTGGTTCTTCGCCGCGATCTCCGCCTTGACCGGACACGATCCCCTCGTCCTGAGAGTCGCCCAGGCGCTCCTCGGCACGGGCTCGGTGTTTCTGCTCTCGGCGACGGCGCACGAGATCTGGGGAAGGCGCGCCGCCGTGGCCACCGCCGAGGTCGCGGCACTCTACGGCCCCCTGGTCTACTTTGCCTCCGATCTCTCTCCCGCGACCCTTTCCTTCTTCCTCGTGACCGCCTCGCTCTACGGTTGCGCCCGCGCGACGCGGTCTCGCTTCAGACCCGGGATCATGGTCGGAGGGTTGGCCCTGGGGCTGGCCACGGTGGTCGCGATCGCGACCGGGGCCGTGCACGGGGGCGCGGCCGGCCCGCACCGGCTGCTTCACCTCTTCTCGAACGTGGCGCTCGCCTGGAACTGGCGCGAGGTGCCGTGCGGCGCGATCGACCAGGGCTTCTTCGCGAGATTCAACTCGGCGATCTTCCGCCTCCCCTGGCTTCCCTCCTTCGCCCTCGTGGGCCCGATCGCGTTCGTGGCCGCCTGGAGCGAGCGTCGGCGCGCGCCGCTCCTGGTCGGGTATCTCCTCCTCGCCACGCTCGCGATCGCCGCGACCCAGGTGTGCGACCGGACGCGGCTGGTGCTCCTCGCGGCCGCCCTCCCCCTCGCGGGGCGGGGGATCGACCGTCTCTTCGCCGCCGTGTCCCAGGCGGCCGCCAAGGCGCGCCGGTGGCCCGGGGCGGCCCTCGCCCAGGCGGCCCGCGAGCACGCCGCGACCGCGATCCTGCTCGGATGCGCCGGGGCGTTCGTGCTGGCGCCTTCTCCGACCTACCCGAGGCCCGAGGCGGGCACCGGGTGGGTGGCGGTGGCTCGGGCGTATCAGGACGCCGGGAACCCGCGCGCGGCGCAGAGCGCCTTCATCTCCGCCGAGAAGACCGGCCTGAGGTCGGCCGATTTCTATGCCGATTGGGGCCGGCTCGAGTTCGAGAAGAGGCTGGGCATCCTGGCGGAGCAGCATCTCCTGACCGCGATCGGGATCGATCCCGGAAACGCGGACGCCCACGAGACGCTGGGGGAGGTCTACTACGACCAGGAGAGGTACGGGCAGGCGGGTCAGGAATACGGGGTCGCCGCGGGGCTCTTGCCGAAGCGGGCCGCCGAGCTCTACACGCGGGCGGGGGAGGCGTACGAGGAGGGCAGGGATCCGGTCCACGCCGGGGAGATGTTCCGCGTGGCGCTCCGGGTGGAGCCCGGCTACCCCGCGGCCGCGACGGGCATCGACCGGATCATGAACCCGGTCCCTCCAACCAAGCCCGCAAAGATGTTCCCCCCGCTCAGTCCTTCCAGCGGGCGATGAAGAGGTTCGTCTCGTGCGAGGCGGGGTCGGCGCGGTTGCTGGCCCACACGATCCAGTGCCCGTCCGGGCTCACGTGAGGAAACCCGTCGAAGCCCGGTGAGAAGGTGATCCGCTCGGGATCGCCCCCGCGCTTGTCCACCATCCAGAGGTCGAATTCCCGAGGATCCGGCGAGTTCATGTTCGAGCTCCAGAGGATCCGGTTCCCGTCGGCGTGGAAGGTCGGGCAGAAATTCGCGGCGCCATTCTTGGTGATCTGCCGCACGTTCGTTCCGTCCGCGTTCATGATGTAGAGCTCGAGCGAGTGCGGCTTGATGAGCCCCTTCTTGAGCAGATCCCGGTACTCCTGAAGCTCCGCCCCCTGCGGCCGGCTGGCCCGCCAGACGATCTCGGAGCAGTCCGGGCTGAAGAAGGCGCCGCCGTCGTACCCCGGGGTGTTCGTCATGCGCTTCACCGTTCCGCCCTCGCTCCAGACGTAGAGATCCAGATCCCCATCGCGCGTGGAGGTGAAGACGAACTTCCCGCCGCCCGGGCACCAGGTCGCCTCGGCGTCGTAGCCCGGCGACTGGATCAGCGGCCTGAGGCCCGTTCCGTCCGGGTTCGCCTGGTAGATGTCGTAGGAGTCATAGATCGCCCAGACGTATCCGTGCGAGCGATCCGGAGGTGGCGGGCAGCTATCGGCCGCGGCGTGCGTGGAGGCGAAGATGATCCGCTTTCCCTCGGGATAGTCGAAGTACCCGCAGGTGGTCCGCCCCTTGCCCGTCGAGACCATGTGCTGCGTTCCGGTCTCCAGATCCAGAACGTATTCCTGGTCGCAGCTCGCGCCGCGCGGCGTGGCCTGGAAGATCAGCTTCTTCCCGTCCGGGCTCCAGTACCCCTCCGCGTTCTCGCCGCCGTACGTGAGCTGGCGGATATCGGTCAGATGGCGCTCGCCCGCGACGGGATGCTCGTAGGGACTGCCCGCTCGGACGATGAGCGCCCGCTCGTCGTGGAACGCGCCCTGCGGGACGGTGGCCGGCACGGTCGTGGCGGTTGCCCCGCCCCCGTGGCCCTCGCCTCCGGGCGTTCCGCCCGAGGCGGCCCGCTGCCCCAGGGTCGCCCGCAACGTCACGCGATCCCCGCCGCGGATCACGATCACATCGATCGTCTCGCCGGGCTTGTGATCTTGTAATGCGTAGGTCATGTCGTAGAGATTCTCGATCCGGGTTCCTGCCATCGCGACGATCCGGTCCTTGCCGCGGATGCCCGCGTAATCGGCGGGCCCTCCCGGCCTGACGTCGGCCAGCAGCACGCCCCCCTCGCTCGCTTCCATCGCGCTGTAGTCCGGGATCGTGCCGAGGTAGGAGCCGTAGCCGCGGCTGTCCCCGCCCATCGCGGGCCCGGAGGAGGCGCGTGCGTACTGGGGTCGGGTCCGCGCGCGCGCCAGGTCCTCGCCCAGGGAAACCGCGAACGTGACCACCTTCGCGGCGCCCTCGGGGTTCACGGTCGCGGGCTTGTCCTCGGGCGTGTGGTATTGCTCGTGCGCTCCGGTGAAGAGAAAGAGCACGGGCACGCCCGCCGCGTAGAAGCTGGTCTGGTCGGACGGCCCGTACCCGTCCCCCTTGCTCGTGACGTGGATCTCGGCTCTCGTCGCCGCCCGGTCGATCATGTCCTTCCACTCGGGGGCCGAGTCCGAGCCGAGCGCCACGAGCTGGTCCTGGCGAAGCCTCCCGATCATGTCCAGGTTGATCATCGCGGCCATTCGCGCGACCGGGACCGGGGGGTGCTGGACGAAGTAGGCCGAGCCCGCCAGCCCCACTTCCTCCCCGGAGAAGAGCGCGATCAGGATGCTGCGGCGGTCCTTGGCGGCCGCGAGCGAGCGGCTCATCTCCTCGCCGATCAAGAGCGCGCCCATCGTGCCCGACGCGTTGTCGTCCGCGCCGTTGTGGATGGCGTGCTCGTTGGGCCGCATGGAGTGCTCGCCGCCGTATCCCAGGTGATCGTAGTGGGCCCCGATCACCACGTACTCGTTCTTGAGGGCGCCCCTTCCCGGGATCACCCCCGCCAGGTTCTCCGTCCTGGCGAAGAAGGGCTCGAGGGCGACTCTCCCGGAGATCCGCACCCCCGTGGACGCCATCGAGCGCGGCCTCAGGTCGCGGTCCACGTCCTCCTGGAAGCGCTTCAGGTCCACGCCCGCCCGGTCGAGCCAGCCCTGCGCCACCGAGGTCTTGACCTGGAGGACCGGAATGCCCGCGGGGCTCTCGGGGCCGTCGTTCTGAAGCGCGGGGATCTTGTCCTTGGCCTCGTCTTGCAGGGGCCCCGTGACGAACACGATCGCCGACGCGCCACGCTCCCGCGCCAGGAGCACCTTGTAGCGCAGCGCGGACCATCGGCTGGGCCGCTTGCCGTCGAAGCGCGAGGCGCTGTCCCGCTCCTGGGGCTCGTAGCGAAGCATGAGCGCGACCTTGCCCTTGAGATCGATTCCGTCGAGCTCGCGATAGCCCAGGGGCGGAGCCTCGATCCCGTAGCCCAGGAAGGCGATCTCCCCGGAGAACGCCCCCGAGTTGGAGAACCCGAGCGGAACCCACGAGGAATCGGCCACCCCGTCCAGGTGATTGCCCGGGACCCGGAGGACGCCGGTCTTGATGTCGAAGGGCTGCCGGTAACTCTTTCCGAACGCAGGCTTCAGATCTCGCGCTCGAAGGGCGCGCTCGATCCAGTTCGAGGCGCGCACGATTCCGTCGGTGCCGAGCCCTCGTCCCTCCATGCTGTCGTCCGCCAGCGCGTAGACGCCGGAGCGGAATTCCTCGGCCAGTCGCGGTGGCGCGGGCGCGGAAGACGCCGCGGCCGGGACGAGGAGCGCGGCCGCGAGCACGAGGGAGCGGAGGCGTGAGATCACAGCGGCATCCTACCACTCGACGCGCGTGTGGAAAACCCCGCGGCCCTCGGCTAGACTCCGGTCGCCACGCCGCTCCGGCTCAGCGCTCAAACCAACACCACCGACGAGGAAAAGAAGGAGATCCAGGCCCTCTTCATCAAGTATCGATAGCGGTTGAGGCGGCGTCTTCCTCGTGGTATGCTCCGCCTGTAGCAAGCTCCGCTGATTCGATACCCTTGAATCTAGTTCCGAGAGACTAGAAAGGGGTGGCTTCACCTGCGGCCCCTTCCTGTCCCTGGAAGGGGTTTTTTGATGCCCACCGAAAAATCCGTCGAGAGGGTGCGCGAGAAGGCCGAAATCGTTGACGGAGAAGGCCTTCGCCGCGCCGTGACCCGCATCGCTCACGAGATCATCGAGCGGAACGACGGCGCCAAGAACCTGGTCCTGGTCGGGATCCGCACCCGCGGGGTTCCCCTCGCGGAGCGGCTGGCCCGGAAGATCCAGGAGTTCGAGAGCGTCGAGCCGCCGGTCGGGGCGCTGGACATCACGCTCTACCGCGACGATCTGCAGATGATCGCGCACCAGCCCGTGGTGAGCGGCACCGACGTCCCCACCACCATCGACGACAAGATCGTCGTCCTGGTGGACGACGTCCTCTACACCGGGCGGACCGTGCGCGCGGCCCTGGACGAGCTGATCGATCTGGGAAGGCCCAAGGCGATCCAGCTCGCGGTCATCGTGGACCGCGGGCACCGCGAGATCCCCATCCGGGCCGATTTCGTGGGGAAGAACGTGCCCACCTCGCGACGCGAGGTCATCATGGTCCACGTGACCGAGGTGGACGAGCGGGACGGCGTCTCGATCGGGGAGATCCTCCCATGATCGGCACCCGGAAAGACCTCCTCGGCCTCGAGGACCTCTCGTCCGAGGAGATCGTCTCCATCCTGGACACGGCCCGCACCTTCCGCGAGGTCCTGGACCGGCCGATCCCCAAGGTTCCGTCGCTGCGCGGGCTCACGGCCGCCAATCTCTTCTTCGAGGCGAGCACGCGCACGCGGCTCTCCTTCGAGCTGGCGGAGAAGCGCCTCAGCGCCGACACGGTGAATTTCCAGACCTCGGGGTCGAGCGTCTCCAAGGGGGAATCGCTCAAGGACACGGCCCGGAACATCGAGGCGATGGGGATCCATCTGGTCGTGATCCGCCACCAGTCCTCGGGGGCGCCGCACTACCTCGCGCGGAACCTGGACGCGGGCGTGATCAACGCCGGGGACGGCACGCACGAGCACCCGACGCAGGGGCTCCTCGACATCTTCACCATCCGGGAGCGCCGGGGATCGATCGCCGGGCTAAGGGTCGCCATCATCGGCGACATCGCGCACAGCCGCGTGGCCCGCTCGAACATCTGGGGGCTGATCAAGCTCGGCGCCAGCGTCACCGTCGCCGGCCCGCCGACCATGATGCCTCTGGAGGTGGAGCGCTTCGGCGTGAAGGTGGCGCGGAGCGTGGACGAGGCCATCGAGGGGGCCGACGTCGTGAACATCCTGCGCATCCAGCTCGAGCGCCAGCGGAGCACCCTCTACTCCTCGCTCCGCGAGTACGCGCGCGTCTACGGCGTGACCAGCGCGCGCCTCCGGCGCGCGAAGCGCGACGTCACGGTCATGCACCCCGGCCCGATGAACCGCGGCGTGGAGATCGCGCAGGACGTCGCCGACGGGAAGCACTCGGTGATCCTGGAACAGGTCACGAACGGCGTCGCGGTCCGCATGGCCGTGCTCTACCTGCTCGCCGGGCACAAGGCGCCCGACGAGTCGGTCCCCGGACCTCATGCGACGGAGACCCAGAAGGCCCATGGCGAGCCCTCTCTGCATCCGCGGCGGTAGGATCTTGGATCCCGCGCGCGGCATCGACCGCGTGCAGGATCTCTGGATCGTGGACGGCGCGATCGCGGGCCTGGGCGAGGACGCGCCCGCCGACGTCCGCTCGAACCGCTCGGCGGAGATCATGCAGGTGCCCGGCAGCGTGATCTGCCCGGGTCTCGTGGACATCCACGTGCACCTTCGCGAGCCGGGTCAGGAAGAGAAGGAGACGATCGAGAGCGGGACCCTGGCCGCGGCGCGCGGGGGGTTCACGACCGTCGCCTGCATGCCCAACACCACGCCGCCGCTCGATGACCGGCCGCGGATCGAGTACGTGGTCCGGCGCGCACGCGAATCGGGGCACGCGCGCGTCCATCCCATCGCCGCGGTCACGCGCGGCCAGATGGGCGAGCAGCTGACCGAGATCGAGGACCTGGTTCAGGCCGGGGCCGTCGCGGTTTCCGACGACGGCAAGCCCGTCCGGAACGCCGAGATCATGCGCCGCGCGCTCGAGCTGACCCGGGCCCTCGGGGTTCCCGTGATCCAGCACGCCGAGGATCCCGACCTCAAGGGGGACGGCGTCATGCACGAGGGTTGGACCTCCACGCGCCTCGGCATGAAGGGGATCCCCGCCGCGGCCGAGTCCGTCATGGTCGCCCGCGATGCGCTCCTGGCGGAGCTGACGGGCGGCCACGTCCATGTGGCGCACGTGAGCGCGGGGCGCTCGGTGGAGATCATCCGGAAGGCGAGAGCCCGCGGCATCCGCATGACCGCCGAGACCGCCCCGCACTACCTGGTCCTGACGGACGAGGCGGTGGAGGGGTTCGATCCGCGCACCAAGATGAACCCGCCGCTCCGGAGCGCGAAGGACCGGGACACGCTGATCGAAGGGATCGTGGACGGCACCATCGATTGCCTGGCCACGGACCATGCCCCCCACACCGAGATCGAGAAGGATTCGGACTTCGACGGCGCACCGTTTGGAATTGTGGGGCTGGAGACCGCGCTCGGCCTCTACATCAAGGCCCTGGTGGAGCCGAAGCATCTCTCGCTCTCCGAGCTGATCCTGCGCCTCACGGTGAATCCCCTCCGGGTGCTGGGGCTTCCGGGCGGGACCCTCGAGGCGGGTCAGCCGGCCGACGTCACCGTCTTCGATCCGGCCCGGCGCTGGACCGTCCGAGCGGCCGAGTTCGCCTCCATGGGGAGGAATACCCCCTTCGAGGGCTGGGAGTTACCGGGACGCGTGGCGCTCACGATGCTCGGCGGCCGGATCACCTACCGGGCCGCGGCCCTGGAAACGAGCGCCCGATAGCGGGGGCACACCCGAAATGTTAGGATGGGGCCGTTCATGCAGACCCCGCACGCGAAACCCCCGGGTTCCTGGCTCATCGGAATCGTCCTCCTGATCGCCATCCAAGGATGCGCTTACTACAACACGTTCTATCTCGCCAGGCGCTACTACCGCGAGGCGGAGCGGGCCCAGGAACGGAGCTTGACCGACGCGCCGGCGCCCGAGGCCGCGCAGAAATTCGACGCGGCCGCCCGCCAGTGCGCGAAAATCCTCGTGGACTACCCGAAGAGCAAGTGGCTGGATGACGCCCTCTACTACATGGGCGCCTCGTTCTACGGAAAGGGAGACTACCAGGCCGCCATCAAGAAATTCACCGAGCTGCGCGCGAGCGTCCCGAAGAGCCCGTTCGTGCCGGATTCCAAGCTGATGGAGGGGCTCTCCCAGTTCCGTCGTAAAGAATATCTGGAGGCGGAGGCCATGTTCCGCACGGTGGAGACCGACTACCCGAAGTTCGGGCGAAAGTGGGAGCTCTACTACTACGGCGCCGAGACGGAGGCGGGGCTGCGGAATTATTCCTCGGCCATCACGTGGTACCGTCGGGCCGTCGAATTCTCGAAGAAGAAGCGCGAGAAAGCCGACGCCCTTCGACGCATGGGGGACGTGCTCTACGCCAGCGCGAGCTACGACAGCGCGCAGATGATCTACGCGCAGGCCCTGAAAGCGGAGGACGTGGGGAGCCGCCGGCTGGACCTCGCGCTCAAGCGGGGTGACGCGCTCGAGCAGATCAAGCGGTACGAGGAGGCGCTCGCCTACTACCAGAGCTGGAAGCCTTTCGCGGTGAACGAAAAACGCGAGGGGGAGCTCATGATCCGCGTGTATCGCATCGAGGCGCTCCTGGGCCGGACGAAAGCGGCGATCGAGGGGTACCAAAGTCTGGTGACGCAGTACGCGCACAGCCAGGTCGCCTACGAGGCCCAATTCCGCGTTGGATACCTCTACGAATCGCAGCTCAGCGACTTCGACGCGGCGGGGCGCGAATACGACAAGCTGAAGGTCGAGCCTGGTTACTCCGAGTTCCAGGTGCAGGCGTCGCGCCGGTCGGCGAACCTCGTGACCATGAAGCAGTACCGGGCCTCCCTTCTCGCGGACACGACCCAGGCCCGGGCGCGCTCCGCGTTTCTCCTGGCGGAGCTCTACTACTTCCAGATCGAGAAGGTGGATTCGGCCCTCTTTCAATACCAAGCGGTCGAGCGGGATTTTCCCACGAGCCAGTACGCGCCCAAGGCGGCCTTCGCCCGCCTCTGGATCCAGACGCACGACAAAGCGGACACGTCCGCCTCCGCCGCGCTCACGGACTTGATCGCGAGCAAGTATCGGAAGACCCGCTACGCGGAATCCGCGCTCTATCTGTGGCGCCGGTGGAGCGGACGGACCGACGCGCGGACGGCGCTCCTCGACTCCATGCTCGCGAACCCGGACACGACCCTGGCGCGCGAGCGCGCGGAAGAGCTGCTCCCGCCGCCTCCGGCGGTCCAGGACACGTTGAAGTCCCGCCCGCCGTCGACCGGGCTCACCCCGGCCGAGGAAGCCCGCCGGGACTCCCTCGCGGCCTATTCACGCGCGCTCTACAAGGCCCAGCGCGAGGGGAGGAACCCTCCGCTTCCACCGAGGGGCGCCCCCCCTGCCGTCGCCGACACGACGCGCGCCCAAACGCCTCCGCCGGCCCCCTCGGACACCACGCGCACGCAGACGCCCTCGGACACGACGCGCCCTCGCATCCTCGGACCCTCGCGATGAACCTCGTCTCGTGCTCGGTGGTCGAGAACCGCGAGATCACGCCGGGGAATTTCCTCCTGACGCTCAAGGTCCCGCGCGGGTTCTCGCGCCCGGCGCCGGGGCAGTTCGTGCATCTTCGCGTATCCCCGGAGGTGGAGCCCCTCTTGCGCCGGCCGTACAGCCTCGAGGGATTCGTCGAGAGCGGGGGGATCCGCGCGGTCCGCATCTACTACTCGGTGGTGGGCCGGGGTTCCCGGACGCTCGCCATGCAGCCCAAGGGGCGGAAGCTGGACTTGATCGGACCCCTGGGGATCGGGTTCTCGCCGCGTCCCCGCCGCACGCCGATCCTCGTGGCCGGCGGCCGCGGCGTGGCCCCGCTCCTCTTCCTCGGGCGGAAGCTCCGGGCGAAACGGCGCCCCTACGTCTTTCTCTTCGGCGCGCGCGGCGCCCGGGAGCTCTACGGCGTTCGCGAGGTCCGGGGGGCCCGGCTCCACCTCGCGACCGACGACGGCTCCGTGGGCTACCACGGGAGCGTGCTCACGCTGCTGCGGCGCGAATGGGAATCCGGAGGGCACACGCCCCTCACGGCCGAGATCTTCACCTGCGGCCCTCACGGGCTCCTGCACGAGGTCGCGGAGTTCGCCCGGGCGCACGGGATCCGGTGCCAGGCCTCGCTGGAAGGACCCATGGCCTGCGCCGTGGGCGCGTGCCGCGGATGCCCCGTGCCGCTCCGCGGCGGGAACGGGAACGGCGGACGGTATCCCGCGATGTGCCTCGAGGGCCCGGTCATGGACGCGACCCTCGTGGATTGGGAACGGCTGCCGTGACCCCCTCGCTGGAAGTCCGCATCGGCTCGCTCGAGCTCCGGAATCCGGTGCTCGTCGCCTCCGGAATCATCGGATACGGGGTCGAGTACGACCGGCTCGTGGACCTGAGCGCGATCGGGGGCATCGTCACGAAGACCGTGACGCGCCACGCCCGCGCCGGCAATCCCCCTCCGCGCATCGTGGAGACTCCGTCGGGGATGCTCAACTCGATCGGGATCGAGAACCCCGGCCTCGAGGGATTCCTCGAGGTCAAGGTTCCGATCCTGTCCCAGCTCCCCTGCGCGGTGATCGTCTCGGTCGAGGGAGAGGACGTTCGCGAATTCTGCGAGCTGGTGGAGGGGGTGAGCGCCTCGGGGGTCGCGCACGCGATCGAGGTGAACATCTCCTGCCCGAACGTCGGTCCACACGGCCTTCGCTATTCGACCGACGCGGACATGGCGCGGGAGGTCATGACCGCCATCCGCCCGTTGACCACGCTCCCGCTCATCGCGAAGCTCACCCCGCACGTGACTCGCATCGCGGAGATCGCGGCGTCGTGCGAGTCGTGCGGCGCGGACGCGGTCTCCCTGGTGAACACGTTCGTGGGCATGGCCGTGGATTCCACCACGCGGAAGCCGATCCTGGGCACCGTCCTGGGGGGGCTCTCCGGGCCCGCCATCAAGCCGCTCGCCCTGGCCAAGGTGTGGGAGGTGGTCCAGGCCGTGGACATCCCGGTGGTCGGCA
>Ga0137398_10000031_pt1 | contig 36918 bp, 26 predicted proteins | sample czorhiz216metaG_FD_106659 | JGI IMG/M metagenome (GOLD analysis project Ga0137398, IMG submission 106659) | Vadose zone soil microbial communities from Angelo Coast Range Reserve, California, USA - czorhiz2.16 metaG | ecosystem: Environmental > Terrestrial > Soil > Vadose zone | place: USA...
GGCGTGGCTTGAGTTTGATGTTGATAATGTCGAAGAGGCGACTGGGGAGCTTGAATCGCGAGGATATCGAATAAGAAAGAGCCGTGGGGTCAAACGGTCACTCGTTTCATCTCACCAGAAGGATTGTTGGTTGGTGTCACTGTAACTCCATGGATGCGGGAAAAGAAATAGCCGAGTGTTGAAGCGTGATTGTTGTTTGCTGCGATTTGTCCCTCGTTTGAATCCTCGTGTCATTAAGTCTTCTGCCATTACCTTTAGTTAAATAGGCTGATCCGCTTCCTCAACTTGGACGCCAGTTTGGCCCCTCAATTATTGGTCTCTCCCTTGCTCCTGCCTGATAGCTAAAACAAATCCGCGATTTTAATGCAACGAAAGTCGACTTTTGACCACTACTCAGACATCATTTAGCAGCCTCGACCCACTCCCGGGCCTGGCTTGGACAGGGCCATGAGCAGGCCAAAGCTTATTTTCTTTGTCGCTTGTCCCGCGGCATTCGCGGAGATCATTACATTCCTGGCCGCAAACGGATTAAATGTCGAATCCCAATCTATTGGTAGTTTTGGCGCTCGTTCGCTGCGGATCGAACCGACGCCTGATGTGGTAATTATCGAGCATCCAAAAGAATCTGAGATCAGTGCGCTGCTCCTTGCAAGCGAGGTCAAGGGGATCGATTCGAACATTCCGATCGTCATTGCGACAACCGAAGGAAGCGAGGAGCTTGCGATTGGCACCCTCCGAGCTGGTCTTCAAGACTACATCAAGCTACCTTCCTCCCCGGCCGCGTTTTGGGACCGCATCCAAAGGCACTTGCGGCATCGGAGTGAAGTGATCGAATCCTCAAGTGCCAGATCGCCCAGCGAACCATCCGGTGGAATGATCGCCGCCAGCGATTCCATGACAGAAATTCGCAGGTATCTTCAAAAGGCAGCCAACTCCAACTGCACCATACTTATCACGGGTGAGACGGGAACCGGGAAAGAACTGGTTGCCGAGTTCATTCATGAAAATAGCCCGCGGAGAGGCAAACCACTTATCTGTGTCAATTGCGCCGCCATTCCCGAGAGCTTGCTAGAGAGCGAACTGTTTGGCCACACTAAAGGGGCTTTTACCGGGGCGCAGGAATCGACGGACGGCTTATTGTCAGCGGCAGACGGCGGGACCGTTTTTCTAGACGAAATTGGGGATTTGAGTCCGGTAGGGCAGGCAAAAATTCTTCGCGTTCTGGAAACAAAACAGATTTGCCGGCTCGGCGGAACCAAACAGATGCGACTCGATTTGCGGTTTGTGGCCGCAACGAATCAGGATCTCTATGCTATGACCGCCCAGAAAACCTTCCGCCAAGATCTTCTGTTTCGCCTTGATGTTGCTCATGTTCACATCCCTCCCTTGCGCGAACGCAAAGAGGATATTCCCCTGCTCGTCCAGGAGTTTGGACGCCAGTTCTCGCGTCAGAAGTCCATCCAAGCCGTGCAATTCACGAACGATTTTCTGAAGGTCCTCTTGGAATACGACTGGCCAGGCAATGTTCGCGAACTTAAGAACGTGATTGAACGTCTATTCCTGCTCGAATTGTCGGCACCTTTCGGTATTGAGCATTTGCCCGCTCACGTCGGGCAATTCCTGGCTAACAACAGCAGTTTTTCAAAAGGCGAACGCGAGCTGCTCATTTCTGCTCTCTTTTCAACAAAGTGGAATAAGACCAAAGCGGCGGAAATGCTCAATTGGTCCCGCATGACTCTCTACAGAAAGATCGCCAAGTATCACATAACCGAGAATTGTCCGCAGGGAAATGTCTAGAGGCGAATCAATATCCTCTCAGCAGTAGCATACGTGTGACAACGTAACATTCGCGTGTGACACCTCAATCGCCTGCCGATTCCGCCTCTCTGTGAAATAAAACTCAATTCTTCCATCGACTTAACGGAATCCTTTCCCAATTCGTGAAGTCGTGGGTTGTCACTCTTCTTGTTACGCGTGCAACCAGGGGCAAATTCTCTGACTAAACCCGATTTCTCCATTCCTTTGAAATTGAGGAATTTGCGGATTTCCACAAAGGCGAAGTGCAATGGCCTCGCAAATGCCCAACGTTTTAGGAGGCTTGCATGCCAGAGCAGCCGCGTATAGGCAATCTCAGCGCGGAGCCAGAGGGCCGGTATGCGAACTACTTCAAGGCTGGGCATAACGCTTTCGAGGTGATCTTGGAATTTGCACAGTTTTATGAAGGTGATAAGGAGCCGCGAGTGCATACGCGAATTATTACTACCCCTGCGTATGCCAGAAAATTTCTGGATGTTCTAAAAGATTCATTGGATCGGTACGAAAGTGTTTACGGATCGGTAGTGTCAGAAAGGCCGCATGAGTGACTACTCGGTACTCAGCGCGGTCAGCAGTTCCCTGCAGGCCATGTTGACGAACAACGTTACCAACGCTCTCGCGGTCCCGCTGAACGTTCCCGTTCAGCTTTTCTCGCCACCGGATATGAACTCCCAAGGAACCGTTCCGGGAATTTCTCTTTGGCTGTACAAAGTTTCTCGAATGGCCGAAATGTTGAACGAGCCTCCTGAACGTAGATCAGCAACGCAATTAGCACGGACACCCCTCCCGGTGTTGTTGCACTACCTCGTTACCCCAATGGCCACAGATCCGCTCACCTGCCAGACCTTGCTTGGGCGTGTCTTGCAGGTATTCAACGACCACGCCATCTTACGCGGCGCTGATCTTCGCGGAGTGCTGCAGAACTCTACAGAGCAACTGCGCGTGAACCTCGAAGCATTGACGCTAGAAGAATTGAGTCTGGTTTGGGAAGCCCTGGGCGAGCCGTATCAGCTGTCGGTTACCTATCTCGTACAAGTGGCAAAGATTGATTCGGATCTTGAACTTGGGAAGTCCAGCCCGGTCCTGGAGAAGGAAGCGATGTACTCGCAGATTCTTTCGATGACTTAAGGGAGCTGAATTTTGGCGACTCCGCATCAGGTCACAGTTGGCGATTTGCTCTACACCGTCGTGGATGACGGGAGGACGACGTACTGGGCACTCCTAACAGGCTCAGTGACAGACGAAATCCTAGGAGAGTTGTATGCGCCGGATTTCACCGTAGTTACAGGACGCGCCGATCTGCAATTGAAGAAGACTATCAACGGACTTTTTGCGCTGACGGGCTATCCGAATTTGTCGTTCCCACACCACGACTTAAATAGTTACAACCTGAATTTGCAACTGAAAGCACCTGGATTTCGGGACCAGAGCTGGGTTCAGCCTGTTCCGGCCGCTCAACCTTTTCCCATTGTCATTGGAACTAAAGCATTGCGCCGGTTGCCGGTGAGGATCCAAGGACGAGTGGTTAACGACTTGACGCGTGCACCGATTCCCGGAGCACAAGTGATTAGCGTGGATGATCCGCTGACGCCGCCAACGGTTCATGTCACTGCAATGCGTACTCCTTTGTATTTCGGTCATCCGCTGGGGGCGCAGGCGCAGAACGTCACGATGAACACGCCCGTGGCGCTAAACCTAACAGCACAGGTAGCTTCTGGCGATCAAGTTATTAAGTTGTCCAATCGTTCCGGCATGGCGGGGAACCCGGTCATTCAACTTCGGAATGTTTCGCAAACGATTGTCGAGTACGCAGTCGTAGATCATCTGGGGCCTGGCGTACCTGCGGCCGGCCAGGTGTTCTTGCGTAACGCCCTGAACCACAGTTATTCACAGTCGACACCGGTGACGCTCTTCACTCCAGGCGTTGTCGGAGCGCCCGCGACGCTGTCCACCGATGCGAACGCGGGCGATGGAGTATTGCTTGCCAATCAACTTCTAAATGGATCGTCGACTCTGGTCGTCGATTCGGGTTTGCTCACGGCCGAATATCACGAAGTGGGCGCGATGACGGACGCCGACGGGTATTACGGCCTCGATGGCATGGGGCGGGTTCGCGAGATTTTTCTTTATTCAATCCAGAGTGGTTTGCAGCAGAACGTTTCGTGGTTCATCGAGTACGACCACGTTGTAAACGTGGTGGACCTGAGACTTTCGTAACGACTTTTGAGGAGGCAATGCTATGCCAGAGTATCTATCTCCCGGAGTTTATGTCGAGGAAATCACCGGAGCACAGCCTATAGAAGGTGTGAGCACCAGCACTACGGGCTTTGTGGGCGTCACGCAAATGGGTCCGCTAGATGGCCTGGGACCGATGTTGGTCACAAGCTTACCGGAGTTCGAGCGCACGTTCGGCGGTTATTTCACTCCAGGATTTACCGGGAGTGGCTTCAATTTTTTGCCTCACGCCGTGGCTGGTTTCTTCAACAATGGCGGTCAGCGTCTGTATATCAAGAGGGTGGGAAACCGGACAAGTCCAGCCGTTGCCGCGACCGCCGCTAATGGCCTTGAGAACAGTGCGGGGACGCCCACTTTGATGACGCGCTTGGTTGACTCCGTCCAGGCGAATGCAATTTCGGCGAAGCTCAAGAGTCTTCTCGGACTTGAGAACGGCACAACGTTCTCACTGACCCAAGTCAAAAACGGCATCACTACAGTGTCTGCGACCTTGACGGTGTCCAGTTACAGCACGCAGAACAATACGGTTTGGTTTACGCCCCCTCTTGCCGCTTCCTTCGATGCACAGTACACCACCGTCGCCCTCACTGGCGCTACTGCAGTCACTGCCCAAGGCGCGCCGCTTAACTCTGCGGGGGCTCCGTTGGCGCCGGTTGCAAACGCTGCGAATTTTGCGTTGCGAGCCGCCAGTCCGGGCATTTGGGGTAACAGCCCATCTGATCCCACAGCGGCCGGCTTGCGGGTACAAATTGCACTAAGTTCACGGGCGCAATCCCAGATCCAGGGAGTCGGCAACTTCGGTGGCGGAACAAATAATCTCGTAACGCTGAATTCCGCGCAGAATTTTTACGCCGCAGCAATCGTGGAATTCGATCCAGGCGCAACGTCCACAGTAGCGGGTTCCACCCCGGGAACGTTTGTTGCCGGTGAGCAGATAACTCAAACCGGAACAGGTGCAACTGCCGCCGTGGTTGGAACTGTTCCCCCTGCGGGCCCAATGGTCATTACCGGGATTACAGGTTCACCAAGTGCCGCAGGTAGTTGGATCGGGCAAACCAGCGCGGCTGTCTTTACGCCAACCGCCGCGCCAGTGGCCAATCCCGGTGGAAAATTCTACGGCAAAGTACAGAGCGTTCAGGGAACCAAAGGGATTCAACTCATCAACGGGCTTACAGCGGCACAGTTGACTGCCGTTAACGCCAACACCGCCTTTGTTCCACCGCGACCAACCTGGGTGCGCACCTGTGAGTTCGATATCGCTGCATCTTCTGGCAATGTGAGCGAGACCTTTCGCGGCATGACTCTCGATAACACGACTCCTTATTTTTACGGGACGACTATCATCAACGGGTCTTCCCTTTTGAGTGTCCCTACCCCTGCGCCTTCCGATCAGTCAACTACAGACCCGAGTACGATGCCTGTGGCTCCTGATGGACTAAGCGTTGTTTTGGCAGGAGGAACGGATGGCAGCGCGCCCACACCGAGCGACTTCATCGGGAACGACGGAGGACCGGGAAACCGAACGGGGATTGCAGCTCTGGTCGATGCTCCCAGTATCAGCATCATCGCTGCACCCGGAATTACCGACCAGGACACTCAAAACGCCCTGATCACCCAATGCGAGTTGCTCAAGTACCGCTTCGCTATTTTGGATCCGGCACCATCTCCGAGTGGTGGGACGCCGAGCATTCAAGATATTCAGAATCAGCGCGATCTTTATGACACTAAATATGCCGCGATTTATTATCCGCGCGTCATCGTACCTAATCCCCTTACTAACATGCCACTGACGATACCGCCGAGTGGGCACATGGCTGGCATCTATGCGCAGACCGACAACGCACGCGGAGTATGGAAGGCGCCGGCGAACATCGTCATCGGCAGTATCGACAAACTGGAAATTAAGTTGAACAAAGGCGACCAGGACATTCTGAATCCTGAGCCGAACAATATCTGTTGTTTGCGGGATTTCCAAGCGCAGGGCCGCGGGCTGCGGGTCTATGGCGCCCGCTGCATCACCAGCCTTACTGAATGGAAGTACATCAACGTGCGTCGCCTGTTTATTTTCCTCGAGGCATCGTTGGATCAGGGCACGCAATGGGCAGTTTTTGAACCGAACGACCAGACACTCTGGAACCGCTTGATTCAAAGCGTATCTGCTTTCTTGACCTCCATCTGGAGAGAAGGTGGCCTGATGGGTACGAAGGCCGAGGAAGCCTTCTTCGTGAAATGCGGCCGCGACACCATGTCCCAAGACGATATCGATAACGGCCGCTTGATCATGCTCATCGGTGTCGCGCCCGTATTCCCAGCCGAGTTCGTAATCATTCGAATCGGGCAGTGGGCCGGCGGTTCTTCCGTTCAGGAACTCTAAGTCATTTAGGAGGAGCAAATGTCAACAACGCGCGTGGATCCATTTCGTGGTTACAACTTTCGAGTAGAAATCGACAACTCTAGTGTTGCCTCTTTCCGCGAATGCGGCGGCCTAACTGCCACCACTGATTCTGTCGACTATCGCGAGGGCAAGGACGCGCCTCTTTCGGTTCGCAAGCTGACCGGACTCCGCAAATTCACCAACATCACTCTGAAGCGCGGTTACACGACCAATCAGGATCTCTGGAAGTGGTACAAGAACGTCCTGAATGGCGTCACCGACCGCCGCAACGGAGCCATCGTCCTCCAGGACGAACAGCACAACGACGTGCTGCGCTGGAATTTTGAGAACGGCTGGATCTGCAAGTGGGAAGGACCCGCCATGAACGCTACCAGCAACGACGTCGCCATCGAGAGCATCGAGATTTGCCACGAACGGATCGAACTCGCTTCTTAGGCACCGAGGAGCTTTTCGCGGTATGCCGACCTACGCGACACCCGGCGTTTATTTTGAGTGCCTGGACAACTCGACCCAGGCGATCCAACCGTTGCGCACGGACATCGCCGGGTTCGTCGGCATCGCGCAAAAAGGCCCTGTTCACAAGGCGACACGCGTGGAATCTTGGCTGCAATTCCAATCCAACTTCGGGAATTTTATATCGAATGGCTATCTGGCCTATTCAGCGAAATCATTTTTCGACAATGGCGGACGGACTCTCTATGTAGTCCGCGTCGCCGCGCCCAAAATCAGCACTGCAACAACCGGCGCACAAGCAGCCGATGGTTTTAGTTTGACCGTTCTTTCCGTCGCGGGATTTTCAAAAGGCGGGCTTGCGACACTAAAACAAACGGCGGTAACCAGCGCAGTTGGTCCGCAGCCCGCCGATCGCCAAAGTTCAATCGTCAACAGTATTGCCGGATTCTTGCCCGGCTCGGTTGTTCAAGTTTCTCAACCTGTCCCAGCGCTTCATGCCTGGCACAAAGTGAAATCTGTCGACGTCGTTACCAAGCGCATCTACTGGGAAGTTCCCCTCGAATCATCCTTCCCGCTTGTTCCGCCTATTACCTTCACTAATTTTCACCACGACGATCGGTTGCTGGATTCCGTTGATGCCTCCACCAATACTTTGTCTTGGACAGACAGCATCGCACCGGGGTTTGATCTTACTCAGCCAATTCAAATTGATACTGGCCGATCCAAGTCCCGCGGGGTCTTCTATGACGTCAACGGCCTTCCCACCCTTGAAGTCAAAGCCGTAAATCCAGGCAGCTGGGGCGACACCATTCAGGTTTTGGTTTCACATTCAAGCCTCGCAGCTACCGCGACATCCTCTGTCTCTCAGCCAGTCGGCGGCAATGCTTCTTACGTGCAATCCGTTGTGGGTTTTCCGAAATACTCTCTCGTGAAACTTTATCAAACCCATTCGCCAGCGCCGATCGTCGACTACCGCACCCTGGCCCTCGTCGACCCCACGACCAACATGCTGCAATGGGATTCTCCATTGCCTGTTTCGCTTGACCTTACGAAACCAATTAACTTCGAAACCGTCGAATTCGCGTTCACGGTTTATCTGAATGGGACTGCCAGGGAACTTTTTACTGGCCTGTCCATGAATCCAGGCCATCTTCGCTACTGCGAGAAGGTTGTGAATCCGCAGAGTTCAATTGGCAATCAGCGGAAGCAGGTGCAGCTTCCGTCTCAGTACATCCGCAGCAAAGATCTGCTGTCGGGCTCACTGCCACCGGCCAATCTTCCGGATCCAAATGCGCCGCAACTCGATGAAGGCGTCTTAGGGTTGTGGGGCGGTCGAGATGGGATTGCGGCTCTGCGAATGATCGATTTCACGGGTGATCCGGCAAGCGACAAAAAATGGGGCATTCGGTCCATGGAGGATGTCGACGAAATTTCCATCGTCGCCGCACCTGACATCTTGATCGAGCCCGCGCCGCCCGTCACTTATTCGCCTCTGCAAAAGCCCCAACCGGATCCCTGTTTGCCGAGCGGCCTTGCTCCCCAGATTGCTCCACCTCCTTCGCCACCGCCCTCAGAAGCTGCCCCCAGTTTTAGTCTTGATCAGGTCTATCAAGTTCAACAGTCGTTGATCCAGCACTGCCAATTCATGCAATTCCGCTTCGCCGTACTCGACCCGCCGGACTTCGGCTATCCCAAACTCCATGTCGATCTCGGCGAAGTGCAGAGCTGGCGTCAGCGGTTCACCACCATGCATGCGGCTTTGTATTACCCGTGGATTCTAGTGCGCGACCCGCTGCAACTTGGAAACTCCGTGGTGCGGCGTGTGCCGCCTAGTGGGCACATCGCCGGCGTGTACGCAAACACGGATTTGACTGTTGGCGTGCATAAAGCTCCCGCTAACGTGGTTTTGCAGTGGGCGCAGGATTTGACCACGGATGTAACCGCGGAAATGCAGGGATTTCTGAATCCCATTGCTGTCGATTGTATTCGTTCATTTTCCGGCCGCGGCTTGCGCGTATACGGTGCGCGAACTCTCAGCGACCTTGCCAGCTGGCGCTTCATCAACGTCCGCCGGCTTTTCTTCATGATCGAACACGCTTTGCTGATTTCCATGCAATGGGCCGTCTTCGAACCCAATAACGTGCACCTCCGGCATCTTCTGCGCACTGTCATTTCGAGTTTTTTGGAGGTGCAGTGGAGAAAAGGTGCCTTCGCGGGAAATACGGCCGCGGAATCTTTTTATGTGCAGTGTGATGAAACGAATAATTCTCAAACGACTATGGCATTGGGGCAATTGTTTGTAGAAATCGGTATCGCTCCCACGCTGCCCGCGGAATTCGTGGTCTTTCGAATCGGGCGGGTCAGCGACACGCTGGAAGTTACGGAGTAACAGAAAAAAATGGGCGGCGCACCTCAAGCCATTCGCATAGACCCTTACCGGGCTTTCAATTTCCTGATCACTCTAGTTGATTCCGGCGCCGGATCTGGACCACCACAACAGAGTCAGGCTTCCGGCGGATTCAGCGAATGTAGCGGACTCGATATGAATCTCGACGTCGAGGAGTACAAAGAAGGCGGAAACAACGGCTTGATCCTCCGATTCCCCACGCGCATCAAGTGGTCGAACCTCCGGCTCAAGCGAGGGATCGCCACCTCCGACGAGTTGTGGCAATGGCATTTTGGTTTCGTTAGCGGGCAGGTGGTTCGGAAGGACGGAGTCGTTACCCTGCAGGACGAGCAACAAAATCCGGTGAAGACTTGGTCGTTCACGAGAGGCCTTCCTGTGAAGTGGACCGGGCCGAGTCTCAATGCTGCTCAGAACCAGGTTGCCATCGAAGAGCTGGAAATAGCTCATGAAGGATTGAAATTGCTTTGAGTAAACCCAACGGGAGAAGCCATGGACTTTCGCATTAACAATGTCAGCAGCAACGTTCATGTGGGGGACTCTCAATCGCTCACGGATCCTCGCGTTATGCGAGAAGTGGTGCGAGCCTGCGTCAAGGCCGTCAAAGAAGAGTTGGAACGCGACAAGCGGCTCGCGGAAGAGAGCCGCCTTACTTCAAAGGATTCTTACTGAACTGCGGCCTGGAGCATACGAATGGCAAATCCTCTAAAAGCTACATTTCAAAAAGTAGATTCGAGCGGAAATCTCGTCAGTCCCGGCGTTGATGTCCGCTTCAACCCCACCGAATACACCCTGAATAAGGGCGTGCAGATTGCCGAAGTTACAATTCCAGGACTTGATTCGCCGATTCTTCAGTTTGTCCGGGGCCAAACCGAAACTCTTTCTCTCGATTTGTTTTTCGATTCCACTGAGTTCGGCATGGACGACAACGCCACGTCCGTCACTGAACTTACCGACAAGTTCTATCAGCTCGTGAAAATCGAAGGCGCTACGCACGCGCCGCCCATTTGTTTCTTTTCTTGGGGTTCCGATTTTCCGGGACAGCGATTGTACCAATCTACGGGCAGTCAGCTCCGCAACGGCTTCAAGTGCCTCGTAGAAAGCGTTCGTCAACGCTTTACTTTGTTCAGCCCACAGGGGGTTCCGCTCCGAGCAACGCTCACTGTGTCCCTCAAGGAATACAAGACGCTCGCCGAGCAAATGAATGAAATCAACAGGACCTCTCCCGACCACTCCCACACGCATGTCGTTCAGCTTGGGGAAACGCTAAGCCAGATTGCTTACGCCCTGTACGAGGATCCGAGTCAGTGGCGCGCCATTGCCGATCAAAACGCGATTCTCGATCCACTGGAACTCATGCGGGGAGCGGTTTTAGAAATTCCGACGCTGACTCCCTGAGGTCACATGGCCACTACGACAACGATTCCGCTCTTCAGCCAGAACGAGACGTTTTACGTCCCGCGGTTCGAGGTGTACATCAATGGCCAAAAACTCGCCAGCAACATCATCAACGACATTTTGCAAGTGACCTACAAAGACAGCATCAATGACATCGATCTATTTACCCTGGAGATTAACAACTGGGACGCGGAAAAGCGGATCTTCAAATTCGCTCCCCCGCAAAAAGGCCTTGAAGGCATTTTTGATCCAGGAAAAAAGATTGAAATTTGGATGGGCTATTACAAGAACACTCGCCGCATGATGCGCGGCGTCATCACTGGACTAGAACCGAATTTTCCAGAATCTGGCGCATCCACGCTTACCGTACATGGTCTGAACGAGTTGCATGTGCTTCGCACAGAGCAGCATACCTACTCTTGGGAAAATACCGGAAAGACAGACACAGACATCGCCAAGGAATTGTGTGGCCTCCCGGCAAAAAAGGGTCATCCGGGGCTGGGTCTTTCCATTGATGCCAAACCCGATTCAAGCGAGTCTGCCGACCAGCTTGTTTTCCTGAACAACGAATACGACATCGTTTTTTTGCTTGAGCGAGCCCGGCGGCATGGATACGACATTTACTTAGAAGATGAAAACGCGACCACGCTTTTCTTTGGCCGCTCGACAAACACCGCTAATGCGCCAACCTACCAGCTTGAGTGGGGCAAGTCACTCATCAGCTTCCGTCCAACTTTGACAACCTCAGACCAAGTAGGCGCAGTCACCGTCCGCGGATGGGACCGCAAAGCGAACGAGGCCATTAATGTTACCTATACTCTGCAGGATCTGTGGAAGGAGGAAAAAAAGTCGCAGACTGAAACTGCCCGCCTCTCCAAGATCTCCGAAGCTTACGGCAACCGCACACAGGTAATCACAGATCAGCCAGCGCATACCAAAGATGAAGCAAAGAAACTCGCCAAAGCGGCCCTCACGAAAAAGAATAACAGATTGATCGTGGCTACTGCATCCACAGTCGGATTGCCGGATCTGCGGTCAGGTTGTTCGGTCGAAATTTTAGGTTTCGGCGTACAGACAGATGCGTCCGGCGATTCCAAAGGGGCAAGCAGCGATTTCAACGGCGAATACTTCGTAACCGATTCGACGCACACCATAGGCGGCAGCGGATACCGAACAGAATTTACGGCTCGCCGAGAGGGATCCGTGAAACGGAAGAAGCAATCATGAGCAAAATCCCCGGAGTCGTAACAGGTGTCGTCAAGAGTGTCGAAGATCCCGATCAGCAGGGGCGTGTCCAGATCAGCCTTCCCTACTTGGGCGGGCAGAACGACAGTACTTGGGCTCCCGTGGCGACGCTTATGACTGGTGGAGGTCGCGGTTCCTGGTTCATGCCGGAAGTAGGCGACGAAGTCCTGGTGGCCTTCAATCAGGAAGACGTCCAACACCCCTTCATCATCGGGTTTCTCTGGAACGGACAAGACAAACCTCCCGCGAAGGACATCAGCACCAAAGTGCGGAGGCTTCGCACCGTCAGCGGACACCAAATCGATTTCGATGACATTGACGGCGAAGAAAAAATCACGATCACTAGCAAAGGCGGCCACAAGATTCTGATGGACGATACCCCTGGCTCCGCGAACGTAACGGTATCCACCAACGGCGGCCACAAAATCAAAATGGATGATACACCCGGCTCGACAAGCGTTTCGATCAACACCACGGGGAGCCAAGAAATCAAACTTCAGGACTTACCTCCAAGCGTCACGATCCAGACCACCGCGCAGAATCAGATTGTCGTCAGCGACGCACCCCCCGGTATCACCATAAATGCTCCAACGGGCATTCTTACCGTTTCTTGCATGATGGCAAACGTGACCGCGAATTCTGCGCTGAACATTTCCGCTCCTATCACGATTTTTGACGGCGTTGTCCAAGCCCAGACCGTCATCGCGACTGCCGTAGTCGGTTCCGCCTATACGCCCGCGCCCGGCGACACGTTTGGACTCTGAGAGAGGACTTTATGGCATTGCTCGTTCCCATCCCGCAGCTACAACAAGACGGAAACCTCACTCCGCTTTTGGTGTCGGAAAAACTGATCAGGCTTTCTTGCAGCCCAATAACTTTCGTCGACGGGACGCCTTTGACCATCCAAAATCAACCAAAAGCCACGTTTCTTATTTACCGCTTGCTTTCAGGAGGAATCCAACAGGTTCTGGATTCTTCCGGCAAGGCATGGGTATCCCCCGGCCCTTCCGTAGCGCCACAAAACTTGTTCTGGAATGACAAAGCCAAGTCATGGCAAGCCGTCATTGTTGCGATGGGAAACAAAGACGCCGCCGGCAACGACTTCTTTGCCTCCAATCCCATTACTACTTTTCCGAAGTATGCCGCGCAATGTTCCTTCACTGGCACAGATCCAACTGGAGCCCAACAATTTGGACAAAGTCTCTTGAGTTCGCCAGTCGAGATTTTCGCGCCGGGTCAAAATAACCTCGCGGGCCTCACGATGGATCCGCAGCCGCCAGATCCCACTACCGCGCAACAGATTCGGATTTTTCTCAAGAGCTCCGCTCTGATTGAACAAGGCCAGGTAACGATTCTCCAGGACGGCTCAGGATTTCACGTTCAACTCGTCGCCGGCGGATCCACAGTGGTCCTCTCCAGTTCGGGCGACATCGTCTTGTCTCCTGCAAATGGTCGACCCGTTCAAGTGAATGGAGACCTAGCGGTTTCGAGTCGGGTTTTTGTCGGCGGAGTCCAGGTTTCAGTGCCTTAGGGCGGAAAAGGGCGCAATGCCAACGTCATCCAACACCAAAACGCCGGACCTCACCAGACGCTTCCTCGGTGTCGGCTGGAAGTTTCCTCTCCGCATCACTCCTGCTGGCGGTTTGGATTTTTCTTCGGGCGAGCAGAACGTTGAAGAAGCCATTTGGATTTTGCTGGGCACTTGCAAGGGTGAGCGCCAGATGCTTCCGCGTTTTGGTTGCGGCATTCACGATCTGGTCTTCGCTCCCAACAATCCGGCAACGCGGGGCAACTTTCAGCATCTTGTGAAAGATGCACTTACCGAGTGGGAGCCGCGCATTGATGTACTCGACGTAAGCGTCACCTCACCTTCCAACGAGGAAAACACCATGCTGATCCGAGTCGACTACCGCATCCGTTCCAACAACACATTCGGCAATCTCGTCTATCCGTTCTATCTGACGGAAGGCCCGGGAGAATAGGATGCCGCTAACCGCACCGAATCTGGATGATCGCCAGTTCGCGGATATCGTCGCGGAAGCTAAAACGCTGATCCCCCGCTACGCTCCGGAATGGACAAACTTCAACGAATCGGATCCTGGTATCGCGCTCGTTGAATTGTTCGCCTGGATGACGGAGATTCTGGTTTATCGCTTGAATCAAGTTCCGGATCGCAATTACATCAAGTTTCTGCAGCTTATCGGAATCGAACTTGAACCCGCGAGCCCGGCAAAGGCAGAACTTACATTTTCTCTTTCGAGGAATGATCTTTCCACGGTCATTGTTCCTCTTGGCACACAAGTTGCCGCGGCAAGCAGTTCCGGTCAACCCATCATTTTTGAAACGGATCAAGCGCTCATCGCCATCGGTGCGAAGCTTGCCGCAATTCAAACCTTCGATGGATTCGGCTATACACCTCAAACAAAAAAGAACGCGGTGCAAGGCCAATGGTTCTATCCTTTTGGACCAAAACCCCAGCCAGGTAACGCCCTACTTATGGGTTTTGCCTCGCCAGCACCCCTGCCGACGGAGCAGATCAATCTTACGTTCACTTTATTTCAAGATGGGTTAAACCCGCCCATCATGAAATGTGGCATGTCGATTCCGCCTCCTGCGAATTTAGTTTGGGAATATTGGAGCGGTGCGCAGTGGCAAGCAATTAACATCGACAGTGATGGCACACGCGCTTTTTCCCAAGCCGGCCATGTTCGCTTCCCAGGCCCTGGAACCGTCGCCGTTGCTGGCCAAATGGGAAATGTGCCGGACAAACTTTTCTGGATACGCGTGCGCGTCGATTCCGCCAGCTACGAAATGCCGCCGCAAATCTCCGCCATCCGAACGAACACCATCGGCGCCACGCAAGCCATCACGTTTACGGATGAAGTTCTCGCTACCAGCAATGGGCTTCCGAATCAAAGCTTTCAAGTAGCCAATACGCCGGTAGTGGTATTGGATACTCCCATTCAGGTCAGCAATTCCGATGGGGTAAAGGTTTCCGTCACCAGCCTTCGTCTAGAAATCGACGAAGGTCAAGGCTTCATGGTCTGGCAGGAAGTGGAGGATTTCTTTTCTTCCGGCCCTAACGACCGCGTCTTCACTCTAGATCGAAATACCGGAGTGATTGCCACGGGTACCGGAGAGCACGGCCGAATTCCGGTGGTCAACCAGCTCAACTCAGCACCCAATGTGATCGCGAGATTCTACCGCGCTGGCGGAGGCAACCAAGGCAATGTCCCGGCAGATTCCATAAATCAACTGCAAACTTCTGTCCCATCGGTGGATACGGTTACGAACTTTGATCCCGCTACCGGCGGAACTGACGAAGAATCCGTTGCTGACGCCAAACTTCGCGCCACGTTGGCTCTGCAAAGCAAGGACCGCGCCGTAACACCGGACGACTTTAAATACCTTGCGACGCAAGCGCCCGGCGCAAATGTGAAACGTGCTTACGCGCTGGCTCTGTACCATCCCAACTTCCCCACCGGACCCGTTCCGGGTGTCGTCACTGTTATCGTCGTGCCGAATTCTCCGGACGCGGCGCCTACGCCGAATCAGACAACTCTCAAAGCAGTCTGTGCTTACCTCGATTCTCACCGTTTGCTTACGTCTGAAGTTTATGTGGTCGGGCCGGTCTACCGAAAAATCAAAGTTCAAGTTCAGTTGGTGGTTGATCCGAGCTTCGATCTCGCGACGGTGAAGAACATTGTGCAGACGAACTTGTCGACATTATTTCATCCCCTCAAGGGTGGCCCGGACTTCGATCCCCTGAAGGGCACTAACGGAACCGGCTGGCCCTTCGGCGGCACCGTGTACTACTCCAATGTCTACCGCGTCATCATCCAGACGCCGGGCGTGCTGCGAATTCAAGACAATCAACTGTTGATCCTGCTTGACGATCAGATGCAGACGTTCTGCCGCGACGTAAACATCAATAAAGCAGAGTTGCTTTACAACGACCCAAGCGGCCATGAGGTGGACGTCTCTTACGACACAGGCTCCTGAGGAATTTGATGATCGACGTGAAACCACATTTCGTTTTGGATGGCCTTGCAGGATGGCGCGCTGCGGGTCTCCAGAATACTGTCCTGGCCGACGGCGGAGAGGCCCTGAAGCTGCAGCAACTACCCGGTTCAATTCGCCCACTTGTTGATCAGCAAGGCAGTTTCGGCGGGTTGCAATCCTCGTTCGGAGTCGCGGCGGACACCGAGAATCGTGTCTACATCCTTGATGGTCAGGCCTGCGTGCTGAAGCGCTTCGACCCGTGCCAGCAGAAATTTGCTACTTTGCCCTGCATCGGCGGTTGCGGTACAGAGCCGCGCCAACTTTCTTCCCCTCACGGCCTGGCGATTTCCTGCTGCAACAACATCTATATAGCGGACGCGGGTAACTGCCGCGTTCAAATCTTTTCTATCAAAGGCCTGGCCCTGCGGAGCATTTGGGGACCTTTGAAGGTCGAGCAAACTGCAGCCGGAATCAATGTATCGCCGGCTGTGCCCACAGTGGCCTTTGCGAATCCTTCCCCAGATTGTTCCGGGACATTGGTTTTCCCTACGGGCACCTGGCGACCGTGGGACGTAGTCGTTTCGAGTCGCAACTGGACCTACGTCTCGGACTATGCCAACAGTCTGATTCACGTTTTCGATCCGCATGGCTGCTGGACAAAGGCTTACAACGGAGCAAGCGCTAACAATCCACAATTCGTGAAACCGACCCGGCTGGCGCTCGACCGCGAGGGGCGGATCTACGTTCTCCAAGAATCTCTCAACTACGTCGTGGTTCTGGATGCGGACGGGAATTTTCAAAGAACAATCAGTCAGCCCGCGGATGTCATTGGCGATTTCTGTCCGGTTGCTGTTGCCGTAGACATCAACGGAAACCTCTGTCTGAGCGACTGTGTCACGCAGAAGTTCTATTTCTATCAGCCGGATGGAGACGGAGGATGGTGTCCTACGGTTTGTTCCTCTTGCGCGGGTACAGCGGCCAGCTCACTGATTTTTGATTCTTCTGGAAATCTGGTCTTCTCTGATGGCGCGCAACGTGTTTGCCAGATTTTCCCCCAGGGCGTTTTTCCAATGTCCGGCTACTACTATTCTACTGCGCTAGATAGCAAGACTTATCGTTGTCTCTGGCATCGCGTTCTGCTGTGTGGATGCGTTCCCCCAGGAACTGCGGTTCGGGTGGATACGTTCACGGCGGAGTCCGAGAAGCCCATCGATGAGATTGAGAGCTTGCCGGAAAGCCGCTGGGCCACGGCTCAGCTTGATGCTGGCACCACATCCTGCGAATGGGATTGCCTTTCGCTCAGTTCCCCGGGGCGTTATTTTTGGCTGCGATTGACTCTCGAGGGGGACGGGTCTGCAACTCCAATCCTCGAGAAGGTGAAAGTTTATTATCCTCGGGCCTCTTCTCTTCAATATTTGCCATCGGTCTATCGGCAAGATCCTGTAAGCGCCGATTTTACTGCGCGTTTCCTCTCTATTTTCGACGCTCTTCGGAACAAAACTTCCGTCCAGATTGCGGATATCGCTCACTATTTCGATCCGAAAGCTACGCCCGCCAATCCTCCCAAGGTCTCTGGGAATGACTTTCTCTCGTGGCTGGCAGGATGGCTGGGTTTGAGCCTGCAAAACAATTGGCCGCTTCGGAAGCGCCGTGAACTCGTTCGTCAGGCGCACATGCTCTTTAAGCTTCGTGGCACTCCTGAGGGATTGAAATTAATGATTGAGCTCTACACCGGTTTCAAGCCGCGGATTCTCGAACTTTTTCGTCTCCGCCGTTGGCTGGTTGTGGATAGCGCCAAGCTCGGAGATCAGTCCGCAGTGCTGGGCAAAGACATCATGAAGCGCCTGCAAATTGGCGAAAACTCCAAGATCGGATCCTTCCAGCTCATCGACTACGGTAACCCCGCTCTCGATTTCTTCAACTCTTACGCATACCAATTCATCGTCATCGTTCCCCGTTGGTCTGGCGCTACTGATACCGACCAGATGGCGTTGCAGCAAGTCATTGACACCGCCAAGCCTGCGCACACACAGGCTCAGCTGCGCTGGGACGAGCCGCGCTTCCGCATTGGCCTGCAGTCCTTGGTTGGCGTAGACACGGTGCTTGCAAAATATCCGGTCGGCATGATCGAAGGCCAGGGTTCGCTTGGCTACGACACGATTTTAGGTAGTCCCGAAGAAAGTACGAAACGGCCCTCTTCGAGCGTGGGCCGTTCATCGCGAATCGGTTGTAACACGGTTCTCAACTGAGAAAGCGAGGCCGCGCCATGGGCGACTGCAATTGCAAACACGGAGCAAGTAGCGCTGGTGGAGTCTGCGTGGAGTGCGACATCCCGCAACTCGCCCGTAACAACTACTTCACGGGAAAACTCCTCGTGGAGCGCGACTTTACCGATGAGCAGAGGTACGTCCTCGGCAAGCTGCGACGCCACAACCAGCGGCTCCATGGCTGGGGCGCAGTCTGCGGGTTGAAGGTCAAGCCGCACCCAACTTGTCCGGATCGCTATGTCCTCATTGAACCCGGCACCGCCATTGACTGTTGCGGGCGAGAGATTGTTGTTGGCGCGGAGGAGTATTTCGGATTTGAAGCGAAATTCCTGGAGAATTGGCAGAAACAGAATGGTCCAAATTCCCAGCCCGCCCCCAACGCTCCGCACAAAATTCAAATCTGTGTCTCTTACAAGGAGTGCGGAACCGAGGATATTCCAGCGCTTTTCGATGATTGCAGTTGCGATGCGACTTCCTGCCAGCCGAATCGCATTCTGGAGAGTTATGGTTTCGACGTTCTGATCGACTCTAAAAGCACAGGCTCGGACGGTCAAAACATCGACGTGAATTGGTCCTGCACCATTGGACTTGCCAACGTGGTGCGGGTTGCCCTGAACGACGAAACCAGCCGTCTGTATGTTCTTACTTCCGACATCTCCGCACACGTGGCTACGCTTTACGCCATCGATTCGACGAACGATTCGATTTTGGCTTCTCAGTCCTTTACAAAATGTAATGGTTTGGATGTAGCTGTTTCCCCAGCAGGCGATTTCGTCTATGTCGCCCTGCAACCCACCGCTGCCAAGCCGCAAATCCTGGTCATGGCCACAAGTGACTTGACTACAACGGTGAACACCCTCACTCCCGTGGGAGCAAATGGCGACGTTATTCGTCTTGCTATCGCGCCAGTTCCCGACGGCCGCCTGCTCGCAGTCATCCCCAGCGCGAACAATGTCTTGGTTTGGAAGACCGATATCAATGGCCCAAATCCTCCCGCTCCCAGCGCACCAACTCCTGTAACTGTAGGCTCTAAACCCGTCAGCGTTGCCGTGAGTGCTAGCGGACTGTACGCCTACATTGCAAATTCTGGCGACAGCACCGTTTCTGCAATTACTCTGGCCAGCCTCTCTGCGACTTCGCTAAGCGCGGGCCTTGGGAGCTCAACTCCCGCTGCAATCGCTGCGGCTTCAACTACTGCAGGCGATACTGTCGCAGTCCTTGATTCCACCAACAAGACTCTGTACTTCATCGGCATTCCGAGCGCTGGCCCAGGTTCCGCGGCCTCCATGGGAAATCCCCTCACCGGTTTTACCTATCCACCTATCGACGTGCGGTTGTCTCCAGCCGGACGCTGGGCTTACATTCTGGAGAAGGACAGCGCTGCCGCGAAGACTGGCTACGTGCAAGTAGCTGATATTCTCGCTGTCCAGTCCCATGCCACAAACATTCTGGGCACGCCTGTTTCTGTCGGACTTCAGCCCACTAGCGAAACTCTCAGTGACGACGGCGCTCGTCTGTACGTTGCATATAACGGCGACGGCAAATCGATTCCTGGTGGCGTCGCAATTCTCAACGTCACTCAAGATGGCTGTTGCGATCTTTTCAATCAAACCATTGAAGGCTGCCCCGATTGCACCGACGGCAATTGCATCGTTCTTGCCACCATCAACGGTTACAAATACGGTCAGCCCATCGGCCTTTCGGATATCGACAATCTCACCGACCGCCACTTGCTCGTCAGCACCGATCTGCTTACGCAAGCGGTCCAGTGCCTTTGTGAACACGGTCAAAACGGGCTCGGCAGCGGAACTGGACCCAAGGGCGACAAAGGTGATCCCGGCCCCGGCCTGGAAACCGGCCTTGTCCAAATTGATGCCGTGAGCTGGGTACACGGCAAACCCATGTTGTTTACCGAGCTTTTGCCTTTTCAGTACGTGGATCCTGTCTTGAAAAAGAAGGGTGACTCGCGAGGCCTCGTAATCCATTTCAAGAATGGCCAAGTGAAAATGCCTGCTTCCAGTGATGCTCCTCAGATCTTCCAGATACTTCTCGACCCGCGCTGGATCGATGATCGGGCTTTTGGATTTGAAAACCCTTGCGTCATCACCGGCAACATCATTCCAGTTACGGTAACCGCAATTTCCGGAAACCGTGTCACGGCGGCGCACCTTACACCCGGTGCGCCGACTACGACTGAGGCCCTAGCCTTTGTGTTCGATAGTCTGGATCGCGTCTACGCCCTCATCTCCAGTCAAGAAATTCAGAGCCTTGATGTTTTGGTTCGCCTGCGTGGCGACTTCCTCTTGGATACCGGCGGGCCCGCCAGGGCGATCAGTGCTGAATTCGTTCGAGCACAGTTCCCGACGGGCGAACGGCCTCCTGGCAGTGGTCTGTGTCTCGAGGGCGGTACTTTCGAGAGTTGGTTTTTCTTGAACAGAAAAGCATGAGCAAAGCACGGACTTTGTCGAGAAGCTCTGGAGGATCAAATGCCGACGACTACAAAACCGCCAATCAAGAAAGTTTTTGCCGCAAACCGGTCAATGGTTACCACCGCCGTGAACGTCGCGGTCCCACCACGCCAAAGCGCCCCTGCAACCTCACAATGTTGCTGTCCCGTTTGTGCCGGCCTGGAGTGCCTCGACCGCACGCGCTTTTTCTCCGGGCAACTGCTCACCGAAGCGGACCTCAATAACGAGCAATCCTATTGGCTTGCCAAAAGTCGTTTGCACAACCGCTTCCTCCACGGATCGGGCGTCGTGTGCGGCATGCAGGTAGTTTGCGGCGATTGTGATGGTTGGGTCACCGTGAAGCCCGGTTATGCCATCGACCCCTGCGGCAACGACATCATCGTTTGCTGCGATCAACCATTCAACGTTATCAAGGCGATCCAGGCCTGCTGCACGCCAAGCAAACAAACCGGCAATTGCGCTCCTCTGCGTTCTACTCCACCTGCCAATTGCCAAGGCACCACGCAAACCTGGTGCATCACCATTGAATACCAGGAACAGCCATCTCGCTTGGTCACTCCGCTCAAGCAGGCAACTCCTAAGAGCGGAGCATGTAGTTGTGGCGGGAGCAAAGGCAGTTGCGGATGTGGATGTGGTTGTGGCGGGCACGGCAACAACGCTTCATCCACTTCCGCATCCAACGGCTGTTCCTGCGGTTCGACCGCAACACAATCGCCATCCGTTCCCGCGGGCGCATGCGAACCAACTCGCATCAATGAAGGATTCCGTCTCTGCGTCGTTCCAGCTTCGTTGTCCGAAGAAACTCCCAAGGGATCTCTTCCTGGGACCGCAGCCTATCAAATGGAGCAATGTCTTCAGAAAAGCCGGTTGCTCATCCAGCAAGCTCCGCAGATTGGCGGCCCCAACCATCCCAACGGTATTACCGATCCCAATCTCGCATACACCGCAGTTTGCAACTATCTGGCCTCGGTTAAGAACTACCTTGTTTCCGCCTTCGTCGAGCATTGCACCATTCTTGACGACCTCAGCCAAGTTCACGTGGCATCGCCGTCGCAAGCCGCGAATGGCTACCTCGATGGATTGGCGGCAAACGTAGATCAGCTCACCGCACTAGTTACGAAATCTGCTTTCGATTGCTTGTGCATGGCGCTGATTCCGCCCTGCCCGCCGGACCCCTGTGATGATCGTGTGTGTCTTGCTTGCGTTACCGTGCGCGACGGACAAATTCTCGACATTTGTCATTTCGGCTGCCGCCACCAGGTCGTCACCTTCCATACGCTCTACTATTGGTTTTCCTTGTTCGGTTTCGATAGGGTCCTGCTGCTTGTTCAGCGCTTCATCCATGACAAATGTTGCGCCGAAGAGAGTGATCGTACGCAATATTTCGCACCAAGTACCTTTGCTCGCGCGAATTTCACTTCCGCCGGCTTCACCAATGCGGGCATGGTGAACCGGACACTCTCCATGTTCTTTGCCCAAAAGCTTGGGTCAACTTTTGTGAACGCCATGACTCCCAATTCTCAAACTGTGGATTTGCGGCCTCTCGTGGGATCGAAAGCTGAAGATGTGCCCCGCTCTCTCGAGTACTACAAGATTAGTCCTCAAAACCTTACCACCATTAAGGTCGATACTGATCCGGCATGGACTGATGATGCAGTTGCGGCGGGCGCTGAATTCACTCCAGCGGCATTTTCCCCGTCCGAAAATCTGACGATGTACACCAGGGGAAATTTGGTCGTCGGCTTTGACGTCACCGATCCAGTTACTGCATTGCGCACCCAGGTTCAGCAATTGCAGCAGCAGGTCAACCAACTAACCGGCGCTGCGGGAACCCATTCTTCGGATCGCGGTCCAACTCTGAAGGGTGGACCAAGGAAGAAGAGAGGTTAGCTTCGGCTTCTTATTTTGTCTTTCTTGCAAGGTGAATCGCGATGGCAAATATTCCGGACATTGAACGTCTCAACTACTATGAGGGCGAATTTCTCGGAGCTGCCGATTTCCAGGCAGAGCAGGAATATCACCGTGACATGCGTCGCCGTCACAACATCGGCCAACATACCTGGGGCATCGTCTCCGGTCTTGATCTCGTACAGATTCCCAACGGAACGAACGTTCCCGGTGCAAACCCTTCTCTGCCCGAAGTCGATATTTACATTCAACCCGGCATGGCGGTTGATGCCTTTGGGCGAGAGATTGTGGCCCTTAACAAAATCCAGCTCACTCAAGATCTCTTTTCCTCCTTCGTCTCCGCCGCGAATCCTGGTGGCGGTCTAAATCCGCCATCACAAACCATGTATGTATGGCTTTCCTATGCACAATTACTCCTTCAGCCGCCCACCGATCCTTGCGCCCTCTCGAACCAGCCGAATGCCTATGGCCGTGTTCAAGAGGCTTTCTCTCTTACTGTCTCCAAAGACTCTTTGGGCCCCGCGAATGATGCAGTCGTCGTCGACGGAAAGACTTTGCCCCTCCCGACTCCACTGCAACCCGGCGACATCGTCTTTTCTTCAGACAATTCCATTCCTTACCAGGAATTTTCCACGGACGATTCCACGGTCAATTGGCACATTCTTCTGGGTCAAGTAACTTGGTTTCCTACCTTAGGCGTCTTTGGGAAACTTGACGACTCCAAAGCGCGACTCGGCCGCATCTATTGCGGCGAGGTCGCTGCAGCTATTTACGCCCCTGCTGCCGCCCTGACCATCCGGGACCGATTCTCTTCTTCACCTCTGCCTGCGGGCAGCCCCGGTGTTAGTGCCACCATTGAGGGTTCACTGACCGTGGTCAATCAGATTTTGGCGGGTAGTTGGCCCATTTCGACCGATCCTGGCAGTTTGAGTCCGCTCACGGTAGTTGCGGGTGGGGACAACGGCGATTGGATCCAGTTGCGCAGCGCGAACGGACAAGCCGCATGGGATATTTTCCAGAATCTGAAAGGTAAGAACCCCGGGCTCAGCTTCGGCGAAATTGTTAGCGCGGGCGGCTCTCCTGGCACGCTCCCGGGCAAAAGCCGTTTGTTTATTGAATCTGGAACCGGCACTAAGCAGGGCGGCAACGTTGGCGTTGGCACTGACGATCCGCAACAAAACCTGAGTGTGGCTGCCGGACTAAACCTAGACCAACTTGCTTCGAACGACGGCAGCAGCCTCGATCCAGGCCTCTCCTTCGGTTCCAATGCCACCGAGGGTATCGCTTCGAACCAGAAAGGTGGCGGCACAAATCCCTACGGCCTTAACTTCTACACTTCGGGAGCGCTCCGATTGAGCATCCAGCAGGATGGCAAGGTCGGCATCGGGGTCAATCCAACCCAGAATCTTAGCGTCAACGGTGGCCTCAGCATCGACCAAGGTAAGCAAAACAACGGCAGCAACCTCAGCCCTGGTTTGTCTTTTGGGGCGAACGCCACCGAGGGCATCGCTTCAAACCAATCAGGTGGTGGCACAAATGGTTCCGGACTCGACTTCTACACATCCGGCGCGTCTCGACTGTGTGTTACCAAGGATGGAAAAGTTGGCATTGGCACCGCCTCGCCGCAGCAAAACCTCAGCGTCAGCGGCGGCCTCAACATTGACCAGGCCAATCAGAATCCCGGCGGAGTTGTCTCGCCCGGACTTACTTTTGGATATGGCAGCGGCGAAGGAATCGCCTCCAACCGGATTGGCGGCGCGAATCTTTATGGATTGGATTTTTATACGAATTTCCACGTGCGCATGAGCATAAACAATGCGGGCACCGTAAACACAACCGGTAACCTCACTATTGGCTCCTTCCCCGTCAATCTTCTTCCCGTTCCTCAAGCTGGAACACTTGCAGTGAACGGAAACAGGTCCTTTCTGCTGGGCACAGACCAAGGCAACTGGCATTGGATTATGGCCGGTGGGGCGGCCGAATTTACTGGCGGCTCTACTGGAAACAATGCGCTCGGCTTTAGCTATGACTCAGCTACAGGACAAGGTTACATTCTGCTGAACAGTAATTGGAACTTGCACGTCGGTGGCAATCTCTGGGTCGGCGGGAGCAAATCGGGTTACGTGGTTGATCGTTTCATCAGCCACAAGGGGGACCAGCTCGAGCAGGGCGATGTGGTTGTTTTGTGCGAACACCCTACGCCCCACTTTTATGGTTCAGAGAAAAAGATCCCTCTTATTACGGTCGAACTCACCGATGAGGCTCACGACACCCGCGTATGTGGAGTAGTCGATGAGCCTGTCGCCAGCGCAGCTTCTATTCGCGATTTGGATCGCGCCAAGTTTGCCGCAGAGTCGGTCGGTCTGATGGTCACTCTTGGTGCATACGCCCATTGCAAAGTTGATGCGGACATCGCACCGATTGCTGTGGGCGACTTGCTCACCACCAGCTCGAGCCGAGGCTACGCTCAAAAGCTAAACCTCAAAGGATCAATCGGGCCCGGAGCGATTATTGGCAAGGCCTTGAGTTCTCTCAAGAAAGGCAAAGGGAAAATCTCCATTCTCGTTTCTCATCAGTAGCGCCGCTCAATGTAGGGGGCAAATATGCTCGATCGGCTTCAGCAGCTCAAAGATGAACTCCAAAAAGGACAGCAGGAAATGGCCCGGCTCGACCGGCAGCGTCTGGAACTACGCGACACCATGTTGCGGATTTCCGGTGCCATTCAAGTCCTTGAAGAGCTCTCGGTTCAACAAGATTCGCGCCAACCAGAAAGGGAGTTGGTCGCGACAAGGGTGTGAATCCTGCTGCACAACATAACGAGACCCAGGTCACCGTGGGTCTCTGGACCGGGACTTACCAACTCCCGCGGGATTTTTCCGTTCCGCGGGACTTGCAACTGCGTCTTGACAGCATTGTCGCGGACCGGCTTGCACTTGCCTGCAGATCTTTTTTGGAGCAATCCCTCAATCCCGCGGATCCTTCCGTCTGGCGCGTCCGCGATCTAACTTTGAATTTTTCTCTCGACACAGGTTTTTCCGATGTCCATGGGGTGGCCTGCGATTGGGGTCGCTCTCTCGCCTTCGAAATTCTCTCGATCGTTGAAGGCGGCCAGGTGAATGATTCTATTCTGCGTTTTCCTAACCGCGCCGCCTTCTTGGCTCAATTTCTTGCCGACCTCGCAGCTGGCCGTGCCTGGGGAAAATGGTATTACGAAGAATTCTCCGACTTGCAGATGCTGCCCTCCCGCCAGGTAATTTGCTCGATTTTTCTCCGCAAAGATCCGCTGCCTGCGGACTTGCTCCGCCAGATTGCCTCGATAGGTCGACTTGAGACCGTGTTGCAGGTTTTGAACGAGAGCGATGCGGGCCTCATCTTCGACCTTTGTTTTGAGAACGCTGCATCCACGTTTCGCAACGAGAACCTTCAGAAATGGGCGGGCATAGTATTGGAATTATGGAACTCCGCTCCTCTTCGTGCCGCTTCTCGCGCCGAGGTTCAGTCTCGGGATGCGCTTCGCCTCCTCATACGAACCATCTCCCGCCATTCCGCCGGTCCCAGTGATCTTGATCTGAAACGTGTTATCAACGGCCTTTTGGCGGTTCGTAGCGTTCTCTTGGAAATCAGAAAGCCAAGCCTGATGGATTCTCTGTTCAAGCAGCTGGCCGTCTTCGACCTGCGATCCGCCGTCGATACTGCTTTCGCCGCGGGTGCCCACGATCCAGGCGAAGCTTTGGTCCTGTTTTCCCAGATGATGCAGGGTGATGTTGCTTGGGCCAGTCAGGCCGCTGCTGTTGTTCTTGGTGAATCGAACAAAGAAAGATTTCTAACGTGCAAGAGCGCCGCTGAAGGTGAATCCGTTCTCTCTTCTTTTGGGGGGATTTTTCTCCTTGGCCATTCCTTGATTGGCTCGGCTCTGGAAGAATCTACGCGCTGCGCATCCTGCGCTTCAGAATCGCCGGAAAAAACCGTGGCGATTCTTCGCCACCTCGCGGCCATAAAGTGCTTCGGTTGCGCTCGATTTGCAGATACCTCCGATGACCCAGCCCTTCGTTTGTTCTCCGGCATGGAAGGATTTTCTTTTCTCCAGGCCCTCAATGACTTGGACGTTCGGCAGTTGCATCTCGCTGGCGCGCACGCGGTTTTGCTGCAAGCTCTCTTGGACCGCCATGAATCTCACGCGCCAGTCCTCTTCGCTGATGTGATTTCTTCGTCAACGGAAAATTCCGTACTCCTCCTCCGTGAACTTGTTCGCGATGAATGGCTCGATGCCTTTCCTGTAAGTGATAGGCAAGAGGATGTCTCCCAACTCTTGCGTTTCAGCCTTCAACGCTTCTCCGCGATTTCCAAACTGGACCAGCCCCTGGTCATTCTTGGCGATTCGCTTTCTTCACGGATTGAAATGTCTTCCCTCCGGCAAGTACTTCATGTCGATGCTCTAAATCGGATAGATGAAGTAACAAAGGAAAAGCTCGCGATGGAACTCGGCTTGTCTGTCCCGCAACTCACGCTCCGCCTCGATTCCCCTCAGGAGCACTTTCCGTATCTTTCTCTTGCCACGAATTCGTCCGGCTTCCATCCAAATTCCGAACTGGATTGCTTCTTCACACTGGTTTCTCGCGCCGCATTGCGTCTCTTTTCCCGCAAGCTCTTTGGATTCGAGTCCAGTAGCCCCGAACACATTTTTCACAATTTCCTGTCGGGCGTCAGTGAAATCCGCCGCATCGGTGAGCATCTTGAAGTCCGGCTTCCGCAGAGCCCTCTTTCTATGATTCTCCGCATGGCTGGACTTCAGAACCAGAAATACGCGCCTTCTTGGCTGAAAGGGCTGGAAGTATGGCTTCTTCCTCCCCAGGAATAGCGACCGCGAACGTAACGGACGCTCGCGTCCCGTTGCCATTTCGCTCCGCAGCAGAGCACCTGCTGGCTGAACTCGACTGCCTGAAGCTACTCCTTCACCGTCAGGTTCTTCGCCTGCGAGCAGCCACGCTCTTGCGTGAAGATCAATTTCGCGGCCTCTATATCTCCGACGAGGAAGTGGACGCCATTCTCCAGCATTCTTCAGCCAATTCGCATTCAGCGGACTCTTCTCAACTAACCCCATCTCTTCGCAATCTCGCTCTCCAAATCGATTCTGCCTCGTTAGAGCTCGGCGCACGCTTGCACGCTTCTGAGCGGGCGGGCGTGAACATTCCCCTATTTTCTCTTGCACGCATTTTTGGCCTTACACCCTTCGAGCAATTTGCGCTCCTCATTTGCGTCGCACCTGAATTGGATAGCCGTTTCGAAACTCTCTATTCCTACGTGCAAAACGATGTCACTCGCAAGCGGCCTACCGCCGACCTCATCCTCACGCTCTTTTGTTCCTCCCTTGAGGAAAGTCTTGCGAAACGTAGCCTTCTCTCGCCGAGCGCAAAGTTACTCCGCACCCCTCTAATTCGTTTCGGCGCTGAACCTCCCGAACGCGAATCCACCTTTCTCTCTCGGTTTCTCTACGCGGAGCAACGCATAGTCGACTTCTTGCTGGAACAAGGCGGCCCAGACGAACGTCTGCGCTCGTTTGTCACGATTGGCAACCCGTCTCGTTCCTTCAACAATCTTCATCTGCCCGCCCCACTCCTCGAAGACCTGCAGAAAATATCCGGCTCGCATGCCAGTCAAGGCGCTGTGGTCTTCCTGCAAGGCCCCAAAGGTTGCGGCAAGCGCTCCATCGCCCAAGCGATTTCCAGGCAGCAGCGCAGACCGCTGATAACAGCGCAATTGAACCAGCTTCCGCCCGACCAACTCTCTCTGCCCTTCCTGCTCCGGCTGCTTCAGCGTGAAGCTCATCTCTACGAGGCGAATCTTTTTCTCGGCTCCGCTGAAGCCGTTGTTGGCGCCGATTCCACATCTGAATCCAAACGCAAGACTTTTCTCGACTCGCTCGACCCGGCCGGCTTTTTCATTCTTGTAGGAAGCAGTTTGCAATTTTCTCTCGCCGAAACTTCCGCAAGTTACGCCAGCCTTTCTTTCGCTGTTCCCCTGCCGGAGTTCTCTCATCGCGCGCTTCTTTGGGGCCAAGCGTTGCAAGCCCTGGACCGTGGTATTGCTCCGGATGTGGACCCCGCAGTTCTTGCCAATAAATTCCAACTGACCGGCGGTGCTATCCATAACGTTTGCCGCGAAGCTCAAGCTCGCACCATGCTTCACGATCCAAGCGACGTCGTCTCACTATCCGAAATCGAGTCCGCCGCTCGCGGCCAGTCCAACCAGGGGCTTCGCCGCCTCGCCCAAAAGACCAATTGCATTCACGACTGGCAGGACCTCGTCCTTCCGGGGCGCTGCATCCGTCAGCTTCGAGAAGTTTGTTCCTCGGAGAAATTCCGCCACATTGTTTATTCGCAATGGGGCTACGACCGCCGCCTTGCGCAAGGCAAGGGCCTCAATGCTCTCTTCTGTGGTCCCACCGGAACTGGCAAAACTATGGCCGCCGGAATTATCGGCCGCGTCCTCGCTCTCGATCTCTACAAGATCGATCTCTCTTCCGTCGTGAGCAAGTACATCGGCGAAACCGAGAAACAGTTGAACCAGATCTTTCACGAAGCCAGCTCTTCCAACGCCATTCTTTTCTTCGATGAAGCGGACGCCCTCTTCGGCAAGCGCTCCGAAGTCAAAGACGCCCACGATCGCTACGCTAACGTGGAAGTTGCCTACCTTCTTCAGAAAATGGAGGAATATGAAGGCATCGTCATCCTGGCCACCAATTTCCGTCGCAACATGGACGACGCTTTCACACGACGCATGCACCACATCATTGAATTTCCTTTCCCGGATGCCGACTTACGAGAACGCATCTGGAAAGGCATGATTCCTGGCAACGCTCCTCTTGCCGAGGACGTCAACTTCGGTTTTTTGGCCCACCAGTTCGAGCTTTCCGGAGGCAATATTCGCAACGTTGCTCTCGCCGCTGCGTTCCTCGCGGCCGAATCGGGCGGCAAAATTTGCATGGAGCATTTCATCCGTGGCACTGCACGCGAAATGCAGAAACTCGGCAAACTTCCGTCGCGCACTGAATTTCGCGAGTACTACGATCTGCTGCGTGCTCCGTCTTGATCGCGCGTCATCGCAGCATGGCACTCGTATGACGGGACAGATTTCTTATGGAAAGAGTCGCCGAAACTTCCAAGCACGAACCAAGCTCCGCCGGTGCGGGCCAAGCCCGTGTGGCCTCTCCCTCCTCTGCGTCCCTTCCTCCAGCACTCGAATTGCAACAATTAGCCGGCAATCAAGCCATGCAGCAACTTCTGCGCTCCGGCTACATTCAGGCCAAACTTGCCATCAGCAATCCAGATGACCTCGAAGAGCGCGAAGCCGATAACGTAGCCCACACCGTCATGCGCAAAGCAGCGGGCGCCCCACCATCAAGCCCGTGCTCCTGTTCCCACGACGGCGAAATGTGCGAGGAGTGTCAGCAAAAACAATCCGCACCCCTCATCCAGCGCCGCGCTACTGCCCCTTCTGCTCCTCCCCACATTCCTCGCGTCGTGAGTGACGTTCTCCGCTCACCGGGATATCCTCTCGACGTTTCCACACGCGCTTTCTTCGAGCCGCGCTTCGGACGCGACTTCAGCGACGTTCGCATTCACACAAGCTCCGACGCCGCGGCTTCCGCTCGGTCCATCAACGCCCACGCCTACACCGCCGGCTCCGACATCGTCTTCGCCTCCAGCCAATACGCGCCCGACACCACCCTAGGTCGCACCCTCCTCGCTCACGAACTCACCCACGTTATGCAACAGCCAAAAGCCGCCGGTGCTGCTGCGCAGACCCTGCAGAGATCACCGGACGATCTATACAAGCCGACCTTCGACACCGATGAGCAATGGAGATACGGCAGGGCGCCCCTTACGGCTTCCGCTTCGATGCCTCCTCTCGCAATGGTACGGAAAGGGCAGAGTTCAGTAACGGCAACTGCGGCGCTCAAGGATCTTATCGAGCGCTTCCCTTTTCTCGAGCCGTTGGCGGTGTCTTATCGCAAGGTCGTTGAAGGGGTACTCGGAAAAGACGCCGCGGACTTCAACGATGCGCGCCGGGTTGACACGGCTGTGAACCGGGATTATGTCGAGATGGCTTCCCATGCCTATAGCCTACCTAAAGACGCCAGGCGTTTGATGGAGCTGGGAAAGTTCGAATCAATTGCGGCAAATGAGGCGAGAACAGAGAAGATATGGCCCGGCTGGATTCTGTCAGAGGCGCCCATCGATGTTCCTTCGTCGCCGCTGGCCGAAAGCGATGGTCGGACTTACCTCAGAGGCAGGTGGGAAAAAGTTAGGCAAAACCCGGTCTTTCTCGTGATGGACGGATGGGCAACACCGGCCATACGGCTTTACATCTCCGATGGAATAACCGATTGGGAAGTCCGCCGGAGCGGCAAACTGCTGGAAATGGACGATTTGCTAAGCGTCGGTTCAATTCGCCAAACATACGACGCACAGGAGAAGCACGGTCCCAAGAGAGCTGCTCTTGAAAATTCTCTGCGAGAAGTTCAAGCCGGTCTGAAGGGATCTCGTTTCCTCCTGGAAGATCAGCTGAAAACTAATCGAGAGGCGACTATCTTCAATCTGTCGGTCGTCGCCCCGGTCTCGGAACACCTGGGCAAGGGAGGAGCTGGTTTTGATTGGCTAGTCGATGAGTACAAGGCATGGGCCACTGCGCCCGACGGGCCGGCTAAGGGAGCCGCATTCACCGACTTGCTAGACCGCTACGATGAGATTAGCAATTTTCTCGGAGGGGCCGGCGACGCGTTTTCCGATTTAGCGAAGCAGTACGAACAACAGGTTTATAGCGAAATCTGGGACAAGCAATATAAACTCTACGGCTCAACGTATTCGCTCACTGCTCAGGAGAAGAAGCAGGCCCACACAGAGGGCTGGGCCAGGGCGCTGAAGGACTGGGCCCAAGCACCCGACGAGTTGCCCGAATCAGCTCAGTTCACTCGTGTGGAAGGAGCGGCGGCGCGCGCGGCGCAATATCTCGACAAAGGTGATCTGCAGTCTGCAGCAGTTTATCTGTCGGTTGCGCTGGAGGTTGAACAGCGGATTGCTGCGCGAATTGATCGTTACAAGACACGAGTAACGTCGGGCGCAGCCTCGGCGCTCGATACGCTGTCGCACATTGAGACGGGCGCGCAAATTTTTCTCGCCGTCGCGGGCGGCGCCGAGTTTGGCATATTCGGTGGAGCTGCCATTGATGCTACTTTCACCGGTGCCACTTCCTTGGTTTCCGGCGAGAGTGTTGGTACCGCATTGCAACATGCGGGCAAAGCCTTCCTAACAGACATGGTGTTCGGGCAGATCTCATCCGCCATGTCTGCGCGACTGCTAAGCCGAGGCTGGAGTCCGTTTTTTGCGCACTCGCTGGCCGGTGTGGCTGCCTTGCCCTACGTGAAAGCCGCAGAAATTATGTATCAGAAGGCCGTCGACCCCGACTCTCCAATGCCCGACCTTACCAAACTACCCGAGGAGGCATTCGAGAGCGCCGTCTTCGGCATGTTGATTACGGCTGCGCACGGGATCGCCGGCATTGGTCGTAAGCCTTACGATCCGGCACCCGTAAGTGACGCCGGCATCGAATCCAAAACCAGCACGCAGCGCGAAGACTCTGTTAAGCTGCGAGAACAGGCCAAGAGGCAGGCGCAAATTGAGAAGGAGTTGACGAAAGAATCAGCTCGAGGAAGCATTACACCTGCCGAAAAAACCACGCTTGAGTCCAGCGTCAGCAAGAGTGGTAAGGACCTAAGCGCCGACCAAGCTCTCACCGAACGTGAAATAGCACACCGCAATATCGGCGAACCGATCAACGAACCACCGTTCACGGCCAAGTATAAGTTGCCCAATGGGCACGAAATCAAAGAGACGCCACAAGGAGACATGTTCGAACGTTGCAGCGTTGAGTGCGGGATCTACGACAGCCAAGGCAAGCGCGTCGGCACGAAACAGATTGACATACCAACCCGGCGGGGACCAATGCCCCCGAGAAGAGTGGCCCCCGAAAACTTGCCGGTTGTGTCAAGAGGAGCGAACTACGAGATCAGGGGAGACCAGGCGTTGTTGGATGCGTCTAGGGAAAGCGGCTTTCATGTGTACGAATACCTCAACGCAGATGGGGAACTTCTCTACGTCGGGAAATCGGGCGGAAGGCTGGAACCGAACTCGAACTGGATTAATCGACTTCAAAGCCACAAGAATACGGATTGGATTGCTGATGCTGTGCGCGTGAGGGTCTTCTACGCCCTCACGGAACAGGAGATGTGGGCGTTCGAAGAAGTCAGGATACCCGAGTCCGTTCACAAAGACGCCAACGTAAAGCCTGGGGAATACACAAGACTGTTCGGAAGTTCAAATCTGGACGAGAACGCCAGAAGCGCGTTAAACAGACCAAATGCCGTTTTTGCCATTTACGCAGCGCCGGTACGATGACTAACGCCTGTCAGAATTTGATATGTAGCCGGCATGCCAACGATGTTGTTTCTGAGACTCGTGGCATATCCCAACTACGAGGGCTTCGATGACTATGTGCCGCTGGAAACAGGTGATCCACAGAATCTAGAAACTGATTGGAGTTTGGAACCACTATCAATATTAATGTAGGAGAACACCGTGAGCTTCCTCCTCCAGCCCGAACAGCAACCTAAAGAAATTCGCCGAGCGCGGCCAAATCCACCGACATCCTCTCTGCGTGCACAGAGCTCTCTGCCTAACATCCAACGTCATGCCGGCAACCAAGCGATACAATCCCTTTTTCGTTCCGGCGCAATTCAGGCCAGTCTCGCTATGGGTCGTACTGACGATCCGGCCGAGCAGGAAGCCGACTCCATTGCGGCCCAGGTTACCTCGGCGCAAACACCGAATCTCCCAAACGCTACAGCACTCAGCATTCGTCGCTCCGTTTCGCTTGGATCGTCTGCTGCCCGCGTTCCCGGAATTGTTGGCCAAGTCCTTCATTCCGGCGGCCAGCCGCTCGATCCGTCCACGCGTAGCAACTTTGAGTCGCGCTTCGGCACCGACTTCAGCCACGTTCGCGTGCACACCGGCGCAGAAGCGGCCGCTTCCGCTCACTCCATCAATGCTCATGCCTATACCGCCGGCTCCGACATCGTTTTTGGTGCAGGCCAGTTCTCTGCGCAAACGCTACACGGCCAACGCCTGCTCGCCCATGAACTGACACATGTTCTCCAGCAAAGTTCGCCTTCCGCCAAGACGATTCGTCGTCAAGCGGATACCGACTCGGAAGAGCCTCAAAAAAAGACAACCATGGAAGTTGCTGGCGATGATGTCCGCCAAAAGGTCGATGACGGCGTTCGCAATTTATATAAATTGAGCGGTGCCGGCCTGACTTCACGCAACGTCCAGTTTCTCGAAGAATCGAAGTTCGGCTCGCAACTGTCGAATCGCGATCTCGAAAGTTCCTTGCGTTACATATTTTCGTTCTACGGGAACTACTATCAGAATTCCATCCCCGGACAGATTCTTGACGTGTACGAAGGCAGAATCCTGGAGCCGCGCCCCTTGTACGGGTATAGCCCCGCGGCGATCGATCGGGTCGTCAATGAGGGCATCAAAGATGGATATTTTGAATACCACACTGTTCCAACTATCGACGAAAATGGGACCCAGAGAATCGCGACTCGCGAGTTGGTTACTTCGTACCTTCACGGCGTCACGGATATCAGTGGTCCGAGGTCCAAACACGGCATCAAGATCGAAACTTTCGATAAGGTGTTCAACGTCGCGACGTTAGTCCACGAAGCGTGCCATTTCTATATCTCTAATGCTTTCAAAAAGTTTGCGGAAACCAAAGAGAAGGACGACAAATATTTAGGCGGCGCGTTGATCTCCAGTATTTTGTTTGAGGGTTTTGCAGAATTCTTTGCTTCAAGAGTGATGAGAGCTCACGAGGACGAATTCGGTTCGCCGTCAGGCGCCTACCCTCTCCAAACGCAACAAGCAATCCGGTTCGCAGCGACATTGGGGGAAGACGCAATGGAGGCTGCCTACTTTGGAGGAAATGCTGCGCAATTGAAGCGTCTGGACGCCGCGATCGTGCAATACAGGCTGATCTCGCCGGACCTCCTTTTGCCGGCCTTTGTGGTTGATTCCGCACTCTCCAGTGGTCTTTCTGCCAAGTCTCCTTAGCTTCAAACCGTAAGTAAATCCCTGCATTTTTTCCTTTAGCCAAAAGCTTTTGCTGAATCGACAAACTTTGTTACTGGAAAAGTATTCGTACCTCTGGAAGCGCATGCAAAGGCGAAACAACGTGTTATGGCGCAATTCCGCCAAAACTGCCGGTAAGTTGAAAACTAGCGGATGAGCCTGTAAGCCGGAATCTTCAGGCACCTTTTTGTTCGTAGAATCGACAAACCCGCTCGCCTTGCTCCTGTTCACGGGTCTGTACTTGTTCGTGCTGCCCTATGCCACCAAGTGGGGCACCTGGCGACGCACCGACTGAACCGGCGGGCCGCGGCTTAACTCCAACCCTAGTGTCTGTTTAAAGAGTTGCGTAGCGCAATCATCTGCGGATAGCGGCAATATGAAGCGCGTCCAGGAATAAGATGAGACAGGACCAGCCGATGGCCTACCCCGGCTACGGTTCGATTCGGAATCACAAAGCTCGATAAAACACAGCCTGTTATGGCGAAGACTTGACAGGCTGTTGTTTTCTCTTGACGGCAAGTAAACCGTCTGACTTACAATCGCGCGGTGGCACGAAAAGTCATCCTCGGATTCGGAATTAGCCTTGACGGTTATATTGCGCGGCGCAATGGCGACCTCGATTTTCTGGTCATCGACAAAGAAGGTGAATCACTGATGGCGGACTTCTTCTCCAAAATCGATACCACGATCATGGGCCGTAAAACCGCAGCTGCCATGGCGAAAATGCGCGAGCGGGGAGAGATTCCCGAGACGCCGGGCATGGCGAATTACGTAGTCTCTCGGCGATGGAAGCCGGGCAAACGAGAGGGTTTTGAAGTGGTGAGCGGATCTCTGAAAGCTTTTGTGAGAAAGCTAAAACGCCGCCCGGGGAAAGACATCTATCTGGGAGGTGGGGGCGAATTGGCCCGCAGTTTCCTGCAAGAGGATTTGGTGGACGAGCTCTTCATCGGACTTGGTCCCATACTGTTAGGCGATGGCATCCCCGGGTTTCCGGGCATGTTTCCGCCGCGCGACTTGCAGCTGACAGAATGCAAGTCCTACTCGAATGGATCGGTCGGGCTACGCTATGAACGGAAGCGGACTAAGATCAGCTGACCGTGATCGGCCTCCCTCCGGAATAACCGATCGCCTTCAGTGGAATCCTCACCATAAAGCTACTCGCATGAAAACGGGACAAACTCGAGGCATAACAATGAATCCAGCAGAACGTATTGACCAACTAATCGCAGGAATCACAGACTGGCGTGGCAAAACGTTCGCCAGCATCCGCAAGAGCGTCCTTGAGGCCGACGGGGAGATAATCGAGGAATGGAAGTGGATGGGAAGTCCAGTGTGGTCTCGCGGCGGAATAATCGCGGTCGCCAACGCCCACAAAGATAAGGTGAAGCTTACCTTTTCCCACGGGGCGAGCCTCCCAGATCCTGACAAGCTCTTCAACGCAGGCCTCGGAGGCAACGCGTGGCGGGCGATCGATTTTTTCGAGGACGATAAGATTAATCAGCGTGCTCTAAAAAATCTCATCCGTGCCGCCGTTGATTACAACCAGATCAAACTGAAGAGGAAAGCGCCTGCGGGTACTCGAGCGAAAGTACATAAAAGTAAAAAGTGATGAAACTAGAGTTTTTTCTCGCTAATTCTCTTTGCGGGAGTGCCTGACAATGGTGCCTGACGCTGCTGGATTGTCTTCACGTCACGGACAAGAGTCCGGACCGCCGAAGACCACAACCGAGAAGCATGGTAACCATGGCGCGGTTGGCGCGTAGAATCTCGTTTCTGAGCTTCAATGCTAGGTAGCGTTCAGGGCAGTTTTCTCTAAGCTTTCCCAACCCACAAAATGTGATGTCGTATACAACCTGCGCGGCGTTTGGCACCTCAACGCCGCGCTAAACACGCGGTCGAGGGCGCGGCTGTGTATAATGTGATTCGAAACAGCATGCCTGGACCCGCACGAAGGAAATACGCAAATTCCCGGCCTATGTGCGACTTTCCCGATGGAGGCCGCTCTTGTGAATTCCCCCAACGCTAATCTCGAAGAACCGCGACTAGTTTTACGACGCGTTGTCATCGAGAGTCTGCAGCCGGAAATCGATGGCGGAAAATATCCCATCAAACGTACCGTGGGAGAGCGGGTCGTAGTGGA
>Ga0137398_10000032_pt1 | contig 36905 bp, 34 predicted proteins | sample czorhiz216metaG_FD_106659 | JGI IMG/M metagenome (GOLD analysis project Ga0137398, IMG submission 106659) | Vadose zone soil microbial communities from Angelo Coast Range Reserve, California, USA - czorhiz2.16 metaG | ecosystem: Environmental > Terrestrial > Soil > Vadose zone | place: USA...
ATCTCGCAGGCGCGGTTGGCCAGGACCTCGTTCATGTTCATGTGGAAGGAAGTCCCGGCGCCCGCCTGGTAGGCATCCACCACGAAGTCCTTGTCGTGCTTTCCCGCCAGGACCTCCTCGGCGGCCTGCACGATCGCCTCACCCTTCTTCTTGTCGAGGGCTCCGACCTCCATGTTGGCGCGGGCGGCGGCGATCTTGATGCGCGCCACCGCCCGCACCATCTCCACGTGGAGCCGCTCGCCGCTGATGGGGAAGTTCTGCACGGCGCGGGCGGTCTGCACGCCGTAGTAGGCCTCGGCCGGCACCTCGAGCGCGCCGAGCGAGTCGCGCTCGACCCGGGTTTTCGGCCGGGACTTCACGTCAGGCATGGAGCTCCTCGAGGTGGGGGCGCCCGGGCATTTCCACGACGGGCCGCCCCCAGATTCGCGCGAACGCCTCGCGCAGGCGCGCCTGGACCTCGGCGCGCGGCGGGGCCGTGCCCAGGAGGGAGCGCATCGAGGTCACGCCCAAGTCGCGAAGGCCGCAGGGGTGGATCCAGTCGAAATGCGAGAGATCCGGATCCACGTTGAGCGCGAATCCGTGCAGCGTGATCCAGCGGCGCACCGCGACGCCGATCGCGGCCACCTTGCGGTCCCCCACCCAAACGCCCGTGTGGGGGGCGCGCCTTCCCGCGCGGATGCCGTAGCCGTCCAGGGTTCCGATCAGGACCTCTTCCAGATCCCGGAGGTAGCGATGAAGGTCGCGGCCCGAGGGCAGGCCGGAGAGCTCGAGGATGGGGTAGGCGATGATCTGGCCCGGGCCGTGGTAGGTCATGTCCCCGCCGCGCTCGACCGGAATGATCTCGACGCCGCGCGCGGCCAGTAGGGCCGGGTTCGCCCGGAGGCTCGAGGCGCTGCCGGCGCGCCCGACCGTGAGAACCGGCTCGTGCTCGGCGAAGTAGATCGCGTCCGTGGAGGCGGCGGAGGCGCGGGCCGAGACGGCGCGCCGCTGGAACTCGAGCGCTTCCCGGTAGGGAATCCGGCCCAGGTCATACGCCGCGATCGGCGGGATCATGAGCGCCTCAGATGGAGTCGAGCAGCCAGCTCTCGGGATCTTCGAGAAGCTCCTTCACGCGGTGGAGGAACTGGACCGCGGGGGTCCCGTCCACCAGGCGGTGGTCGAAGCTCACCACGAGCGTCATCATGTTGCGGATCACGATGCGGTGATCGCGCACGACCGGGCGCTCCTGGATCAGGTGCACCCCCAGGACGCCTGATTCCGGATAGTTGATGATGGGGGTCGAGGCGGTCGCGCCGAACATGCCCGCGTTCGTGATCGTGAAGGTGCCGCCCTGGATGTCGTTCAGCTGGAGCTTGTCCGCCCGCGCCCGGCTCCCCAGATCCTCGATCTCCTGAGCCACCTGCAAGAGCGTCTTCCGGTCGGCGTCGTGCAGGACGGGCACGATGAGCCCCGAGTCGCGGTGCACCGCGATGCCGATGTTGTAGTACTTCTTGTAGTGGATCTCGCCGCTCTCGGTCATCGAGGCGTTGAGCATCGGATACTCGTGCAGGGCGCGCACCACGGCCTTCACGATGAAGGGCATGTAGGTGACGTTGACGCCGTAGGTCGCCTTCACCTTCTCCTTCAACCGCGCGCGCAGCGCGACCAGCGCCGTCATGTCCACCTCGTCCCACGTGGAGCAGTGGGCCGCCATGTGGCGGGCGCGGAGCATGTTCTCGGCGATCTTCTTCCGGACGTTCGTGGCCTGGACGACCTCTTCCTCGCGCGATCCTGTCTGCCCGAAGGACGGCCCGGGAATCGGCTTCAGGGGCTGGGGCGCCGCCTGCGGCGCGGGCGCTCGACCGGGGGCCTGCCCGGACGGGGGAGCGGAGGGCGCCGACGCGGCCACCCGGCTTCCCTCGATGTGGCTCAAGACGTCTTCCCGCGTGACGCGGCCGCCCATGCCGCTGCCGCGGATGCGCGCCACATCGAGGTTATGTTCTCTCAAGAGCTTCCGGACCGCGGGGGAGACGCGCTGCTCCTCCCCGTTCATTCGCTCGGCGACCGCGGTGCCCGCCCGCTCCGGGGCCGGCGAGGGAGAGGGAGCCGCGGGTCGGGGATCGGGCTGGGAAGGCGCCGGCTTGGGGGCCGCCTGCTTGGCGCCGCCCTGGGGCATGGATTCGCCCTGGGCCAGAATCTGGCCCAGCTCCTGGCCCACCTGCGCCACGGTGCCTTCCGGGATCGTGATCCTGCCCAGCGTGCCCGCGGACGGCGCGGGAAGCTCGATGTTGATCTTGTCGGTAATGATCTCGACGATCGGCTCGTCCTTGGCGATCGGGTCGCCTTCCTTCTTGAGCCACTTGCCGACGGTACCCTCGACGACACTCTCGCCCAGCTGCGGCACTACGATCGTGACCGGCATCCCTTCCTCCGACTCAGGTCCCGGGTGACCGGGCTAGTAAGCGACGGTTTCGCGGATCGCCTGGGCGATCCGATTCGCGTCGGGGAGATAGGCTTCCGCGAGCGTGGGCGCGAACGGCTCCTGCGGCGCGTCGGGCGGCGACACGCGCCGCACCGGAGCGTCCAGGAAGGAGAACCCGTCCTCGGCGATCATCGCGCCGATCTCGGCCCCCACCCCCATCGTCTTGGAGCTCTCGTAGACCACCACCGCGCGCGCCGTCTTCTCCACCGACTCCAAGATCGTTTCCTTGTCGTAGGGAAGGAGCGTGCGCAGGTCGATCACTTCGACGTCGATGCCTTCCGCCGCGAGCTTCTCCGCGGCCTCGAGGGAGCGGTGCAGCATGAGCGCGTAGGAGATCACCGTGACGTGCTTTCCCTCGCGCACCACGGCGGCCTTCCCGAGCGGCACCGTGTAGTCGCCCCGGGGAACGGGCCCCTTGATGGTGCGGTAGAGACGCTTGTGCTCGTAGTAGAGCACCGGGTTCTGCCCGCGGAACGCGGATTTCAACAATCCCTTCGCGTCGTAAGGGGTCGACGGGGTGACCATCACGAGGCCGGGGCAGTGCATGAACCAGGATTGATTCGCCTGGGAGTGGAAGAGCCCGCCGCCCACGGCGGCGCCGTAGCAGCAACGGATGACCATCGGGCAGGTGAACATGCCGCCCGAGCGGTAGCGCATCTTCGCGGCGTGCTCCACGATGCCGTCGACCGCGAGCGAGATGAAGTCGTCGAACTGGATCTCCGGCGAGGGGATCAGGCCCGCGATCGAGGCGCCCACCGCGCCCTGCACCAGGAAGTTCTCCGAGATGGGGCTGTCGATGACCCGCATCGGCCCGAACTTCTCGTAGAGCCCCTTGGTCGCCTTGAACACGCCGCCGTAACCGGCGATGTCCTCGCCGATGAGGAAGATGCGCTCGTCGCGCTCCATCTCCTCGCGGAGGCCCTCGGTGATGGCCTCGATGTACGTCATGGTCTTCACGTCGGAGGCGATGGCCCCCGGGGTCGCTTGCGCCACGTCCATCTTCATCGCTGCTCGATCTCCCTTGGTGTCGCGCCGTAGGGCCGGCTCTTGAGCCGGGCCTTACGCCGCGCTTCCGCCGCCTGGGCCTCGCGCTTCTCCTCCTCCGTCTCGAGGAGGAGCGGAGGCACATCGGCGGGGCGGCCGTTCTCGTCGACCGCCACGAACGTCAAGTACGCCGTGCTGGTTCTCCGGCGTTCTCCGGACATCAGATCCTCGCTCTGCACGTCGACCCGGATCTCCATGGAGGTCCGGCCCACGAACGTCATGCACGCCGAGATCACCGCGATCTGCCCGACGCGGATCGGCGCCAGGAACGACACTTCGTCCATGGACGCCGTCACGGCCTCGATGCGGCAATGGCGGTGGGCCACGATGGCCGCCGCCAAGTCGATCCAGTGAAGCACCCGTCCGCCGAGGACGTTCCCCATCGTGTTCGCGTCGTTCGGCAGCACGAGCTCGACCATCTCGACCCGCGTTTCCCGCGGGCTCTTGCCCCGGCGATCCTCAGAGCGGGGCGTACACGTCCTCCAGGATCTCGTGAGGCTCGGGGTGCGGGCTCTTCTCCGCGAACTCGATGGCTTCCTCGATCTCGCGCTCGATCCGCTGGAACGTCGCCTGCTTGTACGATTCATCGATCACGCCGCGCTCCATGAGAATCTTCTCGAACCGCGGAACGGGATCCCGCTTCTTCCAGTACTCCAGCTCCTCCTGCGTCCGATAGTTCGCGGGATCGATCTCGGAGTGGCCGTACCAGCGGTAGGTCTTCATCTCGATCAAGGTCGACCCCTCGCCGCGCCGCGCGCGCCGGATCGCATCCTGAGACGTCTCGTAGGTGGCGAAGAGGTCGTTCCCGTCGATGGTGACCCCCGGGAAGCCGTACGCTCTCGCCCGCTCGGAGACATCCTCCACCGGCACCCCCAGCGACGCGGGCACCGACTCGGCCCAGAGGTTGTTCTGGACCACGAACACGCAGTTGAGCTTGTGGATGCCCGCGAAGTTCAGCGCCTCGTGCCACACGCCGTTCGACGTGGCGCCCTCGCCCACGAAGCAAACCGCCACGTTGTCCTTCTTCTGGATCTTGTAGGCCAGCGCGCACCCGGTCGCGATCACGGTCTGCGCCGCGATCGTGGAGGCCGGGGTGATGATGCCGAGGGGCTTCCATCCATAGTGGCAGGGGTGCGACTTGCCCCGGTCGGGGCTGTCCTTCCGCGCGAACAGCTCCGCCATGATGTACTTGAGCGGCATTCCCTTCGTGATGGCCGCCCCCAGCTCGCGGTGCTGGATCCCGATCGTGTCCTCGGGCCGGAGCCCGTAACAGGAGCCCACGACGGTGGCCTCCTGGCCGACGGCGCTGAAGTAGGTGCCGTGGAACCGGCCCTGCTTGAAGAGCTTCCGGCAGCGCTCGTCGGTTGTGCGGACGAGGTTTAGGTAGTAGTAGAGACCCTTCAGCTCATCGTTGGTGACCGGCATGCATCCTCCTCGAGCCGTCCTGATCGCCTCGGCGCTTCGAGGCAGCGAAGGCGCCGAGCCAGAGCGGGTTACGGTACCACACCGCGGTCCCCCCTTCCAATGGGCATCCAACCCCCGCGCGAGGCATCGTAAGGAGAGGTAAGACGCCTATTTTCATTTCGATTCGGCGCTCGCGCTGCTATGATTCTGCGCCCAATCCCGCACCGGTTGTTCCGGGTATCTGCCCACGGAGTCTTGGATGACGAATGCCACGATAACGGAGTCCCTCATCTTGGACGCACTGCGCTCCGTGATGGATCCGGATTTAGGGAAGGATATCGTTTCCCTCAACTTCATTCGTAACATGAGGATCGAGGAGGGGATCGTTTCCTTCGATGTGAATCTCACCACCCCCGCCTGTCCGGTCAAGGAACGCCTCCGGGAGCAATCCCGCCAGGCGGTGCTCTCCAAGGTGCCCGGCGTGAGCGACGTCCGGGTGAACATGACCGCCGAGGTGAGGCGGCCACCCGCGCCCGAGACGAGCCGCATCCGCGGGGTGAAGAACATCGTCGCGGTCGGGAGCGGCAAGGGGGGTGTCGGAAAGTCCACCGTCGCCGCGAACATCGCCGCGTCGCTCGCGAACAGCGGGGCCAAGGTGGGGCTTCTCGACGCCGACATCTACGGACCGAGCATCCCCATCATGATGCGCTCCTCCGGCGAGCCCGAGATGAAGGACGGGACCATCCAGCCGGTCGTGGCCCACGGCGTGAAGCTCATGTCGATGGGCTACATGAGCGGCGAGATGCCGCTCATCTGGCGCGGTCCGATGGCCCACAAGGCGCTCCAGCAAAGCCTGCTGGGCGTGAACTGGGGGGAGCTGGACTACCTGATCGTGGATCTTCCGCCCGGAACCGGCGACGTGCACTTGACGCTGGTGCAGAGCGTCCCGGTCACAGGTGCTGTGATCGTCTCCACGCCTCAGGACGTGGGTCTCCAGATCTCGATGAAGACGCTCCGGATGTTCCAGCAGACCAAGGTTCCGTTGCTCGGCATCGTGGAGAACATGAGCTCCTACATCTGTCCGCACTGTGGCGGACGGGACGAGATCTTCGGGCACGGCGGCGCCGCCCGCGCGGCCGGGACCCTGGGCGTTCCGTTCCTGGGCGAGATCCCGCTCGACTCCGCCATCCGAAAGCACAGCGACACCGGGATGCCGGTCGTGCTCGCGGAGCCCGACTCGGTCTCCGCGCGCGCCCTCTCGGAGATCACGGGAAAGGTGGCCCAGCAGATCAGCATCCAGGCGTTCAAGACCATTCCCCTCACGATCATCGAGGAGTAGCGTGCTCACCTCTCCGGAGCAAGGGGCGACGCCCGCCGAGATCAGGAAGAAGGCCGGGGAAGGGATCGTGATCCGCTGGGAGGGCGGCCACTCGAGTACGTTCGGCGCGCGCTTCCTGCGCGGACGCTGCCCGTGCGCCCAGTGCGTGAGCGAGACCACGGGCCAGAGACTCGTGACGGACGAGCACATCGATCCCGGCGTCAGGATCGAGACCGCGCGCACCGTCGGGAACTACGCGCTCCACTTTTCCTTCAGCGACGGCCACACCACCGGAATCTACAGTTTCGACTACCTGAGACGCATCTGCCCCTGCGAGGACTGTGCATGAAGATCGAAACGACGCTGTCCGGGAGCTTTCCCAAGCTCCCGCTCGAGCCCGGCGCGCCGAACGTGCGGGTGATTCGGAACCGGATGGATCAGAGCAAGGCGACCGAGAAGGATCTCTCGGACGCGGCCCGCGAGACCACGCGCCGCATCGTGGCCTTGCAAGAGTCGGCGGGCGTGGACATCCCGGTGGGAGGCCAGGTGGCGTGGGACGACGCGCAGACCTTCTTCGCGCGCGGGGTCCCGGGGTTCACGATCGCGGGGCTCATCCGCTACCTCGACACGAACACCTATTACCGCCAGCCCGAGATCACCGGTAATGTCTCCTGGGCGCGTCCGGTCACGGTCGAGGACTACCGTCTGGCGCAGGGCATGGCGCACCGCCCGCTCAAGGCGTTTCTTCCCGGCCCCTATTCCCTGTACCGGTTCTCGCGCGACCTCCATTACAAGGATCCCAAGGAGGCGCTCGCGGCCGTCGGAGAGGCGCTGGGCCGCGAGGCGCAGGCCCTCGAGGAAGCCGGCGCCACGTGGATCCACTTCGAGGAGCCCTGGATCGGCCGCGCGCCCGCCTCGGAAGCGCCGCACGTGGCCGCCGCGCTGACCCCTCTGTTGCGCGGCCGGAGAGCGAAGACCGTGATCCACGTTCCGTTCCGCTCGCCCGCGGCGGTGTTCGGCGCGATCCGCGATCTTCCCTGGACCGTCCTCGGGCTCGACCTGGTCGAGGCGGCCGACGCGTGGGATCTGATTCCGGAGGTGCCGGCGGGGCGGACCGTCGCCCTGGGCCTCGTGGACGCGCGGAACACGCTCCTCGAGGATCCCGCGCGCGTCGCCGATAGCGTGCGCCGCGCGCGCTCGATGCGATCCGACCTCTCCTGGCAGCTCTGCACGACCGCGAGCCTCGAATACTTGCCGGTCGACCGCGCGGCGATGAAGGTCGCGCGGCTCACCGAGGCCGCGCGCCTCGCATCCGCGAACGGAGGATGATCATGCCGCGTGGGCTCTGGACCACGACTGTCGGAAGCTTCCCCAAGCCGCCCCATCTCGAGAAGGCGCGGAACCAGTTCGCGCGCGGCGAGATCACGGCGGACCAGCTCCGGGCGCTGGAGCGCGACGCCACGATCGAGGTGATCCGGTCCCAGGAGGAGATCGGGCTGGACATCCTCGTGGACGGGGAGCTCTACCGCGGCGACATGACCACGTATTTCGCCGAGCTGATGGAGGGATTTCAGATCTCGAACCCGGTCCGCTCGTACGGCAACCGCTACTACCGGAAGCCGGTGGCGACGGGGCCGGTCCGGCGTACCAAGTCCTGGACCGTGGACTGGTGGAAGTTCGCGCAGAGCCAGACCAAGAAGCCGGTGAAGGGGATGCTGACGGGGCCGTACACGATGATGGACTGGTCCTTCAACGAGCACTATCCCTCGCGCGAAGCGCTCGCCATGGACCTGGCGGAGGCGATCCGCGAGGAGGCGATGGCGCTGGCCGAGGCGGGCGCCACGTTCATCCAGGTGGACGAGCCCGCGATCTCGGTGCGGCCGGAAGAGCTGAAGCTCGCCGTGCGCGCGCTGGGCCGGGCGGTGGAGGGCGTCAAGGCCAAGACCATCACCCACATCTGCTACGGCGACTTCGACGTGATCTACCCGGCGCTTCTCGATCTCCCCGTCGACATGATCGACCTCGAAATGGCCAACAGCCGCTACGACCTCCTGGACCGCTTCAAGCAGCACCGGTTCACCAAGGAGATCGGCTACGGCGTACTGGACGTGCACTCGCACCGGATCGAGACGAAGGAGGAGATCAAGCAGGGCATCCTCCGAGGGCTCGAGATCTTGAAGCCGGAGCAGATGTACATCGATCCCGACTGCGGCCTGAAGACCCGCACGGTGGAGGAAGCGAAGGAAAAGCTCGCCGTGATGGTCGCGGCGGTCCGGGAGGTGCGGGAGGAGCGGGGCATCACGGCGTGACCGCGGAAACACCCCGGGATCTCTCCGGGCTCACGATCGATCGCGACGCGCCACCGCCCGAACCCGGCCCCGGCCGGCGCCTCACGCTCATCGCGCTCGGCGTCCTCGTCCTGGGAGCGCTCTCCTTCCTCGCGTGGCGGGCGACCCATCCCGCCACCCTCACCGTGGCCGTGGCGCGCGCCGAATCGCTGGGAGGCACTCCCGGCGCCAATGCCACCGAGATCCTGACCGCGAACGGGTACGTGGTCGCGCAGCAGCGGGCCTCGGTCTCGACCGAGGTCTCGGGCCGCCTGAGCCAGCTTCTCGTGGAGGAGGGCTCGCGCGTCACCAAGGGCCAGGTGCTGGGCATCCTCCAGAACTTGGACCAGAAGGCCTCTCTGGAGAGCGCCCGCGCCGCGCAAACCGCCGCGGAGGCGCGCGAGGCGGAGGCGCGGGTGGACGCGCGGCAGACGGCGCTCACGCGAGGACGCAGCGAGGAGCTCCACGCGCGCGGCCTCGTGAGCCAGGCCGAGCTGGATCAGGCGGTGGCGGCGGACGACGCGGCGCAGGCGCGCGTGAAGAGCGCCGCGGCCGACGCGGCCAGCGCCCGGGCGCGGGTGAGCTCGGCCCAGGTGGAGTACGACCGCACGTTCGTGCGCGCGCCCTTCGCGGGCGCCGTGCTGCGCAAGGAGGCCGAGGTGGGGGAGATCGTGAGCCCCCTTCCCTCGTCGGGCGGGCTGACCCGCGGGGCGATCGTGACGATGGCCAATCTCGCCTCGGTCGAGGCGGAGGCGGACGTGAACGAAGCCTACGTCTCGCGGGTGCACGAAGGAATGCGCGCGGAGGTGACGCTCGACGCCCTTCCGGACGAGCGGTTTCCCGCGCACGTTCGGCAGATCGTGCCGACCGCGGACCGCCAGAAAGCCACCGTGCTCGTGAAGGTATCGTTCGACAAGCTGGATTCGCGCGTGCTTCCGGAGATGGGGCTCAAGGTGACGTTCCTCGCGGATGCCGCGAGCGCGGCCGCGGCCTCCGGAGGGGCGCCGGTCGCCGCGGCCGTGGCCATTCCGAAAGCGGCGGTTCGCGATGCCGAGGGACGCGCGGTGGTCTATGTTGTGGAGGACGGTCGCGCGAGGATGCGGGGCGTCTCGCCCCGGCCGCTCGGGCAGGATCGTGTCATCGTGAGCGGCGGCCTCGCTCCGGGGGAGATGGTGATCGTCCAGGCGCCGGCCGGGCTCTCCGACAAGAGCCGCGTGCGCGTGAAATGAGGACGGAGGACCGGTGGATTCGAAGAACGGCAATCTGATCGAGCTGCGCGGCGTCACCAAGGTGTATCACCGGGACCGGATCGAGGTGCCGGTGCTTCAGGGCATCGACTTGGCGATCCGCGAAGGGGAGTTCGTGGCCCTCATGGGACCGAGCGGCTCCGGAAAATCCACGCTCCTGAACCTGATCGGCGGCATCGACACGCCGACGAGCGGCGAGGTGCGGGTCGCCGGCGAATCGCTGGGGACCCTCAAGTCCTCGCGGCTCGCTTCGTGGCGCGCCCGGCACATCGGCTTCATCTTCCAGCTCTACAACCTGATTCCGGTGCTCACGGCCTATCAGAACGTGGAGCTTCCGCTCCTCCTCACGCGTCTCTCCTCCGCGGACCGGAAGAAACGGGTGACCTTCGCGCTCGGCCTGGTGGGCCTGGAGGGACGCGAGAAGCACTTCCCGCGGCAGCTCTCGGGCGGGGAGGAGCAGCGCGTGGCCATCGCGCGCGCCATCGTGGCCGATCCCACGCTCCTCGTGGCGGACGAGCCCACGGGCGACCTCGACGCGAAGAACGCCGCCGAGATCCTGCTCCTCCTGCAGCGGCTCAACCGGGAGCTCCAGAAGACGATTCTCATGGTCACGCACGACCCGCACGCGGCCGAGCGCGCGCAGCGGACCCTTCATCTGGACAAGGGCGTGCTGCAGCCGTGAAGTTCTTCCGGCTGATCCTCGCCAACCTCATGCGCTCGAAGCGGCGCACGTTCCTCACCACCTTCTCGATCGCCATCGCGCTCTTCCTCTTCTGCACGCTGCGCACCGTGATCACCTCCTTCGAGGCTTCGCTCCGCGCCTCCGAGGCCACGCGCCTCGTGGTGCGCCACGGCGCCTCCCTGGTCTTCCCGCTGCCGCTCTCCTACGAGGACCGGCTGGCCCGGGTGCCCGGCGTGACCGGCGTCACCTACGGAAACTGGTTCGGCGGCGTCTATCAGGATCCGAAGAACCAGTTCGCGCAGTTCGCCATGGACGTCCCGACCATGTTCGATCTCTTCCCGGACACGGTCCTCCCGGAGGACCAGAAGAAGGCGTTCCTGGCGGAGCGCACGTCCTGCATCGTCGGCCGCGCGCTCGCGAAGAAGTTCGGCTGGAAGATCGGGGACGCCGTGCCCATCCTCGGAACGATCTACCCGGGCGACTGGCGGTTCGTGATTCGTGGGATCTACGAGGGCCGGACGAAGGACGTGGACGAAAACACCCTCTTCTTCCACTGGGACTACTTGAACGAATCGCTGCCGCAGGGCCGCAAGGATTATGTCGGGATCTACTGGCTTCGGATCGCGTCGCCCTCCATGGCCGCGGCGGTGAGCGAGCGCGTGGACGACATGTTCCGGAACAGCTCCCAGCCCACCAAGACCGAGACCGAGAAGGCCTTCCAGGCGGGATTCATCTCCATGATCGGGAACATCCAGCTCCTCCTGACCATCCTGGGCTCGGCCATCGTGTTCGCGATCATGCTGGTGACGATCAACACCATGATGATGGCGGCCCGCGAGCGGACCACGGAGATCGCGGTGCTGAAGACCCTGGGCTTCTCGGACGGGCTGATCCTGCGCCTGGTGGGAGGGGAGGCGCTCCTCGTCTCGCTGGTCGGGGGGGTGCTGGGCTGCGGCCTGGCCGCGCTCATCTTCCACGAGATGGATTTCACGGGCGGAGGGTTCTTCCCGAATTTCCGCGTCCTCCCGGAGACCATCCTGGCCGGGCTCCTGCTCGCGGTGCTCATGGGCGTCCTGAGCGGCGTGGCGCCCGCCGTGTCGGCGGCGCGGCTCAGGATCGCCAACGCGCTGCGCAAGGTGGCCTGACGCCATGCGCATCCCGCTCGCCTACAACATCCGCAATCTGGCGGCCCGCCGGGTGAGCACGATCCTGACCGCGCTCGGGATCGGGCTCGTCTCGTGGGTGTTCATCTTCACGCTCGCCCTCGCGGGAGGATTCCAGTCGGCGCTCCAGACCACCGGCTCGCCGCAGAACGCCATCGTGGTCCGGAACGGGTCCACGGCGGAGGTGACCAGTATCATCGACCGCGAGTCGGCCGCCGCGATCGAGAGCCAGCCCGAGATCGCGAAATCGCCCGACGGGAGCGCGCTCGCCACCCACGAGCTGGTGGTTCTCTGGAACCTGCCCCGGAAGAGCGGGACCACCACGAACGTGGTGGTGCGGGGCGTCACCGCGAAATCGTTCGCCCTGCGGCCCCAGGTCCACCTGATCCAGGGCCGCATGTTCCGCCCCGGCCTCGAGGAGGTCGTGGTGGGAGCCCTCGCGCACGAGCGGATCGCACATTGCCTGGTGGGCGACAAGATCCGGCTGGCCGGGCACGAATGGTCGATCGTCGGCGTCTTCGACGCGCACGGAACCTCCTTCGACTCCGAGATCTGGGGCGACGTTCAGCTCTTCATGCCCGTCTTCGACCGCCCGGTCTACCAGAGCGTCACGTTCCGCCTCGACGAGCCCTCGCATTTCGGGGCGATCCAGAAGCGGCTCGAAGCCGATCCGCGGATGAGCGTCCGCGTCCACCACGAGGACGAGTTCTACGCGGCACAGTCCGCCACGCTCGCCGCGCTGCTCCGGGGGCTGGGCCTCTTCGTGACCCTCATCATGGCGCTGGGCGCGGTGTTCGGCGCGCTCAACACCATGTACGCCGCGGTCGGCTCCCGCACCAAGGAGATCGGCACCCTCCTCGCGCTGGGCTTCTCGCGCGGCGCGGTGCTCGTGTCCTTCCTCATCGAGTCGGTGATGCTGGCGCTCTTCGGCGGGTTCCTCGGCTGCCTCCTGGCGCTGCCGGTGAACGGCATGGCGACCAGCACGACGAACTTCGCCTCGTTCAGCGAGGTCGCGTTCCGCTTCCAGGTCACGCCCCAGATGCTCCTCGCCGGGATGATCTTCGCCGCCGTCATGGGCGCGCTCGGGGGATGGTTTCCCTCGCGGAACGCGTCGCGCCGCGTCATCGTCGAAGCGCTGCGACAGGCCTGATCCCCCCGCGTTGACCCTTCCCTCCGGCGTGTGATAGCGTCGCCGCCCATGACCAAGCCGAAGATCAAAGTCGGAGTCCGGGACAACCGCCTCGGACGCATCCTCGGGGAGCAGATCCTCGAGCTCCTGCGGCCCCACGTGGGTTCCGCGGTCTTCTCGATCGTCCCCGTGGGGAATTCCTCCGGGCGCGGCCACGCGCACGTGTTGCGCTGGCCGGGCGCCATGCTCGAGCGCGCGCTGGCGGAGGGCGAGGTCGACATCGCGGTCCAGAACATGAAGGACGTATCGCCGGAGCTCCCGCCGGCCCTCGTGCTCGCCGCCGTCACCGAGCGGTTCACGCCCTTCGACGTGCTGATCGCCCGCGACGGCACGATCGTGGACGAGCTCCCCGAAGGATCGGCGGTCAGCGCGCACACGCCGATCCGGCGCGCGCAGCTCCTCCATTACCGCGACGATCTCTCCATCCTCGATTTCTCCGGGACCCTCGAGGAACGGATGAGGAAGCTGGAGCTGGGCGAGGTGGACGGCCTCGTGGTTTCCGCCTCGGCGGTCGAGCACATGGGGTACCAGGACCGCGTGACGGAGGTGTTCACGACGGAAGTCGTCGTGCCCGCGCCCGGCCAGGGCGCCCTCGGCATCCAGGTGGCCCGGGCGTCGAAGGATCTCCTCAAGGCGGTGAAGCATCTCGACGACTTGGTCGCGCGCGTGGAGATCGAGGCGGAGCGCGCCTTCCAGCGCGAGATCACCTCGGATCCCACGGTGCCGGTCGGCGCCCTCGCCAAGCTGGACGGATCCCGTCTGCGGCTGGAAGGCGTGATCGCCGACCGAGAGGGCCTCAAGGTCTACCGCGACGAAGAAGAAGGGAAGGCGGGCGACGAGGAGCAGATCGGCGTGCGGCTGGCGCGCCGGCTCCTCCTCGATGGGGCTCGCGGCCTCCTCTCCCCGGCGGAAAGCTCCCACTAGCGAACATGCTCGATCTCAAGCGGATCCGCACCGAGACCGATCGAGTGCGGGAAGCGATCGCATTCAAGAAAACGCATGCGGATCTGGACCGCTACCTCCTCCTGGACGAGGAGCGGCGCGAGCTCCTGGTCGAGACCGAGCGGCTGAAGCACGAGCGAAACGCAGTCTCCGAGGAGATCGGACGCCTGAAGAAGGCGGGACAGGACGCGGCCGACAAGGTCCAGGCGATGAAAGGGGTCGGCGAGACGATCCGGGAGCTGGACGCGCGGATCGCCGATCTCGAAGGGAGCCTCCAGAAGATCGCCGAATGGATCCCCAACGTGCCGCATCCCACCGTCCCGCGCGCCGAGGACGCGAGCGGGAACGTGATCGTGCGTGAAGCGGGCCCGATCCGGAACTTCGACTTCGAGCCCAAAGCGCACTGGGAGCTGGCCGAATCCCTGGGCCTCCTGGATTTCGAGCGGGCGGGGAAGGTCGCGGGCGCGGGATTCCTCCTCTTCACGGGGCGCGGCGCGAGACTCGAGCGCGCGCTCATCCAGTTCATGATCGATCTCGCGGTCCGGCGCGGCTACACCGAGGTCTGGGCGCCGCACCTCGTGCGGCGCGAGTGCCTCTTCGGCACGGGGCAGCTTCCCAAGCTGGAAGAGGACATGTACCGGATCCAGGGCGAGGAGCTCTTCCTGAATCCCACGGCCGAGGTCCCGATCACGAACATCTACCGCGACGAGATCCTGGACGGAGCGAAGCTTCCCATCCGCCACGTCGGCTACTGCGCGAGCTACCGGAAGGAGGCGGGCTCCTACGGCCGCGAGACGCGGGGCATGATCCGGGTCCACCAGTTCGACAAGGTCGAGCTGGTGAAGCTGGTGCTTCCCTCCACTTCCTACGACGAGCACGAGAAGCTCCTCGCCGACGCCGTCGCGGTGCTGGAGGCGCTGGAGCTCCCGCACCGGGTGGCGCTGCTGGCCACCGGGGACCTGAGCTTCGCGGCCGCGAAGTGCTACGACCTGGAAACCTGGGCGCCCGGCGAGGGGGGACGCTGGCTCGAGGTCTCCTCGTGCAGCAACTTCGAAGATTTCCAGGCCCGCCGCGCGGGCATCCGGTTCCGGCCGGAGGCCGGCGGACGGGTGGAGTACGTTCACACCCTGAACTCCTCGGGGCTCGCGCTGCCGCGCACGTACGCCACGCTCCTCGAGGTCCACCAGACGGAGCGCGGAACCGTGCGGCTTCCCGAGGCACTCCTCCCCTACTGGGACGGCGATCGAGAGATCGGGCCCCTCTGAGGCTCGCATGTCCGGCTCTGGCCGTGAGGCGGGACCGCGAATGGTCCGGCCGCTTTCCTACAAGATGTTCCTCTTCCTGGCGGTCGTCATGCTCATGGCGGCCCTGGTGCTCCACTCCAATTACCTGATCAGCCGCCTCAACAGCGAGACCCAGAACCTGTGCACCGTGCTCGCCCGCTTCTTCGCGGTCTCGACCTTCCAGGCCGCCGAGGACCCCGACCTGAACGCGATCTTCCGGGACGTGGTGAGCAACATCAATTTCCCGCTCATCCTGACCGACACCGGGGGAATCCCGCGTGCGTGGAGGCTGATCGGGATCCCGTCGTCGGCGGTGCCGGACTCGCTGCTCCAGCGCGCGGCGGAGACCGGGGTCGTGCCCCCGCTGGTGAGGCGGATCCAGGAGCGCGCCCGAGAGCTGGACCGCCGTCATCCGCCCATCGAGGTTCTGCGGCTCGGACACCCCGGCGTCCTGGGCTACGTTCATTACGGCGAGCCGCCGCTGGTGGCCCGGCTCCGCTGGGTGCCCTACATCGAGTTCGGGGTCGTCCTGGCCCTCTTCGTGTTCGGGTTCGTGGGATTCCGGGCCATCGCGGACGGCGAGCAGCGGTCCCTCTGGGCCGCGCTCGCCAAGGAGACGGCGCACCAGCTCGGGACACCGCTCTCCTCGCTCCTGGGATGGTCGGCGCATCTGCGCGAGGCGGCCGTGAGCGGCGAGACCACGCCGGAGCGGGTCGAGGCGATCGCCGCCGAGATCGATCTCGACCTCGAACGGCTGAACAAGGTCGCGTCCCGCTTCGGGCAGGTGGGCTCGGTTCCGGTGCGGAAGGAAGGGGACCTGACCGAGACGGTCGCCGGCGTCGTGAGCTACTTCCGCCACCGGCTGCCGCATCTGGGGCACGAGGTCGAGATCGTGGAGCGCTACGACGCGATTCCACGGGTCGCGTTCCACCAGGAGCTGATCGAGTGGGTCCTCGAGAATCTGATCCGGAACGCGATCGACGCGAGCGACAAGCCGCACGGTGAGATCGCGATCGAGCTCCACTGGCGCCGCGAGCGGCGCGAGGTCGAGCTCAGCGTGAGGGACAACGGCCGGGGGATGACGGCCGCGGAGCGCCGCCGGGCGTTCACCCCGGGGTTCAGCACGAAGCGGCGCGGATGGGGCTTGGGGCTCGCGCTTGCGAGGCGGGTGGTGCGCGAGTATCATCAGGGGCGAATCACCATCGTGGAATCCATGCCCGGCCGCGGGACCACCGTCTCCGTGGCGCTGCCCGTCGCGCCTTCCTCGAACGCCGGTTCCGCCTAACCCCAAGAGCGAAACGCCATGGCCTCCCAAGACCGAAAGATTCTCTGGGCTGACGACGAGATCGATCTCCTGAAGCCCCACATCCTGCTCCTGGAATCGAAGGGCTATCGGGTGACCTCGGTCAGCAACGGCACCGACGCGGTCGCGTGCGCCGCGCGCGAGAAATTCGACGTGGTGCTGCTGGACGAGTCGATGCCGGGGCTGGGCGGCCTCGCGACCCTCGAGGCGATCAAGGAGCGCGATCCTCTGGTCCCGATCGTCCTCGTCACCAAGAACGAGGCCGAGTCACTCATGGACGAGGCCATCGGGAAGCGGATCGACGACTACCTCCTGAAGCCCGTCCGCCCCACGCAGATCTTCCTCGCCCTGAAGCGCCTCTTGGAGTCGGACCGGCTCCAAGACAATCAGCGGACGCGGGACTACGTAGCCGAGCTGAATCGGATGCGCGCGGAATCGACCGGGGGCCTGGACTGGCGTGGTTGGGTGGACCTCTACGTCCGGAGCGCGCAGTGGGACGTGGAGCTGGATCGCGTGGAGGACGCGGGCCTCAAGCAGGCGCATCAGGATCAGCGGCGCGAGCTGAACGTGGAGTTCGGCCAGTACGTGGAGGCGAACTACGCATCCTGGGTCTCGGGCGGCGCCGGCGGCGGCGCGCCCCCCATGTCCGTGGACGTGATCGAGCGCTGGGTGGCGCCGCTTCTGCGCGAGAAGCGCCACGTCTATTTCATCGTGGTGGACTGCATGCGCCTCGACCAGTGGCTCACGGTCGAGCCCCTGGTCCGCGAATTCTTCGACGTCACGGTGGATCATCACGTCTCGATCCTGCCCACCGCGACCCCCTACTCTCGAAACGCGATCTTCGCGGGCCTCTACCCGGACTCGATCCAGAAGCAGCATTCCGAGTTCTGGCACGAGGGAGCGGGGGACGAGCGGAGCAAGAACCGCTTCGAGCGCCAGCTGCTCGATCTGAATCTGAAGAGACTCGGGATCGACCTTTCGTCGCCGCCCAAGTACATCAAGATCTACAACGCCGACGAGGCGAACAACGTCCGGCGGAACGTGGTCACGTTCCAGAACATCCCGCTCGTCGCCCTCGTGTTCAACTTTCTCGACATGCTCACCCACGGGCGCTCGGAGTCGGACCTCCTCCGCGAGCTGGCCCCGGACGAATCGGCGTTCCGGTCGGTCATGCGCTCCTGGTTCCTCCATTCCTCGCTCTTCGACGCGCTGAAATGGATGTCGAAGCAGGACTGCACCGTGATCCTCACCACCGACCACGGAGCGATCCTGAGCCGGCGCTCGGCGCTGGTGTACGGGAACCGCGAGACCTCCACGAATCTACGCTTCAAGTTCGGGACGAACCTGACCTGCGACCCGAAGTTCGCGGCCCAGGTCAAGGATCCCGCCCGGTTCCGGCTTCCCGCGGACGCGAGCAACAAGAACTACATCATCGCCAAGGAAGACTTCTATTTCGTATACCCCACCAATTTCCACGAATACGAGAACAAGTACCGGGGGAGCTTCCAGCACGGAGGCATCTCGCTGGAGGAAATGATTCTCCCCACGGCCGTCCTCACGCCGCGAGGCTGACCTCGTGGACCCGGCCCGCCGTTCGCTCCTCCGCGGAGCGGAAGAGACGCAGTCCCTGGGGCGCCTCCTCGGCCGCCACCTGAAGCCCGGCGACTGGGTGGCCTTGAGCGGGGACCTGGGCGCGGGCAAGACCACGCTCGTCTCCGGCATCGTCGAGGGGATCCATCCCGGGATGCGGAGCCGCAGCCCCACCTACGTGCGCGTGGAGGTGTACGGCGGGTCGCCTGCGATCGTTCACGCCGACCTCTATCGTCTGGAGAGAGCCGAGGAGTGGGATACGCTCGGGATCGAGGATCTGGCGTCGGACGGAGCGATCGTGGTGGTGGAGTGGGCGGATCGGGCGCCGGGACGGCTTCCGGAGGATCGGCTGGATATCGCGATGGAGTACGCGGGGCCCGACGCGCGCGAGGTCCGCATCGAGGCGCGGGGCGAGGCGTGGGCGCGCCGGCTTTCGGAAGGAGCGCTCGACCCGGCATGACGACAGGGCGCTACATGCTGGGGATCGACACGTCCTCCCGCATTGGCTCGATCGCCCTGGCCGTCGATGGGGAGGCGGGCCCGTCGCTGCCGCTTCCGCCCGGCGGTCATTCCAACGGCCTCTCGCAGGCGGGGGAATCGCTTCTCCGCGCCCGCTCGATCGGGTGGAAGGACCTCGCGGGCGTCGCGGTCTCGGAGGGCCCCGGCTCCTTCACGGGACTTCGGATCGGCCTCGCGTGGGCGAAGGGGATTTGTTTCGGCTCGCGCGCCAGGCTGACGCTCGTTTCCGCCCATGCCGCGAACGCCCACCGTCACCGGGGCGACGGGGCCTGGATCGCCACCGTGCTCCAGGGAGAGCGCGGCGAGGCGCAAGCGACGCTCTGGTCGGGCGGCGAGGACTTGGCGCGGGTCTGGGGACCCGAATCCGTGCCGGAGGTGGAGCTGGCGGCGGCCCTCCGATCCGCGGCCGCCGCGCGTGCGATCGCGATCGCGGGTCCCGATCTCAAGGAGGGGCTGCTCCAGGCCCTCCGCGAGGACGGATTCCGTATTCTCGCCGACGCGGCTCGGTCCACCGCCGCCGCCGTCGCGGAGCTTGGGGATCGAATGCTGCTCGCGGGTGAGGCCGCGGACCTGGTCACCTCCGCGCCCGCGTACGGGCGCGCCCCCAACGCCCGGAAGCCAGCGCCATGACCGAGCGGGATTCCCCGGACGTCGTGCCGCTCCAGCGCGAGCACTTGGACCAGATCCTCTCCATCGAGCGCCTCTCGTTCACCGACCCCTGGACGCGGGGGATGTTCGAATCCGAGCTCGACGTGCAGGCCCGCGGCTATGCTCGGGGGGCGATCCGGCACCGGAGCCTGATCGGATACATCTTCGCCGTGATCATTCCCGACGAGGCCCACATCGGAAACCTCGCGGTCACTCCGTCCGAGCGGGGGCGCGGCGTGGCCCAGGAGCTTCTGAACCAGCTGGTGCATGACGCGACCGAGGCGGGGGTGACCCGGGTCACTCTCGAGGTGCGCGCCTCCAATCACACGGCACGTAAGTTCTATTACAAGAACAACTTCATCGACATCGCGATCCGAAAGAACTACTACCGGAGCCCCGTGGAGGATGCTATCGTCATGTATCGTGTCCTCCCGGAGGATCCGAGCGTATGAGCTGGCTCAAGAAGTCCAAAGAAGGGCTCAAGTCGACGCAGCGGAAACGGGAGCTGCCGGACGGCCTCTGGACGAAATGCGAGGAATGCGGCGAGATCCTGTATCACAAGGAGCTCGAGCGAAACCTCTGGACCTGCTCCAAGTGCTCCTACCACTTCCGGATCTCCGCGCGCAGCTACATCAAGATCCTGCTCGATGAGGACTCGTTCGTAGAGCGCTTCTCCGAGGTCGTCTCCACCGACCCGCTCAAGTTCCGCGACACGAAGCGCTACGCCGACCGTCTCCGGAAGGCGCGCGAGGAAACCGGTCTGAGCGAGGCGATTCTCGTGGGCGAGGGGACGATCGAGGGACGCCCGCTGGTGATCGGCGTCATGGACTTCGCCTTCCTGGGCGGAAGCCTGGCCTCGGCGGCCGGGGAGCGGATCGCCCGCGGCATCCTGCTCGCGCTCGAGAAGCGCCACCCCCTCGTGCTCCTCTCCTCCTCGGGAGGCGCGCGCATGTTCGAGGGGATTCTCTCCCTGATGCAGATGGCGAAGGCGAACGCGCTTCTGGCGAGGCTGAACGACGCCGGCGTCCCGTATATTTCCATCATGACCCATCCCACCACCGGCGGCGTCACGGCCAGCTTCGCCTCCGTCGGGGACGTGATCCTGGCCGAGCCGCGCGCGCTGATCGGGTTCGCCGGGCCCCGCGTCATCAAGCAGACGATCAATCAGGAGCTTCCGGAGGGCTTCCAGCGCTCCGAGTTTCTCCTCGCCAAGGGGATGATCGACCGCATCGTCCATCGAAACGAGCTCCGGAAGACGCTCGCGTGGCTGCTCCAGTTCTTCGCGGCGGCGGCGCAGCTGCCGCAGAAGCCGCGTCGCCGCGCCGGCGAGACTCTGGCCCGATTCCGCGCGGTCGGCGGTCCGATCGCTTCGACCCCCGCGCCTCCGCCCGCGCCGGTCAAGCCTCCGGAGGAGGTCCCTGTGGAAGCGGGAGCCCGGGCGCCTTACGAGCCGGCGCAGCAACCGGGGCCCAACGGCGCGCCGCCTTCGCCTCCGGAGGCGAAGCCCACCGAGGCGCCCGAAGAAGCCGCAGAGCCCAATCCCGGCGGCTCTGCCGCGTTCCCCGCCGATCAGGAGATTCCCATCCGCGAATGAAGGCGCCCGCGAGCGCCACCCTGACCCGGCGCCTCGATGAGATGTACCGCTTCGAGCGGAGCGGCATGAGGCCGGGCCTCGCCGGAATCGAGCGCCTGCTCGAGACGGCCGGCCGTCCCGACCGCGCGTTCCCCTCCGTTCTGGTCGCCGGGACGAACGGCAAGGGATCGACCGCGGCGCTCCTGGACTCCATCCTCCGCGCGGCCGGACTGAAGACCGGCCTCTACACCTCGCCGCACCTCCTCCGCTTCCATGAGCGCATCCGGATCGACGGCCGGGAGATCGGCGACGCCGAGCTGGAAGCGGCGCTCGAGCGGTGGTGGCCCCGCTTCGAGGAAATGGCTCCGTCCTTCTTCGAGGCGGCGACCGCTCTGGGATTCGACCACTTCGCCTCGTCCGGCCTCGACGCCGCGGTGGTCGAGGTCGGCCTGGGCGGGCGCCTGGACGCCACGAACATCCTCGTGCCGCGGCTCTCCGTGATCACGACCATCAGCAGCGACCATGAGGAGATCCTGGGCAGCACCCTGGGCCGGATCGCGACCGAGAAGGCCGGGATCGTGAAACCGGGGGGAACGGTCGTGTGCGGGGTCCGGGGGAAGGAGGCCTGCGCGGCCATCGCCGCCGCCGCGTCCGAGCGGGGGGCCAAGGTGCTCTGGCTCGACACCTCGGCCCGGTGCGCGACGCGAGAAGTGACCCTCGATGGAACCGAGTTCCAGCTCGAAACATCCTCGTTCTCAGGGAGGCTCAAGACGAGGCTCATGGGAAAACATCAGGCCCGAAATGCGGCGCTCGCGGCGTTGGCCGCGGAGACGTGGCTCGAGGGAAGGCCCCGGGTCGAGATCGCCGCCGCCATCCAGCGCGGGATCCAAGGCGCCCGGTGGCCGGCGCGCGCGGAGCTGGTGCGCGAGGATCCCCCGGTGCTGGTCGACGTCGCGCACAACACCGAGGGCGCCGGAGCGCTGGCGGAGACGGTGGGCGCGCTCTTTCCGGGGCGAAGCGTGGCCTTCGTGGTGGCCCTGTCGCGCGACAAGGCGCACGTGGATTTCCTGAGGCGCCTGGGCGCGGTGGCCGCGCGGTTCTACCTCACCGAGTTCGAGGGAGAGCGCGCGACGCCCGCCTCCACGCTCCTCGCCTCGGCCCCGTGCGGGCATCTGACCTGCGAGGCGGTCCCCTCGATCCCGGAGGCGCTGGACCGCGCCGTCGCCTGGGCCAGGGACCATGGAGGCGTCGTGGTCGTGGCCGGATCCTTCTTCCTTCTCGCCCGCGCCCTGCCGCATCTGGGAGCCCCCGTACCCCATGCCCTTTGACGGCCGGCCCGCCGGCCCGATCTTCGTTCTCCTCCTGGCTTGGGCCACGCTCGCGCACGCGCAGACCTCGGGGAAGCCGATCGACGACACCTACCACATGAAGGCGGACCATCTCTCGGGTTCCGCGGGAGGGAACGACGATGTCTACACCGCGACCCAGGTCACCGTGCAGCACGGCCCGACCACGGTGACGGGAGACTCCGCGCACGTCTACCGGCAGCGGGAACAGGTCGAGGTGATGGGCCACGTGAAGATCGTGGACGGCTCGACCCACATGTGGGGGGACAACGCCACCTACGATCGCAGGACTCGTGTGGCGATCCTGCGCGGCCTGGTGCGCATCGAGGAGGGGACCGCGCGGATCACGGGTCGCGAGGCGCGGTTCTACCGGAACGAGAACCGCTCGGTCATCGTGGGACGGCCCGAGATGATGGATTCCACGCGGACCCTGACCGCGGACGAGATCGACTACGACCGCGGCCACGACGAGGTCGTGGCCCTGGGGAACGTGATCGCCGTGGACCGCGCGGAGAGCACCACGGTGCGCGCGGGCCGCGTGCGGTACGACCGGACGCGAAACTACGCGTGGGCGAGCCAGAGCCCGGTCCTCACGATCGAAGAAGCGGGAGGGAAGTCGACCAAGGTCCGCGGCCTCACGATGGAGTTCGACAACACGAAGCGGGCGGTGGTGGCGCTGGGCGACGTGCTCGTGGAGCGCGACAAGCTCCGGGCGAAAGGGGACCGGGGCGAGTTCTACGGCAACGAGGAGCGCGCGCTCCTGGTGGGTCACCCGCACGCCTGGGACGAGGAAGGGGAGGTGCAGGGCGACACGCTGGAGATCCACTTCAAGGAGCACCGCGTCGCCGCCGTCCAGGTGCGCCCCCACGCCACCGTGAAGTATCAGGCGGCGAGCGAGCACGGACGTGGAGAGCGGAACGAAGCGGTCGGTGATACGGTGACGCTCTTCAATCCCGACGAGGAGACACGGCGCGCGGTGGTCGTGGGGCACGCCCGGAGCTCCTACTGGCCCAGCTCCCAGGACAGCGCCCAGGGCGGCCGGAACATCTCCAGCGGCGACAGCATCATCGTGGAGTTCGCGAATGGTCGGGCGCGCAAGGCCACCGTCGTGGGCCAGAGCGAGGGCACCTATTACATGGCGGCGGAGGGGGACACGAGCCGCGTGAATCAGGAGGAGCGGGTCAAGTACAAGGGCGCGCGGATCATCTACGACGTGGACCAGAACCAGGTGGACGTGCTGGGCGCCGCCGACGTGAACTACAAGGAGCTGCGCCTGAACGCCGACAAGGTGACCTTCAACACCAAGACCGAGCGGATGCGCGCCGAGGGTAAGCCGGTCCTCTACGACGGGAAGGACAAGATCGTGGGGAACACCATGACCTACGACCTCACGATCCGGCGCGGCACGATCTACGGGGGCAAGACGACCTACGAGCGGGGTTATTACTACGGGGAGCAGATCCGGAAGGTCTCCGACGATGTGCTCGACGTGAAGAACGGGAGCTACACGACCTGCGAGCTGGACGAGCCGCACTATCACTTCGGGAGCAGCAAGATGAAGGTGATCCTGCGCGACAAGGTGATCGCGAGCCCCGTCATCTTCTACATCAAGCACATTCCGGTCATGGCGCTCCCGTTCTACGTCTTCCCGATCCGCCCGGGCCGGCACTCGGGGTTCCAGCTCCCCCAATTCGAGTTCGGCTCCTCGAGCTCGGCAGGGAAGTTCATCCGCAACGTGGGCTACTACTGGGCCATGAACGACTACCTCGATGCCACGCTGTGGGGGGACTACTACCAGGACGACCGCTGGCTCCTGCACTCACAGACGCGCTACCAGAAGCGCTACAACTGGTCGGGGGAGATCGACGCCTCCGTCCAGCACAGCCTGGGCCTCCAGGGCTCCAACCAGTGGGACTTCTCCGGCCGGCACTACCAGATCCTGGGCCCCAATTTCACGCTGACGGGACAGGGAAACTTCACCAATTCCAGCGCCTACTTGAAGGACCAGTTCATCGGCCGCTCGGTGCTCCTGCGCGTCCAGAGGAACTTGCACTCCCAGATCTCCCTGAGCAAGAGCTGGAGCGGCGCCTCGCTCAACATCGGCGCCCAGCGGAACCAGGATCTCGATCCGGATCCGGGCGGCAACAGGGTGGCGGATCAGATCCCTTCGATGACGTTCTCGTTGTCCTCGCGGCCGCTGGGCCATCCCGCGCGCGGCAAGGAGCCGGCCAAGCTGCCCGGGCTCGCGTCGACCTTCTTCAGCTTCAGGTCCACGCTCCTGGGCGAGCACGACGAGTTCTTTCAGGCCCGTCCCGAGACCTCCGTGGTTCTGGATTCGCTCGGCATGCCGGACACGACGGTCACGGGGGTCGATACCCACCTCACCCAGGCCGCGGCGCGGCAGGACCTGACGCTCACCGACGTCCGGACCCTGTTCGGCTTCTTGCACGTGAGCCCCAACATGAGCTACTCGGAGATCTTCTACAGCAAGGACGCGGCCGGGAATCGGAATCAGAGGGCGGGCGTGTGGCGCGGCGGGGTCAACGCGAACACCGCGATCTTTGGGACGTTCCGTCCCTCGCTCGGTCCGATCCGGGCCATCCGACACGTCATCACGCCCTCGGTGGGTCTGGTCTACCAGCCGGCGTATCCCAAGCTGAACTACATGGACGCGGGCGGGATTCTGAGGCCACGCTTCACCGGCGTGAGCGGGATCGAGCTCTCGGCGTCGGAGGCGCGCTTCATCACGTTCTCGGTTCGAAACGACATCCACGCCAAGGTGGGGGACCCGGCCCAACCCAAGATTCTCAACAACCTGATCCAGCTCACGACCTCGGGCAGCTACAACCTGCTCGCGAGCCGGGTGGGCCAGCGGCCGCTCTCCGACCTGTCCAGCGTCCTGAGCCTTCACCCCTGGAGCCGGGGATCGGTGGACATGAGCTTCGCGCACAATCCCTACGACGGAAAGCTGCTCAACTTCGGCGTCTCCAGCGGACTCTTCTTCCAGGGGATCCGGCGGGCCCAGCTCCAGGAGGAGAAGGTGGAGCTGGACCCGGCGGCGCAGGCGGTCCAGGCGCCGACGGGATGGACGCCTCCGGGCCTCGTGTCCTCGGATCTTCCGTGGCTGGCGTCCCTCTCCCTGAGCCACACGGGCTCGGCGGGGCGTCTTCCGACGGGCGGGTACTCCCGCTGGAGCTCGAGCACCACCGCGAACGGCTCGGTGGGCCTCAACCCGACGAACCACTGGCGCGTGGACTATTCGGCGCAGTTCGATGTCGAAGGCCGGAAGATGATCTCCTGGAATTATTCGGTGAAACGGGATCTGCACTGTTGGGAAGCGCAGTTCACGCGAAGTTTTTCCGGTGGAATCACGGAGTACTACTTCAAGATCAACGTGAAGAATCTGCCGGAGGTCTATTACGAGCAAGGCTCGAAGGGCCTGCGCGGCTTCGGAGGAATCCAGAACCAATTCTGATCGAAAAAACCGCGCCCGCATCAGGAATCCATTTGACACCCCCTGGGGTGCGGCGTAACTTGACGCCCGTTGTTCAGACGAGGGGAGGTGAAACGAAAATGAACAAGACGGAACTCATCGCCACCGTAGCAAAGAAGACCGGTCTTTCGGCCCGCGAGGCGCGTGCCGCCGTCGAAACGCTTTTTTCCCCAGGCAAGGAAGGTCTGATCGCGGCCGCTCTCATGTCCGGGAAGAAGGTTCAGATCACCGGATTCGGGACCTTCGAGACCCGCAAGCGCAAAGCCCGCGAAGGTCGCAATCCCCAGACCGGAGAGCGCATCAAGATCGCTGCATCTCGATTCCCGGCGTTCCACGCGGGAAAGGCCCTGAAGGAACGCATCAAGAAGTAAGGGAACCCCCCCATCGGCTTTGTGAAGGAGCGGGCAGCGTGGGCTACCCGCTCCTTCTCTATATAGGTAGGGGTGTCCTTTGCCGAAATGTTGAACCCGACAGCCTTTGCGGGGTATAGTTTCGAGCGTTCTCCCTTGGATCAGGATGGAGGTGAATTCACTGACGCGGTTTCGGGCCTTACTCTTTCTCCTTGTCGCGGCGGGGCTTGCGGCACTGAGCCCAAGGCTGATGGGGAAGGGCACGCCATGCGACATCCTGATTCAGAGCACCACGGATGTGTACGGCGAACTCGCTCCCTGTGGCTGACACGCTCACCCGCTAGGCGGACTCGCCCGGAGGGCGAGTCAATTCAAGGTAGGCGCCCTGAAGTTCCCCAACCACTTCCGCGTGGATTCGGGTGACTTCTTCGGCACGGCCGGGGAGCAGGACTCCCTGAAGACCGAGTTCATGGTCCAGGCCATGGACAAGCTCGGGTACGACGTCGTGACCGTGGGCGAGCGCGAGTTCAATTTCGGCCAGGCGTTCCTGCTCAACACGTTCAAGAAGACGAAGATCGACCTCGTCTCCTCCAACCTGGTCTATGCCGATACGAAGAAGCCCTTCACGAAACCTTACGTCATCCGCAAGATGTGCTCGGCCCGCGTCGCGTTCTTCGGCCTCATCGGCACCGACGTGAAGCTGCGGACCCTGGCGAGCGAGCGCGCCCTCCTGATCCAGGATCCCGTCGCGACCGCCAAGGCCCTCGTTCCGGAGCTGCGGAAGAAGGCGGACGTGGTCGTGCTCCTGTCGCACATCGGGCTCACCGAGGGACAGCGTCTCACGCTGGAGGTTCCGGGCATCGACGTGATGGTGTTCGGGCATCAGCCCGGCCTCTTCCGTGAGATCACGAAGACGAACGGCGTCATCAACACCCGGTCCGGAGAGCGGGGGCAGTACATCCCGGGCATCCACCTGGTCGTGGAGGACGGCAAGATCGCCTCCTACGACGGCGAGGTGGTCACCCTGGACGACAAGGTGCCCGCGGACGACGAAATGAATCGCTCGGTCGATGCGTTCAACGACGAGATGAACCGGCGCTTCGCGGCCGCTCCCACGACTCCGACCCAGGCCACGAACACGAACCTCGCCGGGGACCACTTCCTGGGCGAGAAGAACTGCCGGCGGTGCCACGAGGCCGAGTACCAGATGTACTCCACGCAGCAGCACGCCCAGGCGTTCGCCACGCTGACCAAGAACCAGCGGGACGCGTCGCCCGAGTGTCTCCCGTGCCACGTCGTCGGCTACGGCCTACCGGGTGGATTCTCCTCGAAGGCCGGCACGCCCGACCTCGTGAACGTCCAGTGCGAGAATTGCCACGGCATGGGCACGAAGCACCCGGAGAAGGGGGACGCCGCGGCGGTGGTGGGCCCGGATGTCTGCCTCACCTGCCACACCCACGAGCAAAACCCGGACTTCGATTACGATCAGGCGCTGACGCACATTGTGCACTGGCATCCATAGCCTTCGCCTCACGGCGCTCCTCGCGGCCATCGGGCTTCTCCTCTCGACCGGCGCCTCTTCGGGCCAAGTCCTCAAGCTGTCCTCCCTGAGGGTGCCCGCGGACGTGGCGGCGGGCAGCTGGGTGGCCTACCAGGTCAACGTCTCGTCCAAGAACAGGCCGCCCCGGCGCTTCACCCAGAGGCTGTCGGTCGTCTCCCGCGAGGGCACCGGGTCCGAGGCCGGAGTCTGGGTGGAGCTGAAGACGATCGAGAGCGGCAAGACGCGGATGGAGCGGGGCTACTTCATGCCCCCGGATGCCGGAAAGGATTTCGCGGACTCGAGCCTCTACGACGACATGTCCGGGGGCGGGGGGGCGCCGCCTTCCGACGCTTCCGAAACGCCTCAGGCGGCATCGCGGTCGGGTCCCTCGAGCAGGCTCAAGCTCGCCCGGTACCAGAGGCTCACCCCGGATGGGAAGCTCTACGAGTACCCGGTCGGCGAAGAGGGGGCGCCGATGACCGACGAGGACGTGTCCGCCATGGACATGCTCGAGTTCACGGCGAAGTCGTTCCCGGACACCCTGGCGCCCGACACCCTCCGGGCCGGCCGGAAGGTCATCCCCTGCCGCCTGCGGCGCGTGCGCCGCTACGGCACCCAGCAGTGGGAAGGAGACGAGTCCACGTACGTGAACCGCGCCCTGATGACCCGCACTTCATGGCGTAACCCGTGGATCCCGGTGACGGGCTATGGGCGCCTCGTGGTGGTCGTCTCCGCGGAGCGGGTTCCGATTCACGCCGGCGCTCCCGCGGATTCCGCTGTCCACGTGGCGTCTCCGGCGCCCCCGGACACGTCGCACGCGGGAACCCCGGCGCCGCAGCCGCGGGAGTCCGGCCCGGATCAGGACTATTTCTACAGGGCGGACGCCACCCTGGTCGATCTGGGCCGGGATGCCGTTCCGGAGGTCACCCAGGCCGCCGAGCCCGCTCCGCAGGAGTCCATCCCGAAGCCCCGAACCATCCTCAAGTAGCGCTCCGCCCCAAATCCCTCCAGATCGGTCCCGCCCGGGCCGATACGTGCGTCGAAGAAGGCCGGATTTCCAACCGGCGTTCGCGACTTCCATCCGATCCCCGACAGAGGAGCGTTCATGGCCGCCGGTGGGCGAAAGCCGCTCGGACAGAGCCTGCTCGAGCAAGGGCACCTGTCGCGCGAGGCGCTTTCCCGCGCGCTGGAGGAGCAGCGTCGCACGGGGCAGGCGCTCCGCGAGGTGCTGCTCCGGCTCGAGCTGGTTTCCGAGGAGGCGATCCTCGACTACTACGAGGAGCAGCTCGGCATCCCGCGCATGGACCTCACGACCTACGTGCTGGAGCCCGAGATCGTGCGGCTGGTCCCGGAACGGATCGAGCGGCAATTCAAGCTCGTCCCCCTGTTCAAGATCGGGAACACGCTCACCATCGCCATGGTGGATCCGCTCGACATCGTGGCTCTGGACGAGGTGAAGCTGGCGACGGGCCTCGAGGTGGACGTGGTGGTCTCCCCGGAGCCCCACATCCGGGAGGCGATCGACCGCTACCATCCGCTCGGGGGCGGGCTCGAGCTCCTCGTGCGGGAGCAGAAGAAGGGCGCGGCCGGGGAGGAAACCGCCGTCCGGGCCGAGGAAGACGGTCCGGTGATTCGATTCGTGAACGCGGTCGTGCATCAGGCGGTCCGCGAGGGGGCCTCCGACCTCCACTTCGAGCCCGACGAGTCGAATCTCAGGATCCGCTACCGCGTGGATGGGATCCTCCGCGAGGCCTCGGTCCAGTCGAAGTCGATCCACGCCTCGGTGGTGTCGCGGGTGAAGATCATGGCCCAGCTCGACATCGCCGAGCGGCGGCTTCCGCAAGATGGACGCGCGCGGATCGAGATCTCGGGCAAGGAGTTCGATCTTAGGGTCTCGACGTTCCCCACGATCCACGGCGAAAACGTGGTGCTGCGCGTGCTGGACAAGACCAGCGCCCTCCTCGGCACCTCCGAGCTGGGGCTCGCGCCCGAGCCTCTCGAGGCGCTGTCGCGGATGATCGAGCGCCCGAACGGGATCGTGCTCGTCACGGGCCCGACCGGAAGCGGAAAGACCACGACGCTCTATTCCTGCATCGGGAAGATCAACACGGTCGAGCGGAACATCGTGACCCTGGAGGACCCGGTCGAGTACCACATCCCCTCGATCCGCCAGACGCAGGTGGATCCCGACGTGGGCCTGACCTTCGCGCGCGGGCTGCGCGCGCTTCTGCGCCAGGACCCGGACGTGATCATGGTCGGCGAGGTCCGCGACGCGGAAACCGCCGAGATCGCGGTCCGCTCCGCGCTGACGGGCCATCTCGTGCTCTCCACGCTGCACACCAACGACGCCGCGGGCGCGCTTCCGCGCCTCCTGGACATGAAGATCGAGCCCTTCCTCCTCTCCTCGGCGATGCTGGGGGTGGTGGCGCAACGCCTCGTCCGCCGGGTCTGCGAGAAGTGCAAGAAGCCCAGCGAGCCGCCGGCGGAGGCCCTCGAGGAGCTGGGGACCACCGCGTCGCGCGGGACCTTCGTGGTGGGCGCCGGATGCATGGCCTGCGGCCAGACCGGCTACCGGGGCAGGCTCGGGATCTTCGAGGTGCTGGTCGTGACCGACGAGATCCGGGACCTCATCGTCTCCCGCGCCTCGACCGAGGACATCGCGCGCGCCGCGAGCCGCGCCCGCATGGCGACCCTTCGCGATGACGCGGTCCGGAAGGCGACCCAGGGGATCACGACGCTCTCCGAGGTGATCCGGGTCACGCGGAAGAACCTCACGACCCAGGACTTGGACCAAGACGTCCTTCCGGTCCGGAAGTAGACGATGCCCGCATTCCGCTACCGCGCCCTGAGCCCCGCGGGCGAGGCGCAGCAGGGTCTCCTGGACGCCACCGATCTGGATCAGGCGGTGGATCGTCTCCACAACATGGGGCTCGTCCCCGTCCGCCTCGAGCCCCAGGGCGAGGCCAAGCGGGCCACGGACCGACTCCCCTTCCTGAAGAAGAAGGTCGCCCCGCGCGACCTCATCCTCTTCACCCGCCAGCTCGAGACGATGCTCGACTCGGGCCTGCCGATCCTCTCCTCGCTGGAGAGCCTCCACGCGCAGACGACGCATCCCAGGCTGAAGCCGGCGATCGACCGGGTGCGCGCCGACGTCGAGCAGGGATCCACCCTGACGGAGGCGCTCCGTCGTCAGCCCGACTGCTTCCCGCGCATCTACGTCAACCTGGTCTATGCCGGGGAGGAGGGCGGTCTCCTGGCCCAGATGCTGGACCGGGTCGCCACGCTGTTGGAGTACGAGGCCGAGACGGAGCAGCGGATCCGCTCCGCCACGTTCTATCCGACCCTCATCATCACCGAGCTCGGCCTCGCGTTTCTGGTCCTGATCAAGTTCGTGCTGCCCCGGTTTGCGTCCCTGTTCCGCAAGTTCGACACCACGCTCCCGCTCCCGACCCGGGTCCTGATCGGTTTGAGCGATTTCTTCGAGAAGCAGTGGTTTCCGTTTCTCTTCTTCCTGGGATGCGCGGTGGTGGCCGGCATCCTCTGGAGCCGCTCCGAGCGGGGCCGGTGGAAGATCGACCGGTCGGTGATCCGCGTTCCCATCTTCGGTCCCATCTTCCTGATGACGATCATGTCGCGCTTCTCCCGGGTGCTGTCCGCGCTCCTGGCCAGCGGTATCCCGATCGTCCAGGCGCTCGACATCGTGCGCGGGGTGGTGGGGAATCGGGTGGTGGAGGCCGAGGTCGACAAGATGCGGGACGGCGTCGTGGCGGGGATGGGTCTGGCGGAGCCGCTCAAGGAGAGCCGCGTGTTCCCGCCGCTGGTGGTCAAGATGTTGTCGGTCGGGGAAGAGACCGGCGCCGTGGACAAGATGCTCCTGCGCGTCTCCCGATATTACGATCAGGACGTCGATTACGCGGTCAAGAACCTCTCGACCGCCATCGAGCCGGTGCTCCTCATCATCCTGGGCTGCGCGGTCCTATTCACGGCCCTGGCGGTGTTCCTGCCCCTCTGGAACCTCATGAACGTCTTCCGGCACTGATCGTAAAGATGGGGGCCCGGATTGCCGATTGCATTCTTGGACACAGGAGTACGTCCCCGGGGACGGGGTGAACGGAAGAACCCACGAGGAGGTTGTGCGTATGGTTCGCAGAAATTCTGAAAGCGGTTTCACGCTGATCGAGCTCGTCATCGTGATCGTGATCCTCGGCATCCTGGCCGCGGTCGCGATTCCGAAGTACGAAGACATGCGGGAGCAGGCCCGTACCGCGACGCTGAAGGGGCAGCTCGGCGCGATTCGCTCGGCGATCGCGATTCAGTACGCGCGCAACGCCCTGAACGGCGCCGCCACGTTCCCGACGCTGAACGGAAGCATCTTCGCGGACGGCAACGTTCCGAAGGAGCCGGTCAACAACTCCAGCGCGGTGAAGACCACGGCCGGCGTGGACAACGCGGGGGGATGGCAGTACACGGCCGCGACGGGCATCGTCAAGGCCAACATGAACGCGTATTCGTCCTACTAGACACGGTTTCGGTTCCAGGGGTCAGGCAGACGGCCGGGGTGGGAGCGACATGCTCCCACCTCGTACGCCATTCGGGGGTGTAGCTCCCGGGGAACGGGGGAGTCGATGAGATGGACCCGCGCCGGGGCAGGAAGCCTCGTCGCAGCGGCGATCGCGGCCTTCGTCTACGGCGTGACACTCTCGCCCTCCGTGGGCGCGGGCGACAGTGGGGAGCTCATTCTCGCCGCCCACTCCCTGGGAATTCCACACCCACCCGGCTACCCGCTCTGGCTTCTCCTCGCTCGATGCGCCGACCTCCTTCCCTGGGGAACCGTCGCGCTCCGCGTGAACGCGCTCTCGGCGCTCTTCTCGGCCGTCGCGGTCGGGCTCTTCTATCGGCTGGCCGCCCGCTGTGGGCTGAGCCGCTCGGGCCGGATCGCCGCCACGCTGGTGTTCGCCGGCTCGACCCTGGTCTGGGACGCCGCGGTTCAGGCCGAGGTCTACGCGCTGGCCACGGCGGTCTTCCTGGCGCTCGCGCTCGCGGCGATGCGGGCACGATCGAAGAGCACCGCGGGGCCCCGGTCCGACGCCGTCTTCTTCTTTCTCGCGGGTCTGGCGCTCGTGGCGCACCAGACGCTTCTCTTTCCCGCGCTGGCTCTGTCGGCGTGGGTGCTGCTGCGCCGTCCGTCCGCCGGGCGGGCGGCGTGGGCGCTCCTCTGGACCGTGGCCGCGTTCTCGATGGTGCTCTTCCTGCCCCTGAGAAGCGGTGCTAACCCCTGGCTGGATTGGGGTCATGACCGGAACCTGAGCTTCCTCTGGGACAATCTCTTGCGCCGGAGTTACGGCGGGCTCCGCCAGAACGCCTTCCGCGTGAACCTCGTGGTGGACGAGGTCGTGGCCATCGGCGGGCTGGTGGCGGTCTCGTGTGGTCCGATCGGCTCCTGCCTTGCCGCGATCGGCACGGTGATCTCAGGCCGGGCTAAGGCCGCGCTGCTTCCGCTCACGTGGGCCGCGCTCACCGTCCCTCTGGCGCTCGTGGCCTTTCTCGCCTTCACGCCGGATGCCGAGCATCTGGCCCAGATCTCGCCGTTCCTGATCCCGGTGGCCGCCGTCGTGGCGCTCTGGGCCGGCGCCTGCGTCGGGAACGGGCTTCGCCTCACCCCGCGGATCGCGCGCGCGCCGCTCGCGGCCGTGTGCGCCGTGGCGCTCCTGGTCACCCTCGGGCTCCAGTACCGGCTGTGCGATCGCGCCGGGTTCCGCCTTCCGGAGCGCTACGGCCGGGACCTCCTCTCCATGCTTCCGCCCGACGCGATTCTGGTCGTGGACGGGGACAACGAGACGTTCCTGACCGCCTACGTCTCGCGCGTGGAGGGCTTCCGCCCCGACGTCACCCTGATCAACCGCCGGGGCTATGTCTTCGGCGACCCGTACGGGCTCCGCGGCGTTCCGCGCCCCAGCTGGGGGCCGATCCAGCATCGCGTGGACATGGAGCGGTTGAGGACGGCGAAGGTGCCGGTCTACTACGCCACGCCGCCCGCGGACATGGTCGAGTCCGGCGTTCGATTCGCCGACGAGGGTCTGGTCTACCGCGCCACCCTCATGCCCGCGGAGGCTCCGCATGGGCCTCCCAGTCAGGAGCCATGGCCCAAGAGCTCCGACCTTCTCCCCGGGGGACCGGAGCGCTACGACTACGTGACCCGGAAGCTGGCGATCGGCTACTCCGGGGCGCGCGCGCAGGACCTCTGGGAGAAGGCGCGCTATGCGGAGGCCTTGCCGTGGTTTGAGGACGCGGCGCGCGTGGGCTTCGATTTTCCGTCCGCGCGGATGAACCTGTCCGTGGCGGCCGCGGCGGCGGGAAAGCCCGAGATGACGCTCTCGGAGCTCCTCGCGGCCCTGAAGCTGGCCCCCTACGATCCCGAGCCCTCCGCACGGCTGGCCGTCCTCTTCGCCGTCGCCGGGCGCTATCGGGACGCGGCCTTCTACTTCGAGCGGGCCTACCGCATCCGTCCCTCGGCCGAGCTGGCCGGGAACGCGGCCCGCGCCTGGACCCTCGCGGGCGAGCGGAAGCGCGCCGAGTACTGGGAGGCGAAGGGATGACCTCGCGCGGATTCAGCCTGACCGAGCTGATCGTGATCCTCTCGATCCTGGGCATCCTGAGCTGGATCGCCTATCCCAAGATGTCGGCGATGGACGAGATCAAGCTGGACGCGGCCGCGCGGCGTCTCGCGGGGGATCTCCGGTACGCCCAGAGCCTGGCGATGAGCCGGCGGGTGATTCACGGGATTCTGTTCGATCCGACCCTCGAGAAGTACACGGTGTTCGCGCCCAACGCGTCGACCCCGATCACCGACCCGGCCGACCGGGCCCGAACCATGATCGTGGATTACACCTCGCGCACCGAATTCCGGGGGGTGCTGGTCCAATCCGCCGCGTTCGGCACCACGCCCGGGGTGACCTTCGACTATTTCGGGGTTCCTCGCGACACCGCGGGCGTGGACCTGAGCTCGACCGGAACCGTCGTGCTGAGCTACCAGGGCCAGACCGACACCGTCTTCGTGGCGCCGCAGACCGGCATGGTGACCGTCCGATGAGCGCGCGACGCGCCGCGGAGGCCGGGTTCACCCTGATCGAGATCGTCCTGATCATCGTGATCGCCGCGATCGCCATCCTTCCGCTCAGCATGCTCTTCGCGAATTCCTCGATCCACTCGAGCGACGCGCGGAACGCCACGCTGGCGGCGGAGCTGGCGCAGGCCAAGATGGAGGAGCTGACCGCCGACAAGAACTCCCCCGCGCGAGGGTTCTCCTACCTCGTGACCGCGAACTACGCGGCCGAGAGCCCGGTGACCGCGTTCCCCGGATACAGCCGATCGGTCTCCTTCGGCCCGGACTCGACGTACGACAGCGTGACGTTTCGCACCGTGAACGTGACCGTGACGTGCACCAACATTCCCCCCGTCACACTGACGACATGGTTCACGAACTACTGACGCCGCGGCGAGGCCGCGCCCGGGGCTTCACCCTGCCCGAGCTCCTGATCGTGATCGTGGTCGCCTCCATCGTGGCGGTCGCGTTCTCGGCCATGTTCATCGAGGCGGTCAAGACCTACCAGTTCATGGACGCGGAGAAGGGCATGCTCGAGGACGCCCGCTACGCGGAGGAGCGGGTGGCGCGCGAGCTGAAGCGCGTGAAGGACAACACCAGCGTCACGGCCGCGAGCGCGACCACGCTCACGTTCGTGGACCGCGGGGACGCCACCGTGAGCTTCTCGTGGAGCGGGGTCTCCGGCGCGGATCTTCTCTACACCAAGAGCGGCTCCTCCCAGACCCTCGCCCGGGGCGTGGACTCGCTGGCGTTCCAGTACTGGAAGCAGGACGGGACCGCGGCCGCTCCGGTGCTTTCCCCCTCCGCGACCGACATCTGGCGGGTGACCGTCTACATGAGGCTCATCAAGGGCTCACAGACCGTGGCCTCGTTCGGCTCCGTGTTCGTGAGGTCGCTGTGATCCGGCGCGCGGACGCCGGCTTCTCGGTCGTGCTGGCGGTCTTCTCCATCCTGATCCTCCTCACGCTGGGGATCGCGATGGTCTCGATGGTGGTCGAGGACTCGGACCTCTCGGTGGTCCACGTCCGGGAGAACCAGGCCTTCTACGCCGCGCACGCGGGGATCGAGTACGCCATCGTGAAGCTCTCGGCCAACTGGTCCTGGGGCGGGCTGGCCTCCCCGGGGAAGAACGTGGGCGCCGGGTCGTTCTGGATCGCGCCGCCCGACGCGGTGGACGAGAACGGGAACGCGCTCCCCGCGGGTCGGAAGCGGATCGTCTCGAACGGCGTCGTGGGAAACACCCTCCGGCAGATCCAAGTCCAGCTCAGCCAGGGCGGCATCTCCACCTACGCGGGCACCGGCGCCACGGGCTCGACCGGCGACGGCGGGGCCGCGACGTCGGCCACGCTGAGCGGGCCGGCCGGCATCGTGATCGCCTCGAACGGCGACGTCTACTTCACGGACGCGAACAACAACGTCATCCGAAAGATCGCGGCCGCCACCGGGATCATCACGACCGTGGCCGGCAACGGGAGCGCGGGATTCTCCGGCGACGGGGGGCCCGCCACGGGCGCGGGGCTCAAAACGGTGGAGGACATCTTCCTGGCGTCGAACGGCGATCTCTACATCGCGGACACCGGGCACAACCGAGTCCGCAAGGTGACCGCGGCCACCGGGATCATCACAACCATCGCGGGGAGCGGAAGCCCCGGCTCGAGCGGGGACGGGGGCGCGGCCACCGCGGCCAAGCTGACCACCCCGGACGGGATCGTGGTGGCGTCCAACGGCGACTTCTACATCGACGACCGGGGCAACAACCGGGTACGGAAGGTGATCGCCGCGACCGGGATCATCACGGCGTACGCGGGCACCGGAACCTCGGGTTACTCGGGCGACGGCGCGGCCGCCATCTTGGCCAAGCTGAACGCGCCCCAGGGAATCAGCCTAGCCGCCAACGGAGACCTGTACATCGCGGATACGGGCAACAACGTCATCCGCAAGGTGACCGCGCTGGGACTCATCACGACCTACGCCGGGACAGGCACCGCGGGCTCCACCGGGGACGGGGGCGCGGCCACGTCGGCCCGTCTCAACGGCCCCAAGGCCCTCACCCTGAATGCGGCCGGGGATCTCTACATCACGGATACCGCGAACAACAAGATCCGCCTCGTGACCGCGGCCGGGATCATCACCACGATCGCCGGCACGGGAACCGCCGGCTCGGCGGGAGACGGCGGCTCGCCGACCTCGGCGCAGCTCAACGGCCCCGCCGGCATCGCGGTCAGCTCCACGGGGGTCTATTACATCTCCGACACGACCAACAACAAGATCCGCAAGGTCAGCGGCAACCTCGCCGTGGTGGCCTGGGTCGAGACGCGGACGTAGGAGGAAACGCACGTGAGCGACGAAACGAAGAAGGCCTGGTGGCGCCGTCCGGCCGC
>Ga0137398_10000033_pt1 | contig 36840 bp, 26 predicted proteins | sample czorhiz216metaG_FD_106659 | JGI IMG/M metagenome (GOLD analysis project Ga0137398, IMG submission 106659) | Vadose zone soil microbial communities from Angelo Coast Range Reserve, California, USA - czorhiz2.16 metaG | ecosystem: Environmental > Terrestrial > Soil > Vadose zone | place: USA...
TAAAAAAAAATTAATTTTAAAAAAAATAAAAATAAAAAAAAAAAAAAAATAAAAATTTTTTTAATCTCAATCCTAACTGATAAAAGAAAAACCATACAATAATAAAATTTAAATAAAATATAAAAATATTATATTAAATATTTACTGTTGATTAGATAATTTATTATAAACTCTTATTTTATTTATTTTTCTTATATCTTTATTTAATAAAGATTTACCATTTGAAATAAGTAAAGTAACAGTATTTCTTGAAATACCTAATTCAATTGCAGAATTTAAAATAGTAGGATATATATGTATACTATTATCTTTTTTTATTACTTCTACTACATAAATATCTCTAATTATTTTACCTGTTTTATAATTTATTATTTGTCCTATATCATTTAAACCAAATAGTGGATCTAAAGATAAATATTTTTCAAAAATAGTAGGAAAAAAATTTTTTTCATTTATATTTTTTTTTATTAAATTATTTTTTTTATTAGTATTAGTAGATAATCTATAATTATTCATAGTATAAGATAATTCTAAAATATTTATTTTTATTTCTTCTATTAAATGTTTACCTTGATAAATCAAGGCCTTGCGTTGTAATTAATTTAAAACAATAAAAATCTATTTTTTTTTTACTTTGAAAATTTAAAGATTCTAAGAAAGGAATAAAAATATTTATTATATAATCTAATTGAAAAATAGAAAGTTTAATTTTTTCTTTTATATTACCTTTACTATTTTCAAATCCTAAATGAAATAATTTAGTTTTATTTGATTTTACTAAACTATATGGGTCTAACATTTATTTTAAAAAATTAATTATAGCTTCAATTATAGGTTTTTTTATATTAGTTAAAGTTAAAGAAAAAACAGGTGTTAGTGTATTTCTTCTGAAATAAAAACTTCCTTCAGCTTCTATAAAACCTAATAATCAATAATTAGTTATTTTTATTTGATTATTAGGTAAAGTAAATACTGAACATTTATTATTCATATTATTTTTAAGATCTAATATTTTTTTAGTATATAACTGATTATTATATTTTTGTTGTACGGAATGAGATAATTTAATTAATAAAGCTTTTTTAAAGTTAATAAAATCTAAATATTTAGAAGTATTTAATGTAAATGAATCTAAAATAGTGCGGAGCAGAAATAATATATTTTTTAGATGATCAGGATTTGTAATAATAAAATAAGAAGCAGTTTTATCTTTATTATCTATAATATAACCACAACCTAAATTAAAAAGTATAAATTCAAGTAAAGGTTTATCATCTATATGTAAACCTATCATAAATCTAAAATTAAAATTATTTTTTTGATTCCTTTTATCTAAACCAATAGTAAAGTTTCCTTCGCCATCTGTAAAACCTACAAATCATTCAATAAATTGACTATTATTAATTTTATTTTTTTCAATTTTATTACTATAATATTTAACTATGCATTTAAAAATTTTATTTAACGGTAATTTATGCATTCCCATACCATACTAAAGATAGGACAAACCTCGCGGTAATACCCCCTTAAAGATCCGTACGTGCAAATCACCCTGCATACGGCTCACCCATAGATCAATTCAATGTTCACATTTTTGTATTTTCATAGCAGTAATACTGGATGTGATATTTAAACGGTCGAATTTGTTGAAGGTTAAAAAACGTGTTTATGTTTTCTATGACACCAAGAGTGGGTTATAGATAGATTTTTAATATTTAATTTGCTTCCTCCTGTTATAATAGGTTTGATATGGTGAATATTATAATAGTTTTCATGCAGTTGGTTATAATCTATGTTTTGATTACAAATAAAGCACAGACCTTTTTGGATATAATATAGTTTATCTTTAAGTAGAGGAGTTTTTGCGCTTTCTAGTAGACTAACTTGTAATTTATGAGCGATTAGTTTGTCTAAGTCTGCATGAAATGCGTGGATGTGTCTTAATTGGATAGGTATAAGATACTTTCTAGCAGTGATAATTGGTGAAACATTTGTCGGATTTTGTAGATAACTAGTTCTATATTTGGTTGTACCATCAGTATATCTATGTTGAGTTTTAGTTATTCCGTTAAATACTCAAGTTCTATTCTTAAATGTTAAGAAAGAATTAGAGTTTGTTGACTCATCTGATCGTAAAAAATACATTCTTGCTAGATTTCTTTTGTTTGTTCTAGGATGTTTTTTATATAATCATCGTCAACATAAAACATATAAGGCATTTTGTACTGATACTCTATATTTTGATGAGTTTTCCATATTAAAATATCTTCCTCATCCTCCAATTATAGGGTTTAATTTACTTATTAACTCAACAGCTGATAGATTTTGACTATTTTTAAAGATTTGCTTACATTTTCTTATTATTTCCCTAACCTTGTTCTGATTGGGATATAAAGCAATACTGTTTGATCCTATACTTTTCAGTAACATTCCTCTTTTTACAGATCATTTATTTTGGTGTTTGAAAGTATAACCCAAGAAGTCTAACTGTGCTCCTGGATCGCTTAATTTAAATATTTTGGTTTTTTGTGGTGAAAGTCATAAGCCTCTTTCTTGCAAGAATTCTTCAATAGCAGGTTTAATATATTGGATAATAATATTTTTACTTCTGGCTAGTACGATAAAGTCATCGGCATATCTAAAATATTTTACTCCAATAAGTATTCTTTTATAAGTACCATCACTATTCTTTACTGTTTTGAATTGATCTTTACTTTTTGTTAATGTCTTGATAGAGTTCAATATAACAAGTTCTAACCCATTTAGAGTCATATTTGCAAGAGTAGGAGATATAATACCACCTTGCGGTGTTCCTGAGGTAGGGTCGAGAATGTTATTGAGATCAATAATTCTTGCTTTTAATCAGCCTTTAACAAATCATTTAAATTGATCAGGAAGAAAAACATTTGATATTATTCATTCGTGATTAATATTATCAAAAAATCCTTTGATATCCGCATCTAAGATATATTTATCTTTAGAAGCTACGTAAGAGCTAACAATTTGTACTTTTTTACCTTGAGCTAATATTCCTTTCCTGATTTTTTCACGGTCTGCGGATAAAAGATTGGATTTTAACGCACCAATTGCCATTTTACAATCCCGATAAGGTCTAAAACCATAACTATTGGGTTCACTAGTTAATTCTACCAGCGGTAGTAAAACTAAGTTTATTAATGTTTGTAGTGCTCTATCTTTAATTGTTGGTATTCCTAACGGTCTTTTTTCAATTTTACCCGGTTTAGGAATCCAGACTCTTTTTATAGGTTGAGGTTTGTAAAGAAAAGGTTTTTTCAAAATATCTCTTAGAAATTCATTTAATTCATAAAATGTTTCACTATCATTGTAAGTTAATATAATTTTATCCACTTCAGCTGTCTGTGATCCATTATTCTTTCTTAATAGATCTAGGGCATGTAATCTAAAATTTTTGGATTTAGCTAATAATATTTGAAAATCTTTTACTTCTTTCGATGTTAAACCTTTTAATTCGGCCAGTCTCACCAATTCAAATTGTTTTGCTTTAACTTTGTCAGAAATTTCTTGGAACTCTTGTATTGTAAGTTTAGCTTGTAAGGGTTTCTTCCTATCTAATTTAGAGTCCGTGGAATATGGTCTTACACAATTTAATTTTGAAACCTGATTAAGGCGTACTGAATTCAGCAGTCTAATATCTGTTTTTATTAGCCCAAATCTAAGTTTGGTATCCAAGGAGTTACCAGTGGCATTTGCTTTTTCAGTTATCTTGCCCCCGTCTTTATTAACTATGTTCTTATTAAAAATTTGAGTATAGTCAGTCCAGCTGGACAACATCTTGTATCCCTTAATTAACAGTTTATAAAGAGAAGTAGATTGATATAAAGGATCAGTTTTTAAGTTAACTGACTTTCCGAGGTTCCCCCACTTACTTATTGAATGGCCATCATGCAGGACTTCCAGTAATATAATTATAGTTATTCCTACAATATGTATTGTTAAGTTTTCTTCTATAACAGTGTACCCTACAATACTGATCAAAGATACTACAAACAAAATTAGTTTCTTTATTGTTTTTACGGGCAACATTCTTTTTCCATTTGGAGTAAGTGGTTGAATGTTTACATGTGAACTGTCTTTCATACGAAGATTAGCTTTCGCTAAACTTAAATCAATTTTGAGGCCGGGTAGGGTACTCATTAGTCTAGGACCACTACCTAATTTTTCCCGTTTAGCATTTCCTCACGTCATAACCTTGTTAGATGATAACGCAATGCTTAACCCTAATCTTTTTAGCCAATATTTCAATTGGTTACGATCAGTAAAGATTTTGTGTTTAACACATTCAATATATGTTTGGGTCGAAATTGTTCTCATATTATTTACAGTTACAATGAAATTTATTGCCTATTATAAAGAAAAGAAAAAAATATTATAATATATTATTTCGTTTTACCTTTTTGCAATTTATATATAGAAAATGGAATAATGTGTGGACTAATTATAGTACGTAATTTATTAAGTGAACTAGCTTTAATATAAATACGTGGTAGTCCTTTACAATAGTGAATCGAACAATTTAAATCATATCGAATAATAAGAATATTTATAAGTCTAACAACTTCAGTTACAAAATAATTATCAGTACAAATTGTTAATCCATATTTAGTTGAAACACCATCAGACATTATCCAATAAGCTAAAGCTATTGGAGATAAATAAAAAAATAAATCTTCTTTTATTATTTTTTTACCATCTTTAATAAATAATGTATACAATATATTCATAACAGAGTATGATCGAGTTTCTAAAATAAGTTGACCATATCTTTTACCCGTAATTTTTAAAAATAAAAAGTCAAATCTAGGTAAAGAATTACAATAATGAGCTAATTCTTTAAAAACTGTTCACATAAAAGGAAAATTTATGATTAATTGTTTAAATCCTATTCGTACGTTAGTACTATTAATACCTTTTTTTAAATAAGCATCACCTAATATTAATCCTATTAATACACTTAAACTAGTTGTATTTAAATAGGTAATATCTCTAATGAATTTAGTAATTTTAGGTAAACCTATAGTACTATCTAATTTTTTATTAAAAGGAACTATTGTTGTACAGTTAGTTAAAGGAAAAATAGATTTATTTATTATATTCCATTTCTTGATTATAGGTATTGCAGGTAATAATATATTTTATTCCTCATTAAAAAATAGGAATATATAATTTTCTATCTTTAATAGGACTTTTTCTTATAAACTAATTATATAAGTTTACTGCTTCGTAAAATCTCTGAAAAATTTAATAAAAATTTTGCTTAAATAACTAAATTTTTTTTTATAATTATATTTCTCGCCTTCGGCGCTCATATTAAATCTGATAAATTTAACAAAATATAACAAAAAGTTGAATACTATTTTTATAAGCATTTAGAAGCATGATATTAGTATTTTACAATATTAACTGGCACAATTATATATATACCTAATAAAGATGAAATTCCAGCAAGATGTAAACTGAAAATAGCTAAATCAACAGCTCCACCTGAATGAGATTGTATACTTGATAATGGAGGATAAACTGTATGAAATAGCAGATTAACTCTTAAATAATAAAAATGTACTGTGTACTTTTTGTCCGCTAAACTTAATTGTTTTTAATAATAAAAATTTAGCTACTATTCTTAATTGTTATTAATGATAGATATGTTGTCACAGCATACAATTTTATTATTCAATTAGTTAAAAAGCCTTTCCCAAACCGTACGTGATAGTTTCCCATCATACGGCTTTCCAGAAATATTAATATAATAATATTTCCTGTTTTCCTTCAATAAATTTAATTAAAAACTTATTTACTATGAAAACTCTGTTATCTCAGTGTTTTAATACCCAGATAATCCTAAGTTCTTATTAAAAATCCATATATGTCCTGTTAGGTACTCAAATTAAATGGTTTTTTCAAATTTTATTAGGTTGAATTAATAAAACCCATAATTAATTTTATTTCTGAGTTCGCTTTACTTACCATAAGAACCGTAGCTCGGAAATGACCACGTATTTTAATACCAAATTTCCTTTTCGAACATGCTATTGTCAGTGTTAAATTAGCTTTAACTACCTAAGTTCGATGCTTTACACTATAATAATAATTAATAATAAATAATAATAAATAATAATAAATAATAATAAATAAAAATAAATAAATAATAATAAATTTAATCTATTTTATATAACATAGATTTTACAAAATAAGATTTTATAAAAGGTTTAATTTTATCTAAATTTTTTTTATTGATGTATATTCTTCCTACTTTTTTATTACTTAAAATATTATTAGGTGTAATAGAAGTATGATATTGAATTGAAGAATCAACATTAAATTTTATTTTCAAAATATTCATTAAAATAACAATTTCCTTTAATGAATAGGAATCAGTACATAGTATTAAACCTTTACCAACTTTTGAACCATCACCCATTATTCAATGAGCTAAAGATATATAATTAATATAATGATATAATTCAGGTTTTATTATTTTTTTTTTATTTAAATAAAATAATGTATAATATTTATTTAAACAATTTAATTGTCTAGTTTTAAATGCTAAAGTATAAAATATTTTATTTCTTAATTCTCTTTTTATTGAGTGAGGATAAGTACTATTAAATATATTAAATTTTGTAAATAAATATCATAAATATTCAAAATTTTTAATTGATTGTTCCATACATATTCTAGGATTTCAATTGTTTCTCTTTTCTATACTTCCATCTGATAAAATAACACCTATAATAATACTCTCATTAAATTTAGATACCTGAATTCTATTTCTTTCAAATTTAGTAAAACTTTTATTTTTATTTAAAGAAAAATTATTATTTGTTTCTCATAATATTAATTTATTATTTTCATCATTATTATTATTTGTATTATTATTAGAAAAAACTTTAGTGGAATATTTACATTCAAGATTTTTAATAATTAAATAGCGCACTCAACCTGTTCCCGCTCCATTCTCCACCAATGAACTAAGTAATAAAAGTATTAATGAAGGAGGCAACAATCAAAAAGAGATATTATTCAAACGTGGAAATCAAAAACTATAAAAAAATATAAAAATGTTAAATTAATATTTTATTTATAATATTGGACTATTTCTTCTTCCTAATAAAGTATTAAAATAATTATTTTAAAATTAATAAAAAATAATCAAATTTATGTCGTCCTCACTAAAGGCAATAAAGTCATTAAAGAATAAATCCCTTTATAAATTTTAAAAATTATTTAAAAAATTATGAAATATTATAACATAAATTATATAAGATATATTTAGGAGTTAATATATAATATTATTTTATTTTTTAGGGTATTTAACTTTATTAAATTGAATTAAATTTTTTATTTAGGAACATTGCATATAGTCTCTAGGAAAAATTAATTTTTCTTCTAAAAATATAAATTAATTATTAGCAAATAGCAATGTTATTATTTAATATTTTTTAATATTAAACGGCATCACAATAAAATATTTGAAATAGAAATATAAAAAAAAATAATACAAAATTTACTATTACATTAAATAAAATTTGACACATATTGTATTTATAATCTCAGAAAAATAAAAATAAATAAAAGATACGATTGAAAATAGTAATATAAATTTGAATAATTTATAATCATAAATTATTTAATAACTTTACATATATATAATTAAATAAAAAAATATTTTTATATTATTTAATTAATATAAGTTTTTTAAATGATCCCAATTAAAAATTGTACGTTTATTATTCATATTATTTTTATGTTCTAATCTTTTTATTTTATTTTCAGATAAATAAGCATTATTATTTAACAAAGCTTTAGTTGCTTCATTTCAATCTAAATAATCTAAATATTTACTACTATAAAGATTAAATTCATTAAAGTAATCTAAAATTTTTTTTATACTTATTTTACTAGTTGCTTGAATTATATAATATTTTTTATTTTTATTATGAGTAGTTAATTTAAGATTACAATTCATAAATTTACTAATTTTTAAAAATAAATTTTCATAATTTAAATTACTAAAAGGATCTATTATTCTTTGTTCTATTTTTAAATAACAAGCAATTCTAAATTTACTTATTATAGGTATATCTTTAAATAAAATATCCATCAGCATCGATAAAACCAGCAAACCAGTTATTAGAATTAAGATCAAAAACATCTAAAATAGAATGTTTAATGTTTAAATTTTCAGTTATATTTAGAAAATCAATTAACATATTAAATTTAACTATTTTTGGACTTCTTAATTTACTGCTCCGCACAAAAATTATTGATACAATTTTTATTAATGAAGATCTACTTTGAAAACTTAAAACATAAGCATTATTATTAATTTTTAATCTAATATTTCCTCAGAATATAGATTGTAAATATTTACATAATTCTAAATCTTTTATATTAAATATAATAGCTAGTATAGCACTAGTAATTTTACCTTTAATTTTAGAATTTATAAATGTTATATGACCATCTCCTTCTCATAAACCAGCTAAATATTAAGATAAATTAGAAGAATTTTTATTTTCAGATTTTTTTGTATGAATGTATAATTTATTATTTTTTATATTTAAGTTATTAAATAAATTATTTTTATTGTATAGAATTGCCATATCGATAGCACCCACTTGAACTGGTAATAAGTAGTTACCACTAGAGATGGAATGTGACCTCACGGGCAAATCCCCTCAAAGAACTGTACGTGCGAATCGCTCCGCATACAGCTCACCCGGGAAGTTTTCACAGCGATATTATTATACATTTCCTTATGTTTTTAGCTATGATTACGTTTTACTTTTCTTTTGAATGAATATCTTTATGGCATCATGAGTGTATGATTTCCATGTTTGTGATATTTTTTGTAGAACCTCCTTTGGAAATTGGGTCTACATGATGAATGTGTAATTCATTGTATATTAGTTTACCCGATTCCATTAAGTATAGTGGTTTACTACAGTGACTACATATGTTATTTTGTCTTTTTAGTAATTTTTCTTTAAGTGGTGCATTAATTTCCATCGCTTTGAAGTTGGTGTTACTATTAAAATCTATTAGCTTAAAATATTCGGGATGGTAACCATGAATATTTATTAAGTTATTAGGGATTATATAATTTTTACTAGAAAGTAATCTTGTACTTGATCCCACGTTTACTAGGAATATGGTCTTTCTCTTTTCGGGATTATACCTTGATTTTTTGCTAACAGAACCATGAAAGACTCATTTAACATTTTTGAATTTGCTAAAATTTTTTAAATTATTATCACTTCTATTTAGAAAATAAGTGTTCGCTATTAACTTTTTTCCTCATTTTCTATGTTTTTTATGAGCTCATTTTCATACTAGATGGTAAATAGCATTACGTACGGTATCTCTGTATCGTGAACTATTTCCCATATTAAAATAATTTGATCAACCTCTTATTATAGGATTAAGTTTTGCTATGAGATTATAAGCATCGCTATTTTGTGATGAATCAAATATAGATTTAATCTTCTTAATAATAGCTAGAGCTTTATTTTTGTTTGGATATAATGCTATACCTCTAGATCCTGCATGGTGTTTAAAGAATATACCTTTATTTATTCTCCATTTAGGTTGATATTTGAAGGTATAACCTAGGAAATTTAATTCTACACTCTCATCTGATAAACGGAAAACTTTTGTTTTTTCGGGGCTGAGAGTTAAGCCTCTTTCGCCTAAAAAAGCATTGATAGCAGGCTTAACCAATTCGTTTATGATGTATTTGGATCTTGCTAAAACCACAAAATCATCTGCATATCTTATATATGCCAAACCTGAAGCTATTCGAGTTTTCGAGCCATCCTTTAGTTTTATTACTATCCGTTTTTCTTTACTTGTGGTCAGTGGTAATAAAGATTCGTTAATTGCTTTTTCCAATCCATTAAGAGTTAAATTGGCTAACGTAGGCGATATAATTCCACCTACCTCAAAGAGGAGAGGAGTACCTAACTCTGTTTTTATAAATATACCTTTATCAATGGCACCGCTTTTTAGTCATGCCTTGATAATAGGTTTATATACGGGATCTAAGTATAAGTTTTTTAGCAGTCAATCATGATTTATATTATCAAAGAAGCCTTTTATGTCCGCATCCAAAATCACCTTATCTTCAGGCATGATTCAATTAATTTTATTTTCTTGGTTAATTTTAGACATGAGAACTAGAGTTTTATCACTATCTATAGTTTTTAAATTAGTTCTAAGCAAAGCTATGGCATGCTTAGCTGATCTATAAGGTCTGAAACCAAAATTGTGGGGATCGTTTTTTGATTCCACAATAGGTTCCAGGACTAAATTTAATAGATGTTGTAATGCTCTATCACGTAAAGTAGGAATTCCCAGAGGTCTTAATTTTCCATTGGATTTAGGGATTCATACTCGTTTAATAGGTTTAGCTTTATATTCAGAAGGTAATTTAATCTGTATTTTTAGTCATTCTACTAATTCAACAAGAAAAGGTTCATCTTCTTTCCTTGATACTAAATGTTCTAAATCTACTCCTGATGTTTTGGACCCACTTGATTTTGATAACTTGTCAACAGCTGCAATTCTAAAGAATAAAGAGTTTACTAAAAGGACTTGATATTTCATAACTTGGTCACTATGTTCTCCAAAAGTTTCAACTAGGCGAACTAATTCCATCTGTTCTTTATGTACTTCATTATGTATGATTGTTAAATCTATACTAGAAGGTCATAATAAGCTATTACTTACTAAACGTCTCTTTAAATCTTTTACAGGATTTACGTCCCTGACAGTTGAATAATAACACAGAGAATTTAATTTACCCCTTCCAAGGCATTGTGAATTTAGCTGTTGTCCAACTTGTCATGAAGATTTGTTCATATTTTTACTAACCTTTGTTGGCTGAATTCTTCTAATTACTTTATTAGATTTATCAGTATCTCTAACATTACTTAGAGCATTTGCTTGGTCACTTATCTTGACCCCGTACAATACAGTAGATTCTTGTATTGTGATACTTGAATTTGTTGCGTGTAAAACACTATTATTTAAATAAGTTTCCTTATTTATAAAAATAATTGTAGTCATATTATTGTTCATCATATCAGATGGCATATTGATTTTGACTAAACCATTATTTAATAATATCACCTTTCCGAGGTTCCCGCATTTGATGTTTTTGTTCTTCAGATAATTTGTATTATCTTGTATTGTATTTCAGTCCCTTTCTGTTATGATATTGACTCTATTAGTGATATCAAAGTGTACGGATTCATTTATACTTTTAATAGTTTGTTTGTCCTCATCTCCTGTATTTGAAATACTTAAGACGGAAAAGATGAGTGTCGCTGAATCATTTTTAAAATGAAAGTTCACTTTCGTTAAACTGAAATAAATAGCTAAAGTTCGGTATAGAGTACTAGTACATATACCGTCAATATGCATTTTTCCCATTCCCATACAACCTTCGAAACAAGCCTCGTTGAACTTGTCCCTTGTATTTGTACCGGCATGCAAAAAGTTGTAGCTTTCTGAATCACCCCATGCAAATGATTCAAGATCATTAACAAAAAAACGATTGCGTCGTAAAAATCCTCCAACTAATCCTGGCATACAAATTTATTAAATATTTATATTTAATTAGGATTATATCTTTTGTCTACTATTAAAACTTATAGTTAAGATATCCACTGTATAATCTCTGAGGTTTAAAAAATTAAATTTTAACCTGCTGATTATCCATTTCATATAGAATATTTATTCTATAATCATAATCTAAGATTTTAAATTTTAGTTGATTACGAAAAAAAAAAGCAAGCATTTAATCAAGTAAACAAGCAATTAATTTCGACAAAAATAAAAAAATTTACTTAGTCCTTTAGGTTTCTTTCAGCAAATATGAGGATGTAAGAAAATTTTTAATTTTCTAGGCTATGCCAAATGACAATTTTAAGTATAATCAAACCATAATATATTTTTCTAAATTTCTAAAATGCTAAATTCTAAATTCTAAATTCTAAATTCTAAATTATAAATTCTAAATTATAAATTCTAAATAAATTTAATATATACAATAATAATAATAAATTAAAAAATAAATCTTATTTATTTACAAGAGTGAATAATCATTCATTTTTATATAAGGATCCTTCAGGTTTAGTTTTATTAATATATGATCTAATAGTTCCTCGATCACCATGAATTTTTTTAGCAAATTCATTTATACTATTATAAGTACCACATAAATATGATGAAGGATTTTTTACATTTAATGCAATAAATGTTTTTCTATTTGATTGATTTATTATTTTATATCTATCTCTTACTGCGCAAGCGAGAAATTTATTAATTTCTTAAATTTAATTAAAGATAATATAGATTCAGAATAAGATTGCATTTCTGTAATAATCTCTAATGATAATATAAATTGTCCTAAATACAAAGATCCATTATTTAAACAATCATTTAATGTTCGATGGTCTATATTCATATGAAGCTGTGCAAAAGTTTTAGATTCAAAAAAATACACTATAGATGCTGTGGTAACATCATAAACATAGAATGAAATACCTCTTTGTATTCGTAAACGTTGTTTAGCCTTTTCAGACATAGGATAATGTTTACCAGATCCAGATGCTATATTATCCTTATTTAAATTTAAAGGTTGATTAAAATATTTATCTAAAAAGTATTGTTCCATTTTTAAAACTTGATCAATACTCGAATTAGGATCCATTATATACAATTTTAATACAACACCGTCAAATCCATTTTTTAAAAAGTGTACTAATACAGCACGTGTTCCAGATTTTAAGATAGAATAATAAAAATAAGAATTTACTCTTACAAATAAATTAATACTACTACCTACATAAGTATATCCATTAGGTGTTACAAAAATATAAACACCTTTACTACAAATAGCTACTTTAGATAATGGACCACCTGAAAACCGTATATTATGTGGATTAACAAATATATGTTTTTTTGCTGGAAATGGAGGATTATCAGAATTGTTATTAGAATTTTTAAATTTATTATTTAAATTAATAATAGAATCTATTTCTTTTCTGCGGAGCGCAGAGCATTTCAATTTTTTAAGTTAAATTGACTATTAGAAAAATTTAAAATATAATATTTTAAAACGACATTTTTAAAAACCATAAAAAATATCATTATCAAAGCATGAGCTGAAATGATAACATTAAAAAGTTGATGGTCTCCAGCTAAGAACTGAACTCCAGGTGCTGATAGTTCTAATCTTATTAGTAATGAGAATGCAGTCCCTATCATACCAGAAAATATTGAGAACATTAAATATAGTGTTCCACTAGAGATGGAAGAAAACCTTTCGGCGTCCTCCCCTCAAAGAACCGTACGTGCGACTCACACCGCATACGGCTCAATCGATTTTAAGTTTCTCCCTTTCTTTACCAATGATGTACTTGATAGGAAAGATTGTTACTGAGCTTAGTGATTTTAGTGTTTTGAATGGAGTTCCATGTGGCAACTTGTGTGAACAAGTGTTAAATTATTCATTCTACTTGTTCCGCCGTCTGCCCGTCTTTTAATATGGTGAATATGTGTAGATCCATCATATAAGAATTCGGTATCCAATAAAGTGTTATTACATATGCTACACATCCCTTTCTGTTTAATTAATAGTTTAGACTTTAAAGATTTTGTCGCTTTGATAGCTAAAAAGTTTGTTTTTAAGTTTGATTCTATTAATTTAGAATATTCAGGATGATAAGCATGAATCAATTCCAAGGCTTTAGGTATTCTGTAATCTCTCGCACTGATTGTGCTTACGATAATAGTAGGATCCACTAATTCAATAGTTTTTCCTCCTTTAAAATTATTATAGATTGAATTAAACAATGTTCTCCCTCTAAAGATCCATTTCTTAGGACTACTTCCAAGATAGTTAAGATCATATGATGATTCCTGCATCTCTTTCTTAAGAAAATATTTAAGTGCAATTGATTTTTTTCCTCATCTCGGGTGTTTTTTTCTAGCTCAGAGTCAAGCAAATCTATACAATGCATAGTTGATTTTATTTCTAGAAGCATAGCTTTTACTAAGATTGAAGTATCTTGCTCAACCTATGATAATAGGGTTTAATTTAGAAATTAAGGTATATGCTGTTGAGTTTTGAGAACTTTTAAATATCTGTTTAAGTTTACTTAATAGTTCTTGTACTTTCTCTTTTTTAGGGTAACATGCTATTCCTTCTTGCCCAATATTATCGTGAAATAGATTGTATTTATTAGAGAATTTTTCTTGGTACTGAAACGTATAACCCAAGAAATTTATTTTGTCTGAGTTTCTAACACTTAATACCTTCGTTTTTTCGGGTGAAAGGCGCAGACCTCTATTTCTTAAGAACTCTTCGACACACGGTCTAATTATTGAGGTTATCATTCTAGATGATCTAGCTGTAACAATAAAGTCGTCTGCATATCTTACACAAAATAGCTGACTAAAGATCATTTTACTAATTTTCTTACCGTCCTGACCTCAGATTTGCCCAAGATATATTCGCCCGTAGTTATTAACCGAGTAATCCTTAGCTACTGCTCTTGTGATTGCGTCTTCTAATCCATTTAAGGTGAAGTTGGCTAACGTTGGACTAATAATTCCACCTACCTCAAAGAGGAGGGGTGTACCTGAAGGGCTTTCAGAGAATTTGGTTAGGTGTATGTTACCTGCTTTAAGTCATGAAATTAGTATAGGTTTAAGTGTAATCTCTAAAGGAATATTAGCAATTAGTCAGGGATGTGAAATATTATCAAAAAATCCTTTGATATCTGCGTCCAATACGTATTTATCATACAGTTGAAGATTACTTCTAAGATTTAATCTTAGTGCACCCAGAGCCATCTTAGCGGATCTAAATTTTCGGAAGCCATAACTATGTCTATCACTCGTCATTTCTACTAGTGGTTCTAGAATTAAATTAATTAGTGCTTGGACACATCTGTCCTGGATGGTTGGTATACTTAAGGGTCTAAGTTTACCTGACGTTTTGGGTATAAAAACCCGTTTAACCGGTTTAGCGGTGTACGTCGAAGGGTTAATAATAATGTTTTTTAGCAATTCAACCATAGCTAATTTATCGCCATCGCTTAGGAGTAATTGGTTGTCGATACCAGGGGTTTTAGCACCTTTATTTGTCGTAACCATTTTTACTGCTAGCAATCTAAAATACAGATTAGTTGCCAGGTGTCTTTGTAGTTTTAACACATTTACGACACTAGAAATTTCAGCTAACTTAACTAGGTCCATTTGTTTTTTTCGTACGTTATCCTCAACTTTGTTTCAATCTTGATTTCAGGTTAAGGTACTTATGCTCTTCACAGAGATATTTGCATATCTCTCTCTTGGATAGAATAAGCCCGTATGAGTTGTTGGACGTTTATTAGTCAAAATCAACAATACTGAATTCTGCTCATTCTTCGTTTTTTTAAAGAATGTTTGGAATGAACCAATATCCAATGCGTTACCATTGGCATTTGCTTTTTCAGTTATCTTGCCCCCGGTCTGACTACTATGATTCTTGTCTATTTGAAAGACTTGACGCATAGAGGTACTTAATAAAGTAGACAGTTCAGTTACTTTTGTAAGTGCTTCAGAAGGAATACATACTATTCCAGGGTCCGAGGTTCCCGCATTAAGATTGCTTTGATCTAGTATACTGTTAGTTAGTTTATTAATTAAAGTAAAACTCGCAGTATACATTAATATAAAAGTCCTCACCTGTACCGGTGTTGTGAAACAGGTTGCTTTAACTCTATCGAAATCAAATAGGTTTACTGTTATAATTCACGTAGTCAGAGGTGTAAGATAAACTACTGCTAGTGGACCCGTTTTATAATGGTGATTCACTCACGTTAAACTTTTATACGTTAATATTAGGCACGCTATCTTTCTTGTTCATAACACACAAAAATTAAAGCTATCCATCAGAACTCATCACATAACCTCGTTGAGTCACGCAACTCTGAATAGGCCTCCCCATCATCCCCGCAAAGCGGGGCTAGCAACTATGAGGCATATCTTCTTATGAATTATAAAGATATAACAAAACAATCCGCAGCGTCGTAAAATCTCTTTAGCATTAGTTGAATAAAGCCAATTCACTTTGAATTTGGCTTTAACAACAAAACTATTCAGCTCTTTATGTTTATTTGTATTAAATAAAATTTATTAAATTTTCTAAATATTTAACTCATAAAAATAATATTAAAAAATATAAATTTTTATTTGTTAAAATAATATAAAATAATATAAAATAATGTTTTTTTATTTAAAAATTATTAAATTTTATATACTTCGGAATAGAGGTGATTCGAACACCTAAAGGCATTAAACCCAACAATTAGCAATCGTTTTAACTTACCAATGTAAAATATTCCTAATAAATATATATATATATATATATAAATAAAAATTTAACAAAATTTAGTTTAAATGACTCTTACCAGAATTGAACTGGTATAAATTACGTGAAAGGTAATTGTATTAACCAATTATACGAAAGAATCTAATTATAAAGTATAATTAATTATTTAGCCGCTTTTTAACCACTTTTAATCTAGATTAAAAAAGTTATAATTAAGGTAATTAAAAGAAAAAAAATTTTTTTTTTACATTTATTAATATAATTATAATTAATTAGTTTTATCTATAATTATATATATTAATATATATATCTTTTTTTATTATAAATATATTTAAATAAATATTTAAGCCCAAGAAGATTTGAACTTCTACAAATTTCTCATCAAGAAATCATTCTACCATTAAATTATAGGCTTTAAATTTATTATTTTATTTTATTTTAGTTAAATAAAATTTATATTTTTGAAATTTTAAAATTTTTAATAATACAAAAAGGCTGTTATTCATCTCTAATTAAAGGAGGATAAAGCGACAAACTTTAAATACATTAAAAAGACTTATTAAATTTTATTATAATTTAAATATATATTAATTGAATTGAGCAGTAAAGGAATCGAACCTTTTATGGTCATAAACCAATTCTTTTACAGAGAACCTCCATTACCAATCGGACACCTGCCCATTTATTTTTATAAGACCAAATTATTATTTTTGTTATATTTTATAATTTTTAAAGATCTCTTTTAAACATTATTAAATAAGATATAACTAAAAAAAAAATTTTTATTTTTTTTATTTATTATATTTGTATAATTTTCATATTTTTTACTTATTTAATAAATTTAAGTTTCATATTATTATTTAAATTAATATTTTTTAATTATTGTTTATAAATAATTATAGTTATAATATAAATATTTTATTATTTTATTATATTTTTTAAGAAGAGAAAGTGAAAAAAAAATAGAGCGGTATCTGGACTTAAGATAAATGTTTAAAATTTATCTGAAACAGTTAAAATATTAGTAATTTATTATATCATTATTATATATCCAATAATAAAATATAATATAATATAATTTAATATAATTTATCACTTGCGAATTGCACATTATAATAAAAAGTTATATAAATATTAAATAATATTTCTTATTAAAAATAAATAGTTAATTTAAATATAAAAGACCATATATATTAATTAAATTCAAATAATCTATTATAATGTTATTATTATATCTAAATTTATTCAACAGTAAAATATAAAATTATACAAATATTTAAGAAAATATTTTTAGTTCTTATTATTTTGGCGTACCTATTATTTAAAGAGGATCACCATATGCCAGCACATCAATATGATACAAATTTTGATCCTTTGAGAAGGAAGGCCTGAAAATTTATTAATTAAATTTTAATAAAGATACATTAATATATTAATGGTTATTATTTATAAAACTTATTTATATTTAATAATAATGTTAAAAAAGGGGTTATATTATATTATATTAAATTATGTTATATAATAATTGAGTTACTGATACATGTAATGTATCTAATATAATGTTAGGATATATTCCTAAAATTAAAGTTGGTATTAATAAAGAAATTAAACTTATAAATTCTATTCTAGATATATCTTTAATTGGTTTTAAATGAGGAGAATATTTACCGTAAGATATTCTATTATATAATAATATTGAGTAACAAGCACTTAATACAATTCCAGTTCCACCTAATATAGCTATTATAGGATTTATGCTTCATATTCCAATTAAACTCATTTGTTCACCTACAAAATTCAGTGTTAAAGGAGTAGCCATATTTGCTAAAGTAAATACAAAGAACATAATAGTAAATATTGGCATATATAAAACTAATCCTTTTAAATATTTAATAACTCTAGTTCCTGTTCTATCATAAATTATTCCACCTACACAGATAAAAAGAGCAGGAGATACAAATGCATGACCTATTCCTAATAAAATAGCTCCTTCAATACCTATAATACTATTAGAAAATATACCTAAAACAGCTAAAGCCATATGGCAAATAGAAGAATAAGCAATTAATGTTTTAGTATCTTGTTGTATTATTGTAGCTAAACTAGCATAAATTAAAGAAATAATAGCAATAGTTTGTACCATAGGACTAAAGAAATGACTAGCATCTGGTAAGAAAGTAATTAAAATTCTTATTAATCCATATGTAGCTAATTTAAGTATTGTACCAGCTAATAAAATAGATCCAGCAAGTGGGCTATCACTATGAGCCAATGGTAATCATCTACTTAATGGTCACATAGGTGTTTTAACTCAAAAAGCAATAAAAAAACCTAATCATAAAAATTTTTGACTATCTAAATTTATATCTAATAAAGAAATTAATAAAAAATCAGTTGATCCAACTATACTTTGAATACTTAAAATAGATAGTAACATCGGTAAACTACCTAATAAAGTATATAAGAATAAAAATAAAGCAGATCTAATTTTATTTTTACCTGAACCATAAATTATAATTAAAATAAACAATATAGGTAAAACACTTTCAAAAAAGATATAGAATAAAAGTAAATCTAATGCAACAAAAGTTAAAATTTGTAATGTTTCTAATAATAAAAAAGATATTAAAAAATATTTTACATCTGTATTTATATTTTTATAATTAGATATTAAAGCTATAGGTGTTATAAAAGTTGTAAGTAAAACAAAATATAATGAAATACCATCAACTCCTAAATGTAAATCAAAAAAATTTAATTGACTAAATTCAGAAACAAATTGATAATGAATAGAACTTGAATCAAAATTTAATCATAAAAATATAGATATTATTAAATTTATTAAAGAAGTAATTATAGCTATTTTTTTCATTTTTGTATTATTATTAGAATTATTTTCATTTATAGGTATTAATAAAAATGAACCTATAATAGGTATAAGTATCAGTATTGTTAACATATCCTTTTTTTTTAGTTTTTAAATGTTTTTCGTAATACGCAAGCAAGAGAAGTACGACCTTTTTTGTTAAATTTTATTTTAACTTCCCTTTATTTTTTAATTGTTATATTTTTAATTTAACACTATTAGTACTTAAACTTATTTATATTATTCTATTTATAAATATATTTTAAATTTTTTATGTAAAAATTAAAAAATGATTTATTAAAAATTAAAAAATAATATAATAGAACAAAATATTTTTTTCTTCGAGAATAGTGAGAAGTTATTTCTCTTTTTTTTTTTTAATATTAAATAAAGAAAGAAAAATTTTAATTATATAAATATAATTCAAAAAAAAGCGCGCAAGCGAGAAAATTAATTAAATATACTTAAATAATGATAAAAATAATGATAAAATTAATAATAAAATTATTATTTTATTCTCCCTAAAGGAGGCGTAGCCTTGCGACCACCCGGTTTTTTCAATTATTTTAGGGGATGATAGACGGTCTTGTAAATAAATTTTAGAAAGTATGTTTATGTTTAAATTATATAATTTAATATGATTTTATAAATTAGATTTTTTTTTTATAAAATTTTTTTTAGTTTAAATTTTTATATGGAAAAGTTTTGATTAGTTAAATTTATATTTTATTAATATAAAAATATATAAATATAGTTTTTTAAGTTTTTTATGCCATACGGCCTTTTGTAATTTATTTGATTTATTTATTTTATTTATTTATTTTATAATTTTATTATATTATTAATAATTATGAATTTGTCGTTTTCTAATTATTATGTTTAAATCTACCTGAAATAAATATAGGTGCAATCATAGCTAATAATAATATCATACTACAACTTATTAATAAAGATGCTCCATATGTATATAATCCTTCACCAAGTGTTTCAATTTGTAAAAAACTAGTGAAAGTAGTATCTGCATTATAAGGATTTAAAGTATTTAAAACACTATTTATTATAGTAGAATTAGAATTTAATAATATTTTATTAGTTTGATGTAAAAATAAAGTTGGTAAACCAAATACATCATTTACTGCAAAAGGTAAAATTCATTTCATTTCATAAACAAATAAACCTGTTATTGCAAGAACAAATGCCATGTTTGCATTTATTTGTGCTTGAGTATTAACAATATCTGATAATTTTATATTAAACATCATTATTACAAAAAGAAATAAAACAGTAATAGCACCTACATATAATATAATATAAGATATACCTATAAAACCTACACCTAATAAAATTAAAAAACCTGCTGCATTACAAAAAACTGCAATTAAGAAAATCACTGCTATAACTGGATTTACAGATACAATTACTAAAACACTAGAAAAAATAGTACCACATGCTAATAAATCAATAAAAAAGTTTGTCATTTTTAATTTAAATAGTAATAATAGCCTACATTTTGTGCGTCCGATAAAAATAATATTAAAATATTCTATTTTTAACTATTTTCTTTAATTTTAATAATAAACTTTTTACTAACGACAAAAAAATAAGTTTGGCCAGTAAACTACATACTTATTTTTATTATTTATCGTTAAAGCAATGATAAAAAATTTAACTTTATAAAAAATAAACATAAAAAATTTTACTTATAATAATTTAATTTTTTTTTTTTTTTAATAATAATATTATTAATAAATAATTAAATAAATAATTAAATTAAAATATATTAAATAGATATTTAAAGATTTGTAAAATTATTAAATTTAGAATTTATAAATTAAAGAAAATACATATATTGAATAAATATTTTAATATTTAAAAAATATGTTTTTTTTATATTTTTCAATATATAAAAATTATTTTTTATAATATCAGCAAAGAGGCAAGATAATCAATTAATATTGTATTATATTAATTGAAGGATTTAACCTTGAATAACTTAATAAATTTTTAATTTTTATTATTTCATAAATTTTTTATAATAATAATTATTAATTATTAAAAATATTAAGTGCAAATAAATAAATTTATTTTAAATTATTTATATATTAACTTTAAATAAATATATTTTATAAAGTTAATTATAATTTTATTTTTGTCGCCGAAGGCGTCGCCGAAGGCGAGAGAGTTTTTATTATATCAAAGGATTGCTTTATCTAATAACTGTAATATAATTATTAAATTTATATATTTAAGTTATAAGAGTCTAATAAATAATAGACGGCATCGAAATAAGTTTAAATATTAATTAAGATAAAAAAAAATTATTACCTTATTAAAAAAAAAAAAATAGTTTTATAGTTCGTTGCAAAATCTGAAAGCCACAATCCTCAAGCTGCTTACGTGAAAACAGAAAAATTTAATATTTAAATAAATTTATAATTAACATTTAAATTTTAAATTTAATAAATAAAAAAAAAATAATAATAAAAATAAGAATAAGAATAAGAATAATAATTAAAATAAAAAATAATAATAATAATACTATTAATTATAATAAATAGTAATAATAATAATAATAATAAAAATAATAATAATAATAATAATAATAATAATAATAAAATTAATAAATAAAATTAACATTTATATTACATGACTCATTTTTACTGTGATACTATGAGCACCTCTTTTATTTTTAAGGTTAATTCTAGATCAATCAACATATGTTACTTTACTTTGTTTAATAGCACCTCTTTGCATTATTCTAGATGTTAATCTAGGTATTGCTTTTTGTGTCATTAATCTCCCTCCAACTTTAAATTTAATACCAGCTAAGTATGAACGTGTAATTGAATATCTATACTTTTGATTAGCTCTTATTTTTGAATATAATGATGCTTTTCTAAAAATAAAATTAAAAAAAGTTCTAACTGGTATTTTATTACACATAATTCCAATTGCTTTAACTAAAATATTATCATCAAAAAAAGGTAATTTTAAAGGTGTTAAATCTAATTCAACAGGTTTTTTAAAAATTCTACTTAAAATATTACATAAATAATTTAATTTATTAATATTTTTATTAGTTAAAAAATATTTATGAATATTTTTTTTATGTAAAATTTTAATAACTGTTTCTTTTTTAGAATTATCAATTTTTTTTTTAATTTTATTATTTATAATATTATAAATATTTTTAATTACTTTAGGATCAAAATTATTTATTTCTATACCATTTAAAGATGTTAATATTTTTGGTTTTGTCGATTGTACAGCATCTGAAGTTAAATTAGAAGTTGAAGTTGAAGTTAAATTAGAAGTTGAAGTTGAAGTTGAAGTTGAATTTGAATTTGAATTTGAAGTTGAATTTAAAGAAGAAGAGATATTAGAATCATTTTTATCTTTTAATTTTTTTAATCTATTTAATTTTGTTATTTTATTTTCTTTACCTGGAATAAAAAAATAAAATATATTAATATATATTTTATGAGGTGTCTCCATAAAAATTGGTTTACTAATTAAACAAGACATAGATCTAAAAGCATATTCTAATAAAGTAATTATATTATTTAAATTTTTATTTATATTATTATTATTAAATTTATTAAAATTATATTTAATATTTTGATTAAATGGTTTTACAGATTTACGTGCTGTTATTAATTGAAAATATTTTGTATAAGTTATTTTAGTTTTTCTTATATTATTTATATTTTTATGATATTCTGTAATTAAACAATTTAATTTATTAATTTTATTAATATATATTGGTGTTAGATTATTTTTAATAAATTTTAGTAAATTTAATTTTTGTGATTTAGATAAAAAATTGAATATATCTAATTCTTCTAATTTATAATCCTTATTTATTATAGGTTTTAAATTTAATTTGTTTTTAAATAATATAGGTCCAAGAGGAGTAGAAAGAATTTCCGATAATTTTTTTAGTTCTATTAAATTAAAATTTTTTTTTAATAAATTTTTTTTATTTGTAAAAGATGTAATTGATTTATTTACATCTATTAATGGTTTTAAAAGATTTAATGGTATTGATAATTTATTATTATTTAATGTATTTTTTAATTGAATAGTTTTATTAATAATAATATTATTAATTAAATTCATATTATTATAATTATTTGATATTAATAATTTATAATAAGATAAAATTTGTATATTTTTTCTAAGATATTTAATTAATTTTAAAATTGAATAATGTATTTTATTTCTTTTTATTATTGTTCGATTTTTACTTTTTAATAGATATAAATTATTATTATTATTTTTTTTATTAAATAATGATTTATTATTATATTTAGATAAAAATTTTTTTTTTGATACAATTTTAAAATATCTAAAAAGAATATTTTGTAATATTTTTTTATAATATTTAATTAATTTATTAGAATCAAATAAAAATTTTTTTAATGATAAATTTTGTTTTTTTGTATTTTCTTTAATAGCTTTTAATTTTAATTCTGAACTTGTATTTGTTAGTTCTAAAGATTCTATGTGATTAATAGTTGTTTTTTTACTTAATAATATCATAGTTTTAGGATTAATTTCTTTCATCTTTTTATTTAATAAATATTCATAATATTTAAATTTTTTTACTAAAATAATTAAATTTGTTAAAAAAGATCTTGGTTTACTATTTAATATTTGTATAAGATCAATCTTATTATTTATAGATACACCTTTAAGTTGAAGTAAAAAATTTATATATTTACCTCCAAATAATGTAACCATTTTTTTATTATCATTAATATTTATATTTAAACTATTTTTTTTTGTAAAATCAATTTTATTAAAATTTTTTTTTAATAAATTTTTATTTAGGTCAAATTTTATTTTCATGTTTTTTTTTAGTAGTAGTTTTAGGTCTATAAATTAATATAGTTTAATATTAGTTATTTATTATAACTAATTTTGCGAAAGATTAAATGAAAAAGTCTTAATTTTATAATTATATTTTTTTTTAACTTTTTTTATTATTAAATTTTAACTATTTAGAATATTCCATTTAATGATTTAATACTCCATTATATTATATAATATACAATATGTTTTATTTCTAATTTAATATAATGTTTGAAAATAAAAATTATTTATAAATAATTATATTTTATAATAAGGGATACTATTCTTATATAAGTATTAAATTATTTAATAGTTGACAAAAAAAATGTAGATAATTTATATATTTTATAGAATAAATTTATAATTAATATATAAATATCATAAAACTTAATAAAAATTTAATTTATTTAAATAATAATAAAAATAAATAATATAAATAAATTATAAAAAATAAAGTATCCTTAAATTATTAATTAAATTTTATAATCAACTTCTTCTTTTAAAAATAAAATTATAAATAAAATTATATTTTATAATAAAACTTTAAAAAAGCAAAATAAATTATAGTATAGTAATAAAAAAACCATAAATTATAAATAACAGGACGTAATAATATTATAAATAAAATACTAAAAAATTTTTATTAAAAATAAATTATAAGATTTATAGTAATATAAAATAAATAATTTAAATTAAATCCAAATTTTTATATAACATAAAATATATATAATAATAAAGATATGAAAAAAATTATAATATATACAGTAATATAAAATTTAAACCATAATAAAAACTAAAAAAATTGATATGTAAAAAGATTTTTAGCAAGAACCAAATGCTGGTGCAGAAAATTAATATAAAAAAAACAAACAAATAACAAAAATAAAAATATACACTATCAATGAAACACATGCGAACAAAGAGACTCGAACTCTTAAGGAATTACTTCCACTCCAGCTTAAATGGAGATTGTTTACCAAATTTCAACACGTTCGCAATTTTATTTATAATAAAAATAATTTTGTTTTATTTTTTTTAATTTAAAAGTTAGGTGTTAAGAGGATTTGAACCTCTGAATTTTTTAAAAAAAAGTATTAACAGTACCCCGCATTAACCACTCTGCCATAACACCTTATAGAAAATAAATTTAAATTATTTTTCAATCAATAAATATAATAAAATTAATAGTGTTATTAAAAATTAATAATATGATTATATAAATATAAATATAAATATAAATATAAATATAAATATAAATATAAATATAAATATAAATATAAATATAAATATAAATATATTATTTTATATTTTAAATAAATTTGTTAAATATATTTTTAATATGGTAGGCGTGAATCGAACACGCAATCTTTCCAGCCCAAAAGGAACAACTTACCAATTAGTCTTCTACCATTAATTATTTTAATTTAATTTATTTATTTTTTTAATTCAAATAATTTATACTTATATTCTTCTTTTAATATATAACAAAAAGAGTTTTGTAGCCAAATTTTTTTATATATAAAGTTAATATAATATTGATATACGGAAAAAATAATTATTAATTAAAGTTACAATTTTTAGTTTAAAATATTTTTATTATAAAAATAAAATATCTATTTAGTAATTAAAAATAGATACTATATAAATATTATATTAATTATTTTAATTACTTTATGTTAAAATTATAATTTTGAACAGTTAAACATAATAAATTTAAATAAGTGTTTAATTTAGATTTAAATTAGTACCCACCACCCACCCACTAATTTAATAAAGGAAGCACGTATACTTTCCCACTAAATTATTGACTTGATATTAATTAAGTTAATTATATATTGATTATTAAGATTATTTTTAATAACTAATAAATTTTTTTTAATAATATAAAAATATTTCATATATTAAATTTATTTATAATAAAAACACCACAAATGTATAAAATTATTTAATACCTTTTATTATAATTGTTGTTATTATTAATATAATTATTATTAATAAAATTTTAATCACTATTATTGTTATTATTATTATTATTATTGTTATTAATATTATTTACATTATTATTATTATTATTATTATTATTAGTCTTAAAATTTATAATTTTATTTTGTAAATTATAATTAATGATATCTGGATCTAATTTACATTTACCATCACTATAAAAAAAATTATTATCTATTTTGTATAATAAATCTATATTTTCATTAATATTAATTGAGTAATTTTTTATGATTTTATTATTTTCTTTAATTTTGTCTAAATAAAAAGATAATCTTTTATTTGTATTAATAACTTTTTTATTACCTCAATTACTATTAATTTTAGAGTATTTTTTTAATTGCTCTGTATCACTTAATATTTTATTATTAAGTACTTCTATATCATAATTTAAATTATTTGATTCTTTCATTAAATAAATTATATCAAAATATATTTTTATTGTAGCATTTAATCTTAATAAATAACTTAAATTTGTATTATCATTTATAATTTGATTATTTAAAATATTTGATATTATAGTTTCATTATTTTTAATATTATCAATTAATCTATTAATTTTTGTATTTGATGACTTTTCTTCAGTAAAACTATACTGAATCAATGATTTATCTAAACTCATATTATTAATTAGACATAAAAATTTCACTAAAATAACTTGAACAGGAGATATTAAATGTCTTCTTACAGTACTACCACCATAAATAATGATATTAATAGCATAAAACATGAATTTAATATTACTTCATGTAATATCATTAAATATAAATATAACGTTAAAATCATTAATATAATTTTTATAATTAATATCATCTTTCAAATATTTATTTAAAATAGATATTTTTAAAAAATTATTTATATCTAAACAATAATTTGAATTAAAAAATTTATTTTTATTATTATTACTTGTATTTTTTTGTACATATTCAGATAATAATTTGAATATTGTAATAATATTAATATCTAAAATTTTTAAATTTTGTGTTTTATTAATAATATCACCTTCAATATTATTATATATACCAAGATTAATTATTAAAAATTTCATTTTATTAAAATAATCTGTTTTTTTACTTAAAAAAAGAGATAACTCTTCAATCTTATTAAAATCTATAATATTTTTATATAGCATAATAGATGATACCATGTTATTTTTATTTGATTTATTTTTAATATTTAAAGGTGCAAAAGAAGCTATTATTTTAAATTCATTAAAATTATTTAATGATTTATTTATATTTGAATTATTATTCATTTTTTTTTTTATTATAGTATATTTTTTTTAGTATTAAGAAGAGAAAAAATAAAATTTCAGTTATACTCTTATTAAACTGAAAGTAAGAAATTTATAAATAAATTTATAAATTTTAAATTAATCTGATTTAAAGAAAGGGGGTTAAATATAAGTTTTTTAAATTATGTTTTGTGAATATAATAATATAAAGAAAGGGGGTTAAATATAAGTAATTTAAAATATTTATTATTACTATAGTAATATAAAAAATAAAAACTAAATTAATAACTAAAAAACAGCTAAACCTGCTAACGATAAATGTATTATTAGCTTAAAGATTAAAACAGATAAACAAATTAAGGATTCTAAAATAATAAATAATAAATTATAATTTTCATAATATTTAATTATCTTATTAAATTTAGGATATTTGTTTTTAATATCATAAATGTTAATTAAATAAATAGAAAGAAAATAACCTATTACATTGATAAAACAAAATAAAGCTATTAATGTTAATATAAACATATTAAAATTTCAGTTAGCTATTTCAGTTATCTCATCAGGTAAATCTTTTTTAAAATAACTAACAATAAATGGAAATAAAAAAACATACTTATAATTTGTATTATACCTAGAAAAAAAAGATCTAAATAAATAAGATTTATTATTTATCATTACTACTGCTAGTCTTATCATTATTACTACTACTATTATCATTATTATTCCCATCTTTATTTTTATCTGCAGCATCTTTTTTATTTTTATCATCACTATTTTCATTAGCATTAGAATTATCAGAACTAGAACTACCAGAATTATTTGCCTTCTTAGAATCTGCAAATTTTCTTCAACGATCATTTAAACTCAATGTAGTATCAAGAACAGCTGCAGTACCTATAATACCAGTTTCAATTTTTATAAGATTATCAACTATCGGTTTTCTACTATGAATAACAAAATAGTCTAATAAAACCAAAATAACAGAATATAAAATATAAGTATCTATATTTAATTTAACAATACAAAGATTAGTAAAATAATCATTGAAGTTAAATAAACTAAATAAATCAAATGTTAAAATCATAAAAATTTAATATTAGTATAAAATTGTAGAAGAGTACATAAAAAAGATAAAAACTAATATTACTCTTATATTAGTTTAAATATTTATATTTATAAATATAAATTAAATGTAATGAAATATAATAAAAAAATTTTTATTTTTCTCCCTAAAGGAGTCGTAGCCTTGCGCCGCTTGCGCAAAAAGTAAAAATAAAGGAAATAGATATAGGTACCTATTGTTATTATAATAATAACTTTTTTATAAGAAAACGAAAATATTACAAAAAGGATATTCTTTTTTTTAATTAATACGTCAACATTAAAACATCAAGTCAATTAAATAAATTGGATTAAGCTAAACTACATTTGCTTCCCAAACTAAGAAATAATCTATTTCTTATTTACGGTAATCATCCTTATAATTCTCTTTTTAAACGCCCTAACTCTTTTTATTTTAGATTTTTCTAAATTAGAAAACAATGATAATTATTATATAAATATTAATATTTTATTAAAAGATTTTATATTTTTATAATAGGTAGTATTTTTAAAAAAATCCCAAACTTCAACAAAAAAAGGAAGAAAATTACTTACCGCTATTAGTATCTAGAGGTTAGATTCACGCTTGATATACCATCAGCATTTATCTATTTTGTTTGTGGCTACCCAACTATGCAATTTATACCCATGAACTATATAATAGAATTTTTATTAAATATTAAATAGTCCCAGTCTTTCACCTGTTAATAAATTTAAATTCCTCATTTAACTTATAAACATTTGTTGTATTATATCAAGTAAGTAGTTATTATTTAAAATTAATATTTAACTAATACATCAATTTAGTATTTAATTAATAATAATAAAGATTATGATTACCTGATTCACTACTTTTCAAAAGAATTTACTACCTAATCGAAGTTTTAATTAATTATATTGATATAAAAACCGACCTTTATGTATTCTCAAGCATCGCATTCGTTTATGCTACCCTTGTTTATAATAACGTTTCCTTATTACTTACTCAGCTGCCAGGATTAATCACAATTGGTACACTAGTGAAACACAGCCTATTGATCCTTTCGTACTAGAAGGTCTGCCTCTTTTTACTATTCTACCTAATGAAGATAGGGCTTTAAATTATTAAAATAATAAATTAATAATTAAAAATTTATAATTTTATTATTTAATTGTTAATATTATAATAACAATATGTACTATATTTTAATTATACAATAATATCTAATATCATATAATAAATCACGTATAGTCTCTGAAAAAAATTTTTTTTTTTATCTTTTTTGCTGATCATAAGTATATCTTTTTATATATATAATTATCAAGATTTTTACTTTTTAATTTTTTTAATTAAATAAAGTACTTGTATTATATTTAGTTTTCAGCATATAGTGTTTTTTAAATATGGCCCCTTTTTTATTTAAATTCAGAAAATTAAATAATTTTTTATCTTAATTATACTTAAAAAATTTTAAAATTTAATTTTTATATTATTATTTAAGATATTATTTTTATTATTAAAATTTGTCTTTTTTAAATAGTTATTACTATATTGTTTATAAAGTAATTTAATAACTGACCATACTGACTTCGCTATCATAGCTCTATTAAAATATAAAAATTTAATAAATTTATATTTTGAATAAATTCTAAAATAGAGGACTATATATAATCTATATAAATTATTAAAAGATAAAAATTGTGCTAGTCTTATAATAATAAATAAATTAAGATTCTACGTATAGTCTCTAAGGTTAATAATTAAATAAAATTAAAATAACCAGCTAATTATTAAATTATTTAAAATTTATAACAAATTATAACTTATTTAATAAATTTAATAAGTATTGTATATTTTAAAATTAATTTTCTAGCTTATAGTAAATTAGACGCAAATCTTTATAATTTTTTATAAATTTTATATTATTATATTTTTTTTTCGCACCCTTACGGTGCGGAGCAGCGCATTGTTTTTAATTTAAAATTTTAATCTATCTTTGTTACTATCCTTAAACTTATAACTTTTAACTTAAAATTTGGAACTTAAAATGTAACTTAAAATATTCTGTTAATCTTTCATAGATTTTTAATTATAAAAAAGGGGTTAAAAGTTAAAAATAAATATAAAAAAAGAAAAATAAATACATAATTATAAACCTATTTTATATAACATACTAGGTAACATATAAGATTTAACTATTTGTTGAAATTTTGTAACTTGAACATTTCTAATAATTAATATATATTGTTCTTTTCTAACATGTTCTAAACGACAATTAAAATTATATTTATTAAGTAAAGTTAAAGATAATAAATTCACTTCTTCTTTAGTAAAATTATTTGTACATAATCTAATAATTTTATGTGTTTTATGATAATTACCATCAGACATTACAAAATAAGCTAAAGCAATAGGTGTTAAAATTGATTTAATATTTGAAGGTAAAATTTTTATTTTTTTATTTTCATCATTTAATTTATAGTACATATTATAAAATTTTTCAAAAATTTTAAGAGTTTTAGTTCTAACTATAAATCTTTGATAAAAAGGGGAATCTTTTCCACTTTGTACTTTATAAGTATATAAACCTTTAGGAGTACAAAAATCATTAAAAATTTTAAATACATCTTTCGCAAATAATTCACCATGTTGTCCAAAAGTTTGAGTATATAAAGGATATTTACATGTTTTAGATTTATGAATATGTCCATCTCCTAACATTAAACCATTCATAACTTGTATTTGATATTTATTTAATTTCATTTTTAGTGACATAAAAAAAAAAAAGTTTGTGTTAATATTCGAGGCTTAATATTTTTTATTTATATATTTTTATTGTATATATATATACTATAAAAAAAATTAATTTTTTAATTAACTATCTCTATTATTTAAAAACATATAATTTTATATTATATATTTTTATAATAATAATAATAATAAAAATATAATTTTTAAATATATTAAACTGTTTCATATAATAAATTTATACATATTTATTATATTAAGAATATTATAATGAGATAAAAGGGTATTTTTATAAAATAAAAAAAAGTACAAAAGTGATATACAGAAAATTTAAATTTATGTACCAATTAAAATTGTATAAAAAATATAATAAAAAGAATCTTAAAAAAAAAAAAATTAAGGGCTTAGCCCTACGTCGTATTAACAAAATTTATTATAGAATAATTTTTAAATATATTCTTCAATAGTTCATACTATTGTTTAGACTATGTTTTCATTAATAAAAAGAATAAAATACTAATTAAAAATGTTGGGTATTCGTGGGCAGATTATAATTATTAGTCACCACCTAGTCGTTGAATATTATTATTCCATAAACCATAAAAATATATTTATTATAGAATAATCTTTTCTGCAAATTATCTTATATGTCTATTATTAATTTTAATTAAGATTTCCTTGCTATTTACCCAATTTACTTAACTTTGTATATTTAAATTAAGGGGCTTAGTTACAAACCCAACTCACGTGCCCTTTTAATCGGCGAACAGCCGAACCCTTCAAAGCTTTTACTCCTCGAGGAGAGGACGAGTCGACCAATTTTGTTTATAATTAGTTATCTTTATAACTATATCCACTTTTTTCAAAGTGGTTCAGACTATGTCATCAACTAATAATTTTTTTATTAAAATATAAAATTTAAAATAAGGCAGTTTATTTTTACGGACTTATGTAGAAAAAAGATTTAATAAGTTTTTTATCTTAATAATTAAAAAATATAATTATTATAAATTAGTATCTATTTTTTGCGCAAGCGGGAATTTTATAATTTAAACTGGAATGTATATAAGGTTTAATCAAATTTCTTAAATTTAAAGCATCATTAGAATCAAATTTTATAACTCAATATTTTTTTTTATGCGAAATTACTTGACTATTTAATTTAAATTTTTCATTTAATTCATTACTCAATAATAAATTTTCTTCATAAGAAAAACTGTGAGTATGAAGAACCATAGTTAATAAATCTTTTTGTATAGACCCATCACACATAATTCAATATGCTAAACCTTTATCAGTTAAATGTTTTAAAACTAAATCTTTTTTAATTGATTTTTTGTTAGATTTATTAAAGTAAAATAAATTTAAAATTTCTGTAAATGAAGGATGTGAAAATGTTTTAAATCAAAGGCTTTTTAATAAACCTTTTCTAACTCCATTTAAAGATATTCGTTTACCAGGTTTACTCATAAAACAATAACCTTTAAATAATTCAAATAAATGTAATAAAAATTCTGTTTGTTTATAACCTTGTTCAAATTTGATTGAAGCTTGACTATTTTTGATATACTAGCATCACCTAAAATAATTCCAATTGATATTTCTATTAATTCTAAAGGTAATAAAGGTAATGATTTTTTTCATTCTTTTCAATATTTAGAATTTAAATTATAACCATCTTTATAATTATTTATTATTTTTTTATTAAGTAAAATTATATTTTTTTTCATTTTTTAATTTTATATAGTATTTAAATTAATTTTATTTAGAACTTTTAAAATGATATAAAAAGCAATAATACATAGGAGTTGGAATCACTCATTCAATATATAGGAATAAATTAAATTTTTTCATATGTTTAAATATATATTAGTTGTTGGGTATTCAAGGTAGGATTATTATATAATTAATAAATTTAAATAAATTCACCTACTAGTCGTTGAACGTTTCAGTAATTAAATAAATTTAATAATATTTATTAAAATTAAATAATAACTAACTTCGCTTCAAGTTATCTTCAATTATTTAAGTATTATATTCGAACTAATCGAAAACAGAAAATAAAAATTACTTAAATATTTGTTAAATATAAAGATTTCCTTGTAATTATCCCAATTATAATAATTAAATTATTTCTAATTTAAGCGACATTCGAACTATCGCAATAAATAGTAAAATTATTAATTAAAACTGATACTATTTATCAGATCATAATTTTAATCAAGACTTAGAGTAGATAAGTTTATTTTGATTTTTAGCATATGATCGTTGAAAATTTTAAATTTTCTTGCTGATTACTGAATTTACAAAAACTATTACAAATATATATTTTGTATTTTGTAAAAAATAATAGTGTTCAAGCAAATAGCTAATTACTACTTAAATATTTCTACTTAAGTTCCCCAGTGATAAACTGGTAAATATAAATTAATATTTTCATATTAAAATTTAATAACAAAAAAAATAAAAAAATAAAGGGGTTAATATATAATTTTTATTTTATTTAAAAAATATAAACAGAAAGGGGGTTAATATATAATTTTTATTTTATTTAAAAAATATAAAAAAAAATGGGGGTTAATATATATTTTTTATTTTAAAAATTCCAATCTAATAAAATAAAATCAATAAGAAAAAAAAAGAATAATATATGTAATAATATATTTTTTATCATTATCTTTATCTTTATCTTTAATATTTTTAGATAAATTTTCTAATTCTTTATCAATATCTTTTTTTATTTTATCATGATTTTTTTCTAAAGTAGATATATCTTCATTTAAAACCTTATTTATGTCTTGAATTTCTTGTTGACTTAAACCTGCTATTATTCCATCTTTATTAACATCTTCTAATACAGATGAAAGTAAAGAACTATCATTTTTATTTTCTTTAGCTTTTGCTAAATGATATAAAATATTAGATTTTGCAGAAGGAATAAATTTATTTAATCCTTCATTTAAATAAGGTCTAAATAATAACGGTTTATTACCATTTTCTAGAATTTGATCTATTCCTAACTTTATTCCAATTCCAACTCCACAAGTAGATGCATTTTCACAAACCTACTTTTTCAAAGTAAAGTACACGTGCAAATAATCTAGCCAGTCTATCTAATGGTGAATTTTAAATATCAAATTTATCACTTTTTAAGATTTTTCTCATATGTATAAATTTATTAATATTTATATAAATAATATAAATAAAATGAATTATTGTAAAAAAAACCGCAAAAATTGTAAAAATAATAGGTAATTCTATAAATCTTCCACACATTAAAGAAATTCCAGAAAATCCACAAATAAATCGTAAGACTTTTACAATAGGATTAGAATGAAATTTTAAAACATTATCTGGTAAATTTGATGTACTTAAACCTAATTTAACTCCTATCATAACTCGTTGTAAAATTGTTTTTTTCATTTTTATATTTTAATTAGTATTTTTATTTAAAAGCTAAGTCTACAAATTTTAATTTGATCAACAAAAAAACAAAAAAAAAGATGCTTGAAACAAAATAATAAATTAAATTTATTATTTTTTATAAATTAAAATTATAGTATTTATAATATATAATTAATAATTTATAAATGTATCAACAAAGAGACATATAAACAATTAATATTTAATTTTTAATATTATATACTGTTATAATATAATATTATTATTAATTGTAGGATTTAACCTTGAACTATTTAATATTTAAATATATTTAAATATTAAATTCATTTAATATATTTAAATATTAAATTAATTTTATTTTTGTCGCCGAAAGCGAGGGAGTTTTTTATTATATCAAAGGATTGCTTTATCTAATAACTGTAATATAATTATTAAAAATATATATATTTAAGTTATAAGAGTCTAATAAGTAATAGACGGCATCGAAATAAAAATTATATAGATTTTTTTTTTTTGTTTTTTATTAATCATTAACATTTTTTTTTATTAAGAAAATTATAATTATGTTAATGTTTAAGATAAAATATTTTATTATTTTTTTTTTGTTATTTTTGGTACTGTTATTTATTTTTTTTAATTTTTAATATATCTTATTGAAGATATAAATTTATTAAATAATAAAAATAATATATAAATTATATTTACTAAAAATTTACCTAATTAAAGGTGTCAAGCATCCAAGACAATGTGTACTCTCTCCGGATATTAACCTGTTCAATTATGTTAAAATTTGAGGTTATTTTTTTTAACCTTTACTTCCACTTTTTTCAAAATGGTTCAGACTATGTCTTCATTTTATTTTATTATAAAACTTTCTCGCCTTCGGCGCTTCATTAAATAATAAAAATATATTAAATTTTAATGTAAAATTAATTAATTTTTAATTTAATAACAAAGGGTGGTTTAAAAAATAAATTTGTATATTTATAAAAAACCTTTGGATTCCTGTTAAAATAATTTGTATAAACTTAAAACTTTAATTAATAAATAACTAGAAAATAAAATATTTACTAATTTAACGAATAATCCAAATATTTAAACCTAAAATTAAGGTAATTTATATCTCATTTCAGATATAATATAAGGATCTGTTAATTCTCTAAATAAAGTATAACTACTACCTTTAATAATGATAACCTTTTTTCCTTTATTTGAACGCACTTCACAATCAAAATTAAATTTTTCCATTAATTCTTTAGCCATAGTTTCTACTTCTATGTTTGTAAAACTTTGAGTATTTAAAACTATACTTTTATTTTTAGAATTTTTATTATAATCTAATTTACCACCATCGTCACAAAATCAATAAGCTAATCCTATTGGTGTTAAATAATTTTTAACTAAAAATTTAGATATAGTTTTTTTTTTATTAGTTATAAATAATTCAGCTAAAAAATTAAATGCTTGATGGCTTATAGTCTGAAAACCCCAAGTAATTATTTTATTACCTTTTGGACTAGTTCTAACTTTTTTGTGAGGTTTAGATAAAACTCACTGATCAAAAAGAGAGAAAACATGATCTACATATGGTTTTTGTCTATCGCTTCATTCAAATTTCATTCTATAAGTTTTACTTTTATTATCGGTATTTAAGTTAGCATCTCCAAGAACTAATCCTATTGCAGCTTCCTTTTGTTTAGGACTTAAAGCTAAAAGAGTTTTTTTATATTCTCTAATTTTATTACTGTTAGGACTTAAGCCTATCAGAGAGTTTTTATCTATATTTGACATTATTATGTAATTTTTATGTTCCTTTTGGAACTGGTAATTAATGTTGTTTATTAAATTTTATTAAAATTTAAAATGACGGGTGCTCATGAAAACATTATTGTTATTTATTATAACTCGGTTTCTAGTCGTTGAACGTTTTTAATAAACATAATTAAATTTAAATGTATACTAAACTTCGCTGCAAATTAATTTAATAATATATTTTATAAATAAATCTGTAAATATTAAACAATTTTTGCAATTCACCCGTTTTGTTACTTACTTTTTACAAAGGAAGGGGACTAAAAAAATTAATAATCCCTAGCGTAACTTTTCAAATATGTTATCACTTAAATATTTATTTTATTTAAGTATCCACCTTTCACAAAGTGGTTCAGACTATATCTTCAACTAATATTAATATTAATAAATTATAAAATATATATAATTTTAACTTA
>Ga0137398_10000034_pt1 | contig 36132 bp, 26 predicted proteins | sample czorhiz216metaG_FD_106659 | JGI IMG/M metagenome (GOLD analysis project Ga0137398, IMG submission 106659) | Vadose zone soil microbial communities from Angelo Coast Range Reserve, California, USA - czorhiz2.16 metaG | ecosystem: Environmental > Terrestrial > Soil > Vadose zone | place: USA...
AATCCTGGTCAGAATCAGAAGGTCGTAAAAATCTCTTAGCAAATCCTCCGATCGCCCACATTTCTCTTGAAGGCCGGCCCGTTCAGCCCTGCGAACTCGTCGAACGATTGAGTCCTTGTCGAACCCCCGGCGAATCTGGGAAAGATCCGGACGCAAGTCGAGGCGGTGAATGTAATACTGCTTCGCAAGTCGAAATCCTGTTCTGTCGCCTTCGTGGAGCAAGTCACTGTTCAGGGGCCGAATCTCGATGTATTTCCAATTCCCCGCTGTCGCTTCAGAGTGCAAGCTCGCAACAACGGAGTTCCACTCCTCAATGGAGTTGATTAACGGCTCGCAGTGATCAGAAAACGGCACTGATACCATCCGCTCTCCCGTCAGCCAGCTATCAATATGGCAGAAAAGCAGACCACCGCTTAAGACTTGGGCAGGGGAAGAGGTCGTATAGACGACGGGCTCGTATCCATAAGTCTTGCGCAATGCCTTGAGCCATTCCGCTGAATGGAAAATCGAAGCGTTTGGATGCCTGTCTAGGAACGCTGACCAACGAGGATCCTCCATAGGGTCCACGCGATAGAGTTGCTTTACTTTCCCGGTAAAGATCGTTTCAACGGTATGCGCACTGCCTTCTACCATGCCATACAACCGAGGAAATCCCCCGTTAGCCTGCACACTTGCGCTCCCGTGTTCCTCTCGATGTGTCATCTTTTGACCAATTCTGCCGATTGAGCAGATTCTTGCAACCCTCAGACCACATTTGAATTGATGTAAACTAATATAAACAAAGGAGTTATGCTCCACGTTGAAGTCCGCTCTCGCGAACCGGCGTCGCTGTATGTGAAAATCTTTTCCTAGAATGCGCCCAGATCATCGATACTTCGGGGCCGAGGCAAGAGGGCGTCCAAATGGTGCGGCTAGAACGGCATAGATGCGGTTGTGAGTAGGTGACCGCGGCCATGCCAGCCTAGACTCTGGTCGTCTTGAAAGCCCACACCCATCAATCACTTAGGCTGAGCGCTTGCCAAGATTTCGCAGGAATCACTAGAATGCAATAAAATCAAACGATATGCCTGATCCTAAAGGCTGGGGTCCAAACCCCGCGCCCCTCGCACTTGAAGAAGCTGAGATTCACGTCTGGCGAGCTTATCTTGATCGCGCAGAGATGGTGCTTCATCAATTCGAAGCCACGCTCTCGACCGATGAGAAGGCCCGAGCGGACCGCTTCGTTTTTCGACGCGACCGAAACCATTTTGTTGGCACGCGAGGACTCCTTCGGGAACTGCTAGGGATGTACCTGAGCCGCTCACCGCAAGATCTGCAGTTTGATTATGGCGCTCTGGGCAAACCGTCTCTGCGCGGGGAGATCTTCAACCACGCGGTTCAGTTCAACGTTTCGCATTCCCACGGCTTGGCGTTGCTCGCCTTCACTTTGGGACGCAACTTGGGCGTTGACGTAGAATTTGTCCGCCCCGGTTTCGCGAGCGAAGAAATCGCCGATCGTTACTTCTCGCCGCAAGAGGTTGCAGAATTAAGGACATTATCGCCCTCATTGCAAGAGGAAGGATTTTTTCTTTGCTGGACACGCAAGGAGGCATACGTCAAAGCGCGAGGCGAAGGTCTGCACATCCCGCTCGAGAGCTTTCAGGTTTCACTCACGCCGGGCCAGCCAGAGACGTTAGAGAGTCCCGATAGTTACCGTTGGAGAATGTGGTCTCTCCATCCAGATCCGCAATACGTAGGGGCATTGGTCGTAGAAGGACGGGACTTGAGGTTGCGCCAATGGGGTTGGCAGCCGCCGGACAGCACGTGACGCGGGGGTGTCGCGCTACTCAGAGAGGCCCGCGCGGGGCGCAAACTTCGAGGCCGGGCGGTCGCTGAGGTTCTCTGGACTCAGGAGTGGTCAACCCGCAAAAGCCCGTCTACCAGATTCAAGTACTCATATTTCTTCTGGGCCCAGTCGTTCTGTGCGACGAACTCTGTGGCGCGCTCGATCAAGGCTTGCCGCATTTCCTTATGCCGGATCAAATCAAGGATCGCGTGAGCCAGATCATTCTCGTCTTCGCCGTGGAAAAATCTGACCACTGAATCATCAAAGTAGTGGCGGTCTATCTTGGTATCGGAGACGATGACCGGTACACCCATAGCCATGAATTCAAGAATCTTTGTGCTGAAGGCTTCGTTACCAAAGTTGTCCTTTCGCTTGGGGACGATGCCGAGTTTCGCTGTTTCAATTATCGAAGGGATCTCACGGAGTGGTATCCTCTCCTGCAGTAAGACACGGTCTTGAAGCTGAAGCTGCTCGATCAAGAAAAGAAGCTCTGGTTTCGAGGGTCCGTCACCAAAGATATGGAACTCGGCCTCGGGAGCGAGGTCCTTGATCTTGGCGAAGGCCCGGACTGCCAAATCCAACCCTTGATGCCAGTTCAGCGTTCCATGGTAGAGGATCAGGAACCGACCACTCACCTCTTTGTTCCGCTTGCTCGGAGTGAAGATTGAACGGTCTGGAACATTGAGAACCACGGTGCTTCCACCCGGGTCGACGGAACGGGACAAGAGCCGCTCCTGCCAAGTGTGATTCGCAATGATCACGTGGCTCGCAAACCTGGCGCATAACCGTTCGGCCACGCACAGGAACCGGAAACCAATTGATTTTTCAGAGACTCCGAATTTGCTGGCATAGAATTCTGGCAGGATATCGCGGATGTCAAGAATGATAGGGGTTCTTCGAAAGCGAGGCACCAGAGCCGAGAAAATCAGGAAGTCGGGTACCGAATGAATATGCACGATGTCGTACTTCTTGCGGAGATCATGAAACGAGACCTGATATAGGGCACGCGTAAGGAAAAGCAGAATGCGCCAAACGTACGAGAAGAGGCTTTTCTCGTCGAACAACCTCCCTTGAAGCCGCCGGACCCGCACGCCGCCTAAGATTTCAACTCGCGGCGTTCCGGGCTTCCGCAAGGAAAAGACGTCAACCTGATCCCCTCGCTGCGCGAGGGCTTCTGCATAACGCATTACGCGACTGTCTGTTTCATAGAATGTGTACGCGACCATGCACACGCGGAGCGAGCGATGCTTCTGTGGCGGCTTCACGCGCGGGCCCTTCTCTCCGTCTTGGATTTTCTCTTGAAGTTCCGCCACTGGCATATTCCGCACCGGACTGCTTGAAAAGGAACTGATGGCCGGCTTAAGGGGCACAGCAGTCCCAAGTACTTCTTTTCCTTCCTAGGGTAATTGCAATTCCTAATCCAACTGTCGCAAATTGGCTCATCCTTACCTAACACCTTCATTGTCATGCACATAGAAGAATTCCCGTGTATCGAGAGGTGACTCTGGCAATTGATACTGCCGAGCCATGGGAAAAATGATTCCACACATCGTTCAAGAAAATCCCGCGTCGAAAAACCCAGCGCACAATACGTCAGCTAAGACTTCTCGACCCCTCCGACGCACAACGAAGTTATCGATGCTTAATGTGGCGCTCCCGGTCCGGCCTAGGCTCCGGATAATTGAATGACGGTCAGGCCTCCCCCACATAGCCGAAGGGAGAACCAGCTTCCGTCGATCACGACGAGATCCCTAGGCTCCACAGAATCAATATCTTATGAGTTGTACTACAAGAGAGAATGGCGACTTGGTCTACCGGGCCTCCAAAATCCTATCCGAAGACCGGACCCAGAGGTGATCGGCTGAATCCTCGTCAAGCACCCGTCTCGTGCTGGAGCCATGCAGTTCGAGCTAAACTCTGGAATGAGTTTACAACAAAGGGGCACGGGTTTTCTCAGTGCCGCTGAGAAATGCGGACCCCCAATTGCCACTCCCGAACTCGCAATCAATAACTCATTTTGTTTCAATTGTTTAGACAAAAGTGGAAACTGTCAAGCGGCCCTTCGGCCTGTTTTGCCATTGGCAGGGGAATTGCCACACTCTTGTGGGTCCTAGTTTGACTGGGACTTTTCTGGCGGGAGCCCACCTAGCCCTTTGCCAGGCTGGTTGTACTGCTGGACCTTCAAGGAGACGACTTTTGTGAACGTTTTGGCTACCACCTCAGAGATTTCATCTGGTCGCATGTCGTGGTTTGCACTTCAGGTTCGGTCAAGGCGTGAACCGGCTGTTGCGGCGCAACTCTCGGAGCAGGGCTATGAGTGCTTCCTTCCTCTCCACAAGACCGTCCGCCGCTGGTCGGACCGGATGAAGGAAGTTGAGCAACCACTGTTCCCAGGGTATCTATTCAGCCGATTTGATTTTCTGAATTGCCGGTCGCTTTTGATGACTCCCGGCGTACAGCAAGTCTTGGGCAACGGCCGCAATCCGATTCCCGTGGAAGAGAGAGAACTCGAATCGATCCGCCAAGCGCTTGGCTCGGGATTGCCGAGTCAGCCGTGGCCGTACCTCCGAGTGGGCCAACGAGTGCGTGTGAATTACGGAAGTCTGAACAATCTCGAAGGGATTCTGATCAATTTCAAGGGGAGTCACCGGATTGTTTTGTCCGTGACCTTGTTACAGCGTTCGGTGGCCTTGGAGATCGATCTAGTCTGGGTGACCCCAATTCACGAGACGAGTGCACCATCAAGAGTTCTTCACGATTCAAGAGCCCCGATTCCAATCTTAGGACAGTAATCGTGCCGATCGTAGATTCGCTTTACTTCGAGGGGTAGGAACAACCTTATGGGTCTATTCCGAACAGCAGTCGCGAAAGATCAGGAACTGACGGGTTTGAGGGGCCGTGCCGACAGTTTCCCAGCGCAAGAGGGAGCAGATCGAATGGTGCTTGGTGAGGATGCATTTGTGTCCATGCTGTACCTAGAGCGCCGGCGGGCCCAGCGGGCACAAAAACGCTACGTGCTGATGCTTTTGGATGTGAAGGATGCGATCGCGGACGCTTCGAAGCGCCAAACTCTCGGCAAGATCACCGAGACGCTCTGCAACATCACGCGCGAGACGGATATCATCGGTTGGTATCTGGAGGATCATCTCATTGGAGTGATCGGAACCGAGATAGGCAAAGCGTGCTCGCAAGAGATCCGTGAGAAAATGTCCGAGAAATTCAAGCTCGCATTCTCTGCCGTTCTGGGCCCAGAGAAGGCTTCCCTGATCTTTGTGTCATACCATTTTTTCCCGGAAGAGAAGAAAAACGGAGATCTGGGCGATTGCGCCAACATAACTCTTTATCCTGATCTTTCACGCAAGGGCACTTCGCGGAAACTCGCCCTGGGTGTTAAGCGCGCCATGGATATCGTCGGCAGTGCGCTTGCGTTGCTTCTGCTTTCACCGTTGTTCGGATTGATTGCGCTGGCCATCAAGTTGAATTCGAAGGGCCCCATCTTGTTCCGCCAAGAACGGCTGGGCCAGTACGGCAACAGATTCAGATTGCTGAAGTTCCGCTCGATGCGGACGGATTCTGACAGCCGGATCCATCAGGAATACGTCAGTCGATTTATTGCCGGGCAGGTTTCCTCGAACCAGGGAAATGGCCACGGCTCGGTATTCAAGCTGCAGAAGGATCCTCGCGTGACGTCTGTTGGGGCGTTCCTTCGCAAGACAAGTTTGGATGAGTTCCCACAATTCTGGAATGTACTGGTGGGCGATATGTCGCTGGTTGGCCCCCGTCCTCCTCTCGATTATGAATTCAAGGTCTATGACGTCTGGCATCGTCGGCGCGTGCTGGAAATCAAGCCGGGGATCACGGGTCTGTGGCAAGTTGAAGGACGGAGCCGTACCCAGTTTGATGACATGGTGCGTTTGGATCTGAAGTACGCCCGCAAATGGACGATCTGGCTCGATCTGAAAATCTTGCTTCAGACACCTGCGGCGGTGGTTTCCGGAGAGGGTGCACACTAGTAGGATACCCTGCAGCCCTCCGTGTAAATCCTCCAAGAGGCTTTTCAATCGATCCGTCTTGGCACGTTGTCCCCCGAGCATTACTGGTCTAGTCGCAATGACAAACACTCAAGTCAGCTGGCAATTAGCATCAGAACCACGCGCTTCCTCGAAAGACCAGACCAAAGGAGAACAGATGATACGGACCGGTGTCATCGGTTACGGTTACTGGGGCCCGAACATCGTTCGGAATTTCCACACGCAAGAATGCTCGGAAGTGCCTCTGGTATGTGACCAGAACCCCAAGACCGAAGAGAGGTTGAGGAAGGCGCACCCATCGATCGCCTTCACGACGGATCCCATGGAGGTCATCGAATCGCCGAAGATCGACGCCGTGGCGGTGGTAACGCCGGTTTGGACCCACTACGAATTGGCAAAGGCGGCGCTCCAGAACGGGAAACACGTTTTCGTGGAGAAGCCCTTCACCTACAGCACGGCGCAGGCCGAAGAGTTAATCGAGCTGGCCGACAAGAAAAACCTGAAAATTATGGTTGACCACACCTTTCTGTTTACTGGTGCGGTGAAAAAGATTCGTCAATTGGTGGACGAGGGCGCGCTTGGAGACCTCTATTACTACGATTCGCTGCGTGTCAACCTAGGGCTTTTCCAGCATGATGTGAACGTGATCTGGGATCTGGCACCGCATGATTTGTCAATCATGAGCTACGTGATCAAGGAAAAACCAGAGGCCGTTGTGGCCACTGGTGAAAAGCACTTGAACGGTGTCGAAGACGTGGCCTTCATCACCGTTTACTTCCCCAAGCGCATCATCGCCCACATCAATGTGAATTGGCTCTCTCCTGTCAAGGTACGAACCACATTGATTGGTGGCGAGAAGAAAATGCTGATGTGGAACGACCTCGAAGCCGACGAAAAGATCAGGGTTTATGACAAGGGTGTAAGCATGTCCACGAGCCCCAACAATCTCCACCAGCTGCTGGTGAGCTACCGATCCGGCGATATGTGGGCGCCGCAGGTGGAACAAATCGAAGCTTTGCGAGCGGAAACGAGCTACTTTCTGAAATGTATCCGGGAAAATCAAACGCCTTTCAATGACGGAGTAGCAGGCCTGGGTGTCGTCCGAATCCTGGAAGCTGCTGAAAGATCTGTTCGCAACCGGGGTGAGGCGGTGCGTCTGTGAATGAATTTGTATGCATCGCGCCATCCGTAAAACTCGGTAAGAACGTCAAATTCTCCCCATTCATTAATCTGTACGGATGCGAGATCGGGGATGACACCAAGATCGGCGCATTCGTCGAGATCCAAAAGAACGCGCGAATTGGACGCTATTGCAAGATTTCCAGCCACACCTTCGTCTGCGAAGGAGTAGATATCGAAGATAACGTGTTTATCGGCCACAGCGTCACGTTCATTAATGACTCTTACCCACGCGCCACCACGGCGGGTGGCGGGCTGCAGACCGAGGACGATTGGAAGGTTGAGAAAACGGTGGTGAAAAAAGGCGCATCAATCGGCTCTGGCTCCACGATTCTGAGCAAGGTCACGATTGGTGAGAACGCCATTGTGGGTGCGGGAAGCGTGGTTACCAAAGACGTGCCGGCGAGCGCGATTGTTGCCGGGAATCCTGCAAGAATCTTGCGGTTCGTTACAGAGGAGAAATAAGATTCCGTGGCAAACAATACAAAGATTCCGTTCCTTGATCTTGTTACGCCGCACCAGGAGCTTGAGCCGGAACTGCTCGCCGTCGTGAAAAAGGCGTTCGAGACGGCAGGATTCATCGGTGGCTCGATGGTGGAAGAATTCGAGCGAGAATTTGCGAAGTTCTGCGATACGAGATTCTGTGTTGGGGTCAATAGCGGTACAGATGCACTCCGTTTTGCGCTGATGGCCGCGGGAATTGAACAGGGCGACGTCGTCGTTACCGTTCCTCACACTTTTATTGCCACCACGGAGGCGATCTCTCAAGCGGGGGCGCAAATCGCGTTCGTGGACATCGACGAAGACACCTATGCGATGGATCCGGAGAAGCTTCGGGAATACCTGGAAAATGATTGCGAGTTCGACGCCGCTCGCGGAAAGCTCAAGGAAAAGAGTTCGCGTCGTGTTGTATCCGCTGTGGTGCCAGTGCATCTCTACGGCCAGATGGCGGACATGGATCCGATTCTGGAGCTCGCCAAGAAATACAATCTGATTGTGATTGAGGATGCGTGCCAGGCGCATGGCGCCGAGTATTTTTCGAAGAAAGACGGGGCTTGGAAGAAGGCAGGTTCGATGGGTCGCGCAGCCGCATTCAGCTTTTACCCGGGTAAGAATCTGGGTGCGTGCGGCGAGGCCGGTGCGATCACGACCAATGATGAGGCCATGGCCAAGAAGATGCAGATGATCCGTGACCACGGACAAGCGAAGAAGTACTACCATGATATCGAAGGCTACAACGGCCGGCTGGATTCGATTCAAGCTGGCTGGCTCACGGTAAAGCTGCGACACCTTGCAAAATGGAATGCGTCACGCCGCGCGCTGGCACATCGATATCATGAACTTTTTGCGGACGCGAAGGACGGAATTGTTGTTCCACACGAAGCTTCTTGGACCAAAGGTGTCTATCATCTCTACGTGGTACGCGTTCAGGACCGGGAAGCACTACAAGCGCATCTCGCGAAAGCAGGTATTGGCACGGGCATTCACTACCCGATTCCTCTGCACCAACAGAAAGCGTACGGGCATCTTGGCTATCATGTTGGGGATTTCCCCGTAACAGAGCGCATCGCGCAGGAGATCGTCTCGCTGCCGATGTTTCCCCAACTCAGCCTCAGCCAGCAGAATGAGATTGTGAGCAAGACCGCGGAATTCCTCAACGCTAGAGTTACGGCGACAAGATAAACGATTCTGTCTGCAGAATAAATCAAGAAATCCCGTAATCGATCGGCGGGCTCTTCAAATAGTTTTCCAGAACTTCGTACTCTAACAATTTTTCCTGCCGCATCTCGGAACTGACTCAGCATGCTTCGCATAGACCGATTAGTAACGCTCTACCTTTGTCACCCTTTGACTCGTACACTCGGGCCTGACGAGAGGTCTCGGGTACCGATTCTGATGTATCACAGCATTTCCGACAATTTGTTCGGAATGTCTCATCCTTATTTTCACATCAACACGCTCCCCGAGGTCTTTTCGCAGCAGATGCGATGGTTGCGAAGCTCTGGTTATCAGACGATTGGTCTCAATGAGGCTCTGGTCGGTTTGCGGATGGGTGCAGATCTGACGAGGAAGGTCGTGATAACTTTTGACGATGGTTATCGAGATTTCTACACGGATGCACAGCCAGTGCTCAAGCAATGCGGCTTTGCCGCCACGATCTTCCTTGCCACTGACCGCATCCGAGAAACTCCTGTCCGAATTGAGGGTGCAGACTATTTGACATGGAGCGACCTGCGGGAATTACAAGCCGAGGGAACGCAATTTGGTTCCCATACCGTGACTCATCCTGATCTGCGGTCGCTCGGGCCAGAGCAACTCGAGTATGAGCTGGGACGTTCAAAGGAAATCATTGAGGATCGGCTGGGGGTTCCCGTCCAATCATTTTCTTATACTTTTGGTTTTCCCGAAGAGAACAAAGACTATGTGCGTTATCTCGAAGATCTGCTCCGCAGCCTCGGATATGAGCTTGGTGTCTCGACGATCATCGGTCGTGCAGGCTCGAAGAGCAATCGATTCTTTTTGCCCCGCCTTCCTGTCAACAGTTTCGATGACCCTTGGTTCCTCCGGGCCAAATTACAGGGTGGCTATGACTGGCTGCATTGGCCACAGTTGCTCAAGAAATACATCTTCCATCAAGCACCGCTTATGCAGGAAACGCAAGCAAAAAGAGAGATTGTTTGAGATATTGAAATGGCGGATGGTTAAGCATGTTTTCTGGTAGATCCGTGGCCTTGGAGGAAAATGACGGGCCACCATGCTTGCGACGCGTACGAGGTCAGTGCGCCAGTATGTTTTTGTTCGCTTGTTCTTCAGTGCCTGCACAACTGTGGTCTTCTGAACGAAGTGCTTTGAGGCATCCGCGGCACGCTTCTGCAATAAATTAGAGGCTAGTAATGGATAGAGCCATTGGTCTTGCACAATTGGAACGCGGTGCCGCGATGCCAGCCCCTACCTGCTCCTACGTTCTCATCACCCCGGCACGGAACGAAGAAAAATTCATTGAACTAACCATCACGTCCGTCGCAGCGCAGACGGTTCGACCCCTTAAATGGGTGATTGTCAGCGACGGTTCAACTGATGGCACCGATGAATTAGTAAAGAAGTATGCCTCCCAGCATGAGTGGATTGAATTTGTCCGAGCTGCCGAGCATGGTGAAAGACACTTTGCCGGCAAAGTCGCTGCGTTCAACGCTGGATATGACAGAGTTAAGGAGTTGAGCTTCGATGTGATCGGCAACCTCGACGCCGACGTTTCTTTCAATTCCTGCGACTATTTTGAATCCCTCATGGCCAAGTTTGCCCAAAACCCCCGTTTGGGAGTTTGCGGCACCTCATACAGGGAGGAAGGAGTCATCTACCCGAGCCGGTTTACAAGTGTTGAGGACGTATTCGGAGCGTGTCAGATGTTTCGCCGGCAGTGCTTCGAAGTGATTGGGGGGTATTTGCCTATTCGATCAGGCGGAATCGATCTGATTGCGTTTCTCAGTGCGAGGAAAATGGGATGGCAAACCAAAACGTTTCTCGAATTAGTCTGCGAGCACCATCGTAAAGTCGGAAGCGGTCAGCATGCAAACAGTTACGAAAGAATGATGCAGATGGGCAGGAAAGATTACTTGCTTGGTTGTCACCCCCTTTGGGAGTTCGCCCGGTGCGTTTATATGATGAAGTCTAAGCCCCGTCTTGCGGGATGGCTGATGTTTATTGGGTATTTCCTTTTGCTGTTACGTGGCGCTAAACGCACGATACCCAAGGACTTGATGGAGCTTAGGAGGAAAGACCAAATGCTCCGATTGAAGCGGTTTCTTTTTCACGCGTCGTCCCCTCCCAGCGAAGAAGGCACGAATTTGCATCACGGAGCGAACGATACTCTCACACTTAGATGACGCGCGATGACGAAACGAATGAGTCACATCTGCGTTTGCATTTGTACATTCAAGCGGCCAAACCTTCTCCAAAGGCTCTTGATCGAACTCGCGAACCAGGATACTGGTGACCATTTTACCTATTCAATTGTCGTGGTCGACAACGACCATCTACGCTCTGCGGAGACTTGTGTTTTGAAATTTTCAGCTGCGTCGCCGGTTCCTATCCGATACTACGTAGAGCCAAGACAAAACATCGCGCTGGCACGAAACAAGGCGATCGAGAACGCGAATGGGGATTTTGCCGCATTCCTTGATGATGATGAGTTCCCAGCTAGGGATTGGCTTTTGAGCGCATTCCAGGCTTGCGAGAAGTATCAGGTTGATGGCGTAGTCGGGCCGGTGAAAAGGCATTTTGACATGATCCCTCCCAAGTGGGTCGTCAAGGGCAACTTCTACGAGCGACCGACCTACGCCACGGGATTCGTGATCGACTGGACCCAAGGAAGAACCAACAATGTTTTGCTTAGGAGACAGGTCATCTTGCCCGGTGAACAACCCTTTCGGCCCGAGTTTCGTTCAGGGGAAGATCAGGACTTCTTCCGGCGAGCTATCGCGCGAGGGCGGTCATTCGTTTGGTGCAATGAGGCGCAGGTCTTCGAGGTTATTCCTCCCGTTCGTTGGAGGCGGACTTTTATGTTGCGGCGAGCGCTCCTCCAAGGATCGGTCACGGTGCTTCATCCAACTTTTGGCGCCCGCGAAGTATTGAAATCAATCTTTGCCGTCCCACTCTACTTCGCCGCGCTGCCTTTTGCCTTGGTCCTGGCGCATCACAAGTTCATGACTATTCTGGTAAAGCTGTTTAGTCATATCGGGCAGTTGCTTGCACTCCTTAAGATCAACGTCATCACCGAGCCCTATGTTACCGACTAATATCGAGAACCTGCACAACTTAGAAAATGCAAATCGCATTATTGGATCTGACGATCCCATCCTCATTACTGGAGCGAACGGGTTCATTGGATTAAGGGTTGTAGAGAATCTAATGGATCGCGGATTCCGGGAGTTGACTTGTATGACCAGGCACTCCAGTGATTCGGCGAAGCTCGAGGCTTTAGTAAGCCGGCGCAGAAGCGGAGCGCGAATTCGCGTGGTCAAAGGCAATCTCCTTTCTCGCGAAGACTGCGCCAAAGTAACCAACGGAGTCGCTGCGATTTTTCACTTGGCTGCAGGAGGAAGCGACAAGTCCTTTCCCGACGCGTTCATGAGCACGGTCGTCTCCACTCGTAATCTCCTTGAAGCGAGTGTGCAGGACAAATCCCTGAAACGGTTTGTCAACGTGAGTTCATTTGCCGTCTACACCAACACGCAGAAGCGTCACTGGAGATTGTTGGACGAGACCTGCCCAGTCGAAACGCGTCCAGAGCTGCGCGGCGATGCTTATTGCTTCGCTAAAGTTAAACAGGACGAAATCGTCGTCGAGTACGCCAAAAGATTTGGGATCCCCTACGTCATCGTTAGGCCTGGTTACGTCTTTGGTCCCGGCAAGATAAATATTACCGGTCGCGTAGGGATCGATACCTTTGGTGTCTTTATGCATCTGGGCGGTTCCAACCCCGTACCATTTACGTACGTCGACAACTGCGCAGAAGCAATTGTACTAGCCGGGTTGAAGAAGGGCGTTGATGGCCATGTGTTCAACATCGTGGACGACGATCTTCCTTCCAGCCGACAGTTCCTGTGTCTTTACAAAAAGAATGTGAGGCGCTTCAAGTCCATCTACGTTCCCCACGCCTTAAGCCACTTGCTTTGTTGTATTTGGGAGCGATATTCGAACTGGTCAGAAGGCCAACTACCGCCGGTTTTTAATCGCAGGAGATGGCACGCCCACTGGAAGAAGACACGTTACAGCAACGAAAAACTGAAGACACAAGTGGGTTGGACTCCGAAGGTGCCCATGGCGGAGGGACTTAAGCGCTACTTCGAAGGCTGCCGGGACGGGAGACAACATGCTTAAGGTTGCCATCGTGGGATGCGGCAAGATTGCGGACTCGCATGCGTCGCAGATTGGGAGGATCAAAGGATGCGAGATCGTAGGCGTTTGTGACAGCGAGCCCTTGATGGCGCGGCAGCTATACGAGAGGTTCCCGATTAAACGCCATTTCAGCGACTTGACAGAGCTTTTGGACGCCCGGCCAGACGTTGTGCATATTACGACGCCACCCGAAAGCCATTTTGATATCGCGAAGTTTTGCCTGGAGCGCGGGTGCCACGTTTATGTGGAGAAGCCAATTGCACTCCATGCCGAAGAAGCCCAAACACTCATCGAACTCGCGGATGAAAGAGGGCTGAAGCTGACTGTGGGGCACGATGCTCAATTCAGCAATGCGGCGCGACGAATGCGAGCTCTTGTCAAAAGCGGTTACTTGGGCGCGGGGCCCATACATATGGAGAGTTATTACTGCTATGAGCTCGGCAGAGCCTATGCGGGGGCACTTCTTGGGAACAAACGACACTGGGTCCGGCGATTACCAGGAAAGTTGCTGCACAATATTATAGATCATGGCATTGCATCACTAGCTGAGTTCTTGACCACGGACTCGCCCCAGGTGAAGGCGTATGGGTTTGTGAGCCCATTTCTCAGGAGCTTGGGTGAAAGCGAGATTATTGACGAACTGAGAGTCACTATTTGTGAAGAGCAGCGCACCACGGCTTATTTCACTTTCTCCTCACAGATGCGTCCTTCGCTTCATCAGTTTCGAATCTATGGAACCCAAAACGGTCTTATTCTTGATCACGATCAAGAGACCATGATCAAGCTCCGTGGGGAGAGATTTAAGAGCCACTTGGAGAAGTTCGTCCCCCCCTTGATGTTCGCCCAGCAACATCTCGAAAACTTGGTCAGGAACATCGGAACTTTCCTGGCAAAGGATCTCCACATGAACTCCGGTATGAAGTATTTGATCGAGTCTTTCTACCGTTCGATCCTTGAAGGTACTCCGGTACCCATTTCGTACCGCGAGATTCTTCTAACTGCCAGAATTATGGACGCCATCTTTGTTCAACTCAATGTGAACCGTCCACAGCCTCAAGCACAGCCCCAGATGGCCTAGCATGCCGCTCTGCCAGACCAAAGACACAATTCGTTTTCTCTTCTCGATCCAGGCTCATCTCCGGGGCCCCTGGAAGACGAGCGGAAAAATCTCCACACCTCCAAACTCATTCATCTGTGCGGTAGGCTAGCCTGACTAATCAGCGTATTCATCCCTCAGATTCTGCGAAAAGGGTCCGCGGAAGGAAGGACATTGTTGTTTTTTATGAATTCGTTAATAAACGTTTGTGGTAAAGACCTCCGAGTAAGGGGAAGACTGATTCGCGTCGCCGGTCTCGACGCGGACATGTACGAATTCCTGGAGGATCCGGAACCGACGCTAGAAGCCATCCGGAGGCTCGGAGTCCGCGTAGATCTTTTTACATTTATGCAGAGGTTACCTGAAACCTCTCCGAAATATCGTTACCCCATGGAGCGGGACAACTTGGCCGTCCTACCGGTATCCACGTTTGACCACTGGTGGACAGAGCAAATTGGTTTCAAGGCAAGGAATAAAGCGAAGCAGGCGGAAAGGAAGGGTGTGAGGCTGTGTGAGGTGCCATTCGATGATGCACTTGTACGTGGTATCTGGGAAGTTTACAACGAAAGCCCAGTGCGCCAGGGTCGGCCTTTCGTACACTATGGCAAAGACATAGAGACCGTACGAAGAGAAGCGGGAACGTTCTTGGATCGCAGCTTCTTTATTGGCGCGTTTTTAGAGAACAAGATGATAGGCTTTGTCAAACTCATTTGCGATGAAACGCGCACTCAAGCTGGGTTGGTGCATATTCTTTCTTTGATCGGACAAAGGGATAAGGCTCCCACAAACGCTTTGATTGCCGCAGCAGTTCGCTCCTGTGCCGCACGTCAACTTCCTTATTTGGTTTATTCGAGGTTCGACGACGGAAACAAACAACGCGATCCCCTGATCGACTTTAAAGTGAGAAACGGCTTCAAGAAGTTCGATCTGCCACGCTATTACGTACCTTTGACGCGGCTTGGCTTGCTGGCCATGAACTTCGGTCTGCATCGGAATCTCACCAGCCTTGTACCGGAACCCATCTTGTTGAGAGTTCGTAAACTTCGGAATGCCTGGTACAACCGCCAGCTCGACTCCGTAAAAGAAGAAGCCTAGGGAAAATTGCATGCCGGGAATCGTCGGCCTGATTACAAAACTGCCGCGCGCACTTGCTGAGCCGCAAATGTTGCGCATGGTCCAAGCGCTTCGACACGAGTCCTTCTACACTACCGGAACTTATGTCGATGAGTCCCTCGGGCTCTACCTGGGTTGGACCACGCTGGGAGACTCCTTCGCCGACAGAATGCCCTTGCGTAACGAATTGGGGGACATGGTTCTGGTTTTCTCCGGAGAGGATTTCCCCGAGCCCGGTACCGCCCAGCGCCTCAAGGGACATGGTCACGGGTTCCGTGCAGATGGGCCGGAATACCTTGTTCATCTTTCTGAGGAAGACCCTTCCTTTCCTGTGGGATTGAACGGCAGATTTCACGGGCTCCTGGCTGACCACACGAACGGCAAATTAACCCTCTTCAACGACCGGTATGGCATGCACCGGGTCTACTATCACGAGGCACGCGAAGCTTTCTATTTTGCGGCCGAGGCCAAGGCCATCCTTGCAGTTCGCCCCGAACTACGGCGCACTAACCCGCGAGGCTTTGCCGAGTACGTCTGTTGCGGATGCGTTCTGGAGAACAGGACGCTCTTTGAGGGCATCCACATCCTGCCGCCTGCTTCTGCGTGGGTATTTCGTAAGAGTTCAATCGAGCAAAAAAGTACCTACTTCCAGCCCCAAGAATGGGAGGACCAGACACCCCTAGATTCGGAGGCTTATTACCAGGAGCTTAAGCACGTCTTCTCGCGCAATCTCGCCAGGTACTTCGACGGGCCCGGGCGAATCGCGATGTCTCTCACCGGGGGATTGGATGGCCGGATGATTATGGCGTGGCAAAGGCCTTCGGCCGGATCGCTTCCTTGTTACACGTTCGGAGACGGGACGGGAATCCGGCGGTCTCGTGACGAGATCGTGGCCCACCAGGTGGCTCGTGCGTGCAATCAGCCCTATGAGGTGATTCGAGTCGGGGGAGAGTTTCTATCGCGCTTTTCCCATTACGCCGAGCGCACCGTGTATCTCACCGACGGATGTCTTGATCTTGTGCATTCGCCCGACTTGTACCTCAATGAGAAAGCGCGCGCAATCGCTCCTGTGAGGATGACTGGAAACTATGGGAGCGAGGTGCTTCGGCGCGCCGTAGCTTTTAAACCTTTGGTACCCTCGGAAGGATTATTTAATCCTGAACTTCTCGAACACTTCCGCGAGGCTGGAGAGACGTATTCTGGGTTGCTCCGGGGAAACCCCATTTCGTTCGCTGTCTTCCGTCAAGCTCCCTGGCATCACTACGGCCTTCTGGCGCTCGAACAGACTCAGCTCGCGCTCAGGACTCCATACCTTGATAACGACCTTGTCAGAACCGTCTTTCGCGCCCCCCAATCGGCTCTTTTGAACAATGACGCTTGCGTGCGACTTATCGCTGACGGAGATGCAAAGCTTCGCGAGATTCTCACCGACCGAGGGTTAAACGGAAATGGTGGGGGCCTCCCAAGGTTTGCCTACCAGAACTTTCTTGAGTTCACGTTCAAGGCGGAATACGCTTACGACACGGGCATGCCCCAGTGGGTTGCTCGAATTGATCACCTGCTCGCGCCCTTGCGTCTCGAACGGCTGTTCCTGGGCTGGCACAAGTTCCATCACTTTCGCGTCTGGTACCGGGATGTCCTTTCCGGCTACGTTCGAGAGATGCTCCTCGATCCACGCAGCCTTTCCCGGCCCTATCTTGAGCCCCAGCGGCTAAAGACTATTGTTGAGGGGCACCTCAAAGGGAACCGAAACTATACCTTTGAGATCCATAAGATGCTGACTCTTGAACTCTTTCATCGGGTTTTCATGGATCCGAAATGAGCTCTCAGCACGCGCGGTACCAGGAATGATGATGGCGAACTCCAGGCCACAGCGGAATCCAGCTCTAGACTTCACAAAAGGAGCGCTGGTTCTATTCATGGTGCTTTACCATTGGTTGAATTATTTCATTTCTGCGGATGGCGATTTTTACAGATACATCAGATTCGTGACACCGGCTTTCATCTTCATCACTGGGTTCCTCATTTCGAATGTTTATCTCGCTAAGTATGAACTTTCCGATTCACGCCTTCCCAAGAGGCTTCTCCAGCGTGGCCTGAAGATCCTGGCCATTTTCGTGGTTCTGAACATGGTCATCAGCCTGTTATTGTCTCGATCCCATGATGGTCGAATCCTGTTCAGTTTGTTTTCTGCAAGCAACTTATTCGCGATTTACGTCACTGGGAATACGGTGATTGCAGGAAGCGGGAAACTGGCGGCCTTTTACGTCCTTGTGCCCATCAGCTATCTGCTTGTGCTCTCAGCGGGGCTCTTGATTCTTGGAAGGTTTTTCAAATATGTCTTCGAGGCCGCGTTCGTGTTGTCCTTGGGCAGTATCATTGCCCTCGATTTGGCGGGGTTCAAGAGCGCGAATCTAGAGCTTCTAACGATCGGACTCCTGGGAGTACTGTTCGGGTATATTCCCATCGATCGAATCAACCGCTTCGTGAGGCACCCCTACCCGCTCGTGGGTGCCTATCTGTGTTACCTGATCGCGATCACGTTCTGGAATGCCGTGTACCCTATCCAGGTTGTGGGTGTTTGCCTAAGCGTCGCGCTCATTTATCTGGTGGGGTCAAAGGAAGGCGAGCCCGGGAGAGGACGAAGGCATGTGAATTTGCTTGGCTCATATTCGCTCTTTGGATACATCATCCAGATCGCTATACTGCAAATCCTTTACCGAGGTCTTCGTCATGTCAATCTGGGAACGGAAGCGCTAATTCTATCCTTTTTCGCCGCCTTCGCACTGACAATGATCAGTGTGGAAGTCGTGGATCGCCTGAGAGCCAGGTCGACCGTAGTAGACAAATTGCACAAGGCGGTTTTTGCCTAAGCTAGCAAAAAAGCGGTGCCCGGGAGAGGACCTCCGGGTTGTTCGCTCCAAAGGCAGTTTCGTTCGTCGCCGCGACTCCCTCCCGTAACCTGAGCCGTTTCGAAAAGACAGTAAAATGTCCCCAACGATAGCTATATCGCTTTGCTGCTTATTTGTCCTGACGCTTTATTTCTTAAACCGCGGTCGCGATTTACGGATATCCAGCGCCCTTTGGGTTCCCGTGATCTGGTTGTCGATCTGTACATCGCGCATGGTTTCGCAGTGGCTCGTAGGATTTGGGAAAAACGAAAACACGGTATCGGGCCTCGAGGAAGGGAACTCCTTGGATGCCGCGGTTTTCGCCTTTCTCCTGGTGGTTGGCTTAGCTGTCTTGCTTGGGCGACAACGTCGCGCGAGGGTCGCAGCGATCTTGAGAGCGAACAAACCGCTCATCCTTTTTATGCTTTATTGCCTTGTGAGCGTCATGTGGTCCGACTATCCCATGGTGTCTTTCAAGCGTTGGACCAAGGCGTTGGGGGATGTAACCATGGTCTTGATTGTCCTGACCGATTTAGACCTTGGTGCTTCTCTAAGTCAATTCCTAGTCCGCCCCGCGTTTACACTGATCCCTCTTTCTATTGTCCTAATCCGGTACTACCCGAGTCTCGGCCGCCAATACAGCCCCTGGACGGGAGAAGTGTACAACGTCGGTGTTGCGACAGGAAAAAACAGTCTCGGCTATGTCTGCCTAATCTTTGGCCTTGGCTGCGTTTGGTCCCTGCTCGACGTGCTTCGGGCCAAGGAAAGCTCTCGCAAGGCGGGCTCGATCACGGCCCAAGTCGCGACTTTGGTGCTGACACTTTGGCTTTTCCGCATGGCCCACTCCGCAACATCGTTTGCCTGTTTCATGATCGGGAGCGGCTTGATCGTGGCTACGCGGCTGAGATGGCTCATCAGGAAACCAGCGCTGGTGAGCGTCATGGTAGGACTCCTTTGTCTGTCGTTGTGTATGGCCTGCTCATTGACCCAAGTGTTGGACTAGTGGAGGCGGTTGGGAGAAACGCGACCCTTACGGGCCGAATTGATATTTGGAAGGAGGTACTCCCGATGACCGTAAACCCATTGCTCGGGGCCGGGTATGAGAGTTTCTGGCTCGGTCCGCGGCTGGAGAAGATATGGAGCAAAGAGTGGGACGAACGCCCGAATCAAGCGCACAACGGGTACCTCGAAGTCTACTTGGATCTCGGTTGGGTGGGCATTGCTCTACTCGGTCTTCTCATGGCGTGGGGATATAGAGGGATATTGCGCGCGCTGCATTCGTCCTCGGCAATAGGCAGGCTCAAATTGGCGTTCTTTCCCGTTGCGGCCATCTACAATCTGACGGAGCACGCCTTCCGAGAGCTCCATCCCGTGTGGATTATCTTTCTGCTGGCCGTAATGGTCATCCCTGACTCCCTGCTCCAGGAGGTCGCGTGAGGCCCTTCGGCGAAGACGGCCTTTTTCATTCCCCTTCCGATACCGGAGTCTTGCGCCGTCAAGTCGTCCGAAGCGGTGGAATCGCGGTCCTCTCAGGCGGAGTGACATTGGGTGCCCAGATTGTTGCCACCGTCGTGTTAGCTCGACTCCTCACTCCCCATGACTTTGGCCTGGTAACGATGGTAACCACGTTTAGCATGCTGCTTATCAATTTTGGCTGGAACGGCTTTACGGAGGCGGTGATCCAGCGGGAGACCATCGATCGTTTTATGGTTAGTAATCTCTTTTGGATCAATGCAGGCGCGGGAGCTCTTCTGACCATCGCGTTTGCGTCGGCGGGATCATTGTTGGCGCAGTTTTATGGAGACGCCCGGGTGGCCCAGGTGAGCGCCGCCTTATCAATAACCATTTTCATCCAAACGCTCTCAGTTCAGCATTTGGCGCTTCTCAAGCGGGGCATGCGCTTTTCCCTTACTTCGGCGAATGAAATCGTTTCCCGTTTTGCTTATGTGATTGTATCTATCGCCCTCGCTTGGGCCGGTTGGGGTTACTGGGCCCTAGTGGGTGGGAATATCGCGCAGGTGCTTTCGACATGCGTCGGGGCATGGTTGCTATGTCGATGGACTCCCAGCCTCCCGAGGCGCGCGGCCGGAACGGGAGCCTTGGTCCGATTCGCGATGAGCACTTATGGGCGATTCATTGCAAACTACTGTACCTGGAACCTCGACAACCTTTTGGTTGGATGGCGCTTTGGCGCGGTATCTCTCGGGTTCTATAAAAAGGCTTATGACCTATTCGCGCTCTCGACGAGCCAGCTCGTTGCACCCCTGACCTCTGTCGCGGTGTCCGGCCTTAGCCGATTGAACCGGATATCGACTGAATACAGACGTTCTCTATTAGGCGCGCTGGAAGTGACTGCGTTTCTGAGCATGGCGGTCGGCGCAGACCTCACTTTGATTGGCAAGGATGTGATTCGAGTGCTGTTGGGATCCAAATGGGATGAGTCGGGCCGAATCTTCATGTTTTTTGGTCCAGGGATTGGGGTGATGCTTCTTTACTACACGCACGGCTGGATTCATCTTTCGATCGGAAGACCGGACCGGTGGCTCCGTTGGGGTCTTATAGAGTTTGCCACCACAGCCACGTTTTTTCTTGTGGGGCTCCACTGGGGTCCTATCGGAATCGCTTTGGCATGGACAGCGTCCTTCTGGGTTCTTGTCCTTCCGGCTCTCTGGTACGCAGGAAGGCCAATTAACTTCGGAATCGGTCCGGTTGTAGCTATTGTCTGGCGGTACGTGGCCGCGTCCTTGGTCGCCGGTGGAGCTGCCGAAGTGATTATCCGCAGGTTGCCATCCTCGATCGTCGAGCGGGGTGGTGTTTCCGCCGTCGCCCGCATCGCAGCAATCTCGCTAATGTTTGGGGTTCTTTATCTGGGAGCTGTCGTCTCGTTGCAGGGAGGGTTCGCGCGGCTAGTTCGTTTGTTGGGACTCGTTCGAGAACTGCTCCCGCACCGCAGTTCTTCAAAGTCGTTTTCGGGTGGCGCTGTGAACCTCAGCTTGAGGTCCAGCACCCCGGCCGCTTCGTCCGCAGATCCTCTCTAGGATTTCCAGTGGCATTTAAACTTAGTTGACGATGGCGTTGAGGTTCGTTGGAGGAGCGATCGTAGACGTAGACTGTGCGTAGCACTTGTCCGCATTGAAAGTGAGCACGCTGCCCGACCCGTCGGCAAGGCCGAGCATGGTGTTCTTGAAGCAATCCTCCGCCGGATTGTTATTTGCATGGCCTCCAAGACCAGCGATTGACCAGATGGTCGAGCCGCTTGAAGCGTAGACAGTTCCCCCGCTCACATCCGGGCCAATCGGTGGCCAAGGCTCGCTGTTCCACCAGGACGGCTTGGAGCCGCGGTAGAGAGATATTGGCAGTGCTTGGCTTGGGTTTGCTAAAGCCGGATAACTAGGAGCTGAACTTCCTCGCTCATCCCCAGTGCAGGCAGCGATGGGCGTAGCGTTCGCGGTGCACCACCGAGCAGCCGCCGTCACAACATCATAGTTTCCCCAACGCATCGAGGTGGACCGTGTTGTGGTGTCTGAATTGATGTTGCTGAGCGTTCGCCCCTGCGTGTCGGCCCATCCAAAGGAGTAGATAGACGTATTGAACCTCCCCGAGCTGCCAGGGTAGAAATCTTCATAATTGTTGTGGTAGCCGGAAGTTCCGAGTACGTTACCGATAATGTTCAGATAGCGAACGTGGGACTGCAGGATGATGGGCAGGGTCTGCATCGTTTTCCCGTTTTCTTTGCCTATAAAGTAGTTTCTGTAAATCGTTTCGAAGTTGTGTGTCCCGTGAATGGTGTCCGACCAGTATCCTGAACCGATGTTGCCCTCGATCAGGTTCATACATGTTCCAGCGTCGTGTGCATCATCCGCTTGAATCGTCCACTGGGCGTTAAGGTAGAGGTCATTGATGGCATAGTTGTATCCGAAAACGGTTCCGCACGTGCTACCCTCAAGGTGTGGCGTAGTGATTTGCTGAAAGATATTGTTCTCAATCAAACCATCCGAGGAGGGCCAAGTCTCGACTCCATAGCTCTGTGCTGCCGCATTGAAGGTCCCGAAGAAGTAGCTATCGCGAACTTCTACGTGCGCAGTGTATTGCCACCAGACGTGGTTGCGATTGGATCTTATGGAGCGCACACCTTTCACCCAACAGTTCGCCGCGTTGGCGAAGAAGACGCCGCTTACCAGACTGCTAGCTCCCGAGTAGTCGAGTGACATATTCTCGATGCCCGTCTTCTGAATCACGCTGGTTGCCCACCACGCACCGGGATTCTGGCTCGATCTCCAATTGGGCATGTAGAGGCCCGGAGTGATAGTCACGTTGTTCCCGCTAATTCCAGTGATCTGCACAATCTGGAATTGGTTTCGGTCAGGATAGCGGCCGTTCGCACAGGCTGTCGATGTGCCCGATACCGTCCCCGCGTTTGCGAAGTTACGCCCCGGAGAGGAGTAGGGCGAGCTGTTATCGGAAGCAAATATCTCATCCTGGCAGCTTCCCGAGTTCGTTGAAGCGTCCGACACGACCACCGTTCCGGGATCGGTTCGGTCATTATCCTGGTCGAGGATGATCCACTGACCTGCGCTTAGACCGGACGTGCTGCCGAGAGTGATCGTTTTAGCTCCTTGGGAGTAGCCGGAAGTCCACGTCGTTGTGTGCTGTGGTCCCTGTTCCCAGTTGAAGCTGCCTTGTACGCCGATAGCCGTTGCGGGACCCATCCCGCATCCGCTTGTTCCAATGAATACTAAGAAGGTCTGGTCCGCACCCGAGCCGCGTAGGGTGACATTGCTGGCGGTGATACAGATTCCAGAGGAAAGAGTGAACGTTCCGGGACCGAGGAGAACATAAGTATTGGAAGCACAGGCATTAATGGCCGAGGCGATCGTAGAACCACTCCCTGTGTATGGGGCAATCGTCGAGCCACATTGCGTTCGATTGGTGGGGATCCCTCCTTGAACCCCTGCCGTAGACCAGTCTACTGCGCGTGTCGTGTTAATGATCCCAGACCATGCCTGGGCACGGGCAAGGGCAGGCATCAAGGTGATTGCAAAAAGACCTAGAATAAGCAACCTTCGATTCATCGTGTCTCCTGGTGTCTCGTGGGCCCCCCACGTAAAGTTATGTTACTTGTCTGCGAGAGATGATATCAAGTAGCGATGTGGCCAGATTAAGAGCAGGCCGTAAACCTGTTCCAAGGACCAGGCCTTGCCGCGGACCTCACCGGAAGGGGGTACATTCTGCTGATTTTCGTATGATCCACGGTGTAGATTTGCTTGGAAAAACCTATGAACGCGCTGACAAGATAGCTGCGTTTTCAAATCGGTTCTGTCCCATAATAAGTTGAACAAAGGTATTAAGTAAGGAGATCGCTGGGCAAACCTATGTGCGGAATTTGCGGGCAGTACAATTTTGTCAGTGAAGCCCCTGTTGACCGGAAGGACCTCGAGGAAATGACCAGGACGATGGTCCACCGGGGGCCTGACGACGAAGGTTATCACATTGATGGTCCGCTAGGCTTTGGCTTTCGGCGGCTCTCCATCATTGATCTTGAAGGTGGTCATCAGCCGATGTCAGACCAGGAAGAGTCTGTCTGGGTTGTTTTTAATGGTGAAATTTACAATTTCCCAGAACTAAAAAAACAACTGGAAGCCCTGGGACATGTATTCCGGACACGATGCGACACCGAGGTGATCGTTCTCGGGTATAAGCAATGGGGAGATGAAGTACTGAATCGGCTTAACGGAATGTTTGGCCTTGCAATTTGGGACGCGCGCCGCAGGCGGATGGTGGTTGCTCGCGACCCGTTTGGAATTAAGCCGATCTACTTCAGGATCGACAAGGGGCGAGTCTATTTTGGCTCCGAGATTCGACCGGTCATCAACTCTGCCCGCGAGAAACTTGGGCTAGATCCCATTTCGCTGAATCTGTTTCTCCGCTATCGCTTTACACCTTCGCCCCGAACAATGTTTGAAGGCGTGCAGAAGCTAGCGCCAGGAAGCATGCTGATTTTTGAAAAAGGCGGTTACCAATCCCATTTGTGGTACCAGTTTAAGCCCGTTCCCTTTTCACCCATGAAGTCTGAAAACGAGGCGAGCAGGGAATTGCTCGAGCTTTACAAATGTTCCGTAAAGAGGCATCTGCTGAGCGATGTGCCGGTTGGATTGCTCCTGAGTGGCGGCATTGACTCTGCCTGTTTGCTTGCCCTGATGAATCTCTATGGGAAGTCATGGCGAACCTACACGGTAGGCTTTGGAGAGAGCTTTACCGACGATGAGTTAGCAGATGCAGCGGACACGGCAGCCAGCCTGTCTTCCCAGCATTCAGCCGTGTTGTTGGATCGGCAAACATTTGAGCAAACCCTTTCCCGGATCGTCGCTTGCATGGAAGAACCCATTGCAACGCCTTCGATCGTTCCCATGTATTTTGTCTGTGAGCGTGCCCGAAAAGACGTCAAGGTGGCCTTAATTGGGCAAGGCCCGGATGAGCTCTTTGGTGGCTATAATCGTCACCTTGGCATACGTTATGGCCGTTTGTGGAGACGTTTGCCGCAATGGATGCGCGTTCCGCTTACCTCAGCCATTGCCGCGCTGCCCCGAAATGAGACCTTGAAACGAGGTATGCAGTCGCTTGCCATCCCTGATCGGCTAAAGAGGTATCAACATGTACTGTCACTTCTACCGGCCGAAAAGATTGATGGATTGTTTCAGGACGGCCTCATCCAGCCGGGGACTGGCGATGAAATCCTGTCTTGCTGGCGTGAGTTTGCTCCGCTGCTCAGCGAGACGGATGAGCTTGGTGGGTTTCAATTCTTAGAACTCCGGTCAACTCTTCCCGACGAGCTCTTGATGTACGCAGACAAACTCTCCATGGCTCATAGCCTAGAGGCCCGCGTACCTTACCTTGACAAAGACATCGTGGAGTACACTGAGAGGTTGCCAGCGAGCTTCAAGGTTCGAAATGGATCGAGAAAATGGTTGCATCGCCAGGTTTGCAAGACTCTTCTTCCGGCAAAGATTTTGAGGAGGAAAAAACGCGGATTTGCGATGAACGTTGTCGATAACTGGTTCCGGTCGGCAAGGCACCAAAAGATGGAGGAAATCTTGCTGGACCGAGACTCTCAAATTTACAACTATCTTCAGCCCTTGGCCGTACGAAAGATGTTCGACCAACACCAAACCGGAGACAATGACAATCATAAGATTCTGTTTAGTCTGATTGTTCTTGAAGAGTGGCTTAGATCTCGAGACCATGCAAGAGCGACGAGTTGATCGGCTAGGAAGCAGCGGATGGTTATTCCCGTGATCCGCACCCCATCGATTTACGCGTTGCTGACATCCAGGTCGGTTGAGAGAAGGTGGTAAGCCATTCGGCTCACGTCGGTCCGAAAGCTCTTGGTAATTTCTCCTGGGGTCTTATAGTGGGAACGTCCCGAAGGGCGGTTGTTTTTTTATTTTGCGTAATTTGGCAAGAACGGCGGAAGTAGATCAAAACCAAGTCTGTATAGAATCCTCACTTTGGGAATTATGCCAGTTCGTTCGATGGGTCACATTTGCAGTAATGCGGCTGAATATCATTTAGCATGCGCTGGCTGTCCAGCAGGGAGCTTGTCTTGAGAATCAGCATCTTCGGTTTGGGTTATGTTGGCACGGTTTCTTGTGGCTGCCTCGCGCAGGCAGGACACGAAGTTTTTGGGGTCGATCCCGTCCGGGCAAAAGTGCAGCTAATAAATGCGGGCCAGTCTCCCGTGATTGAGGCGAATATCGGAGAGATTATAGGCAAAGCCGTCAAAGCAGGCCGTCTCCGAGCAACGGAGGACCAGCACCAAGCGATTCAGGAGACAGAGCTATCCTTCGTTTGCGTGGGCACGCCGAGCCAAATCAATGGCAACCTCGACGTTACTTACGTTCGACGCGTTTGTGAACAGATAGGCCAAGCGCTCAAGGATAAACCGACCCGCCATACCATTGTAGTCCGTAGCACCATCTTGCCAGGAACGATGCATGGGCTGGTGATCCCCGTTCTGGAGGAATCCTCTGGAAAAAAGGCTGGCCTTGATTTTGGTGTTTGCAATAATCCTGAATTCCTCCGTGAAGGGTCGGCCGTGGTGGATTTCAATTTCCCCCCGAAAATCGTAATTGGCGAGCTGGACAAAGCCAGTGGTGACACTTTGGCTGCCCTCTACGCGGATCTGGACGCTCCTCTTATCAGAACCAGTTTAAGAACATCGGAGATGATTAAATATATCGATAATGCTTGGCACGCCCTCAAGATCGGCTTCGCAAATGAGATTGGCAATCTGTGCAAATCCCTGTCCATCGACTCACATCAAGCCATGGAGATTTTCTGCCAAGACAAAAAGCTCAATATTTCTCCGGCCTACCTTTCGCCAGGTTTTGCCTTTGGAGGCTCCTGCCTGCCAAAGGATATCCGCGCTCTGACTTACAAAGCGAAGTCGCATGATTTGCAGCTACCCATCTTGTGCTCAATACTACCCAGCAATGAACTCCAAGTGCTAAAGGGGCTGGCGCTCATCATGGGTAAGGGGCACAAACGCATTGGTGTCCTGGGCTTCAGTTTTAAGGCCGGGACCGACGACTTGAGAGAGAGCCCGATGATCGAAATCATCGAGAGACTCATCGGGAAAGGCTATGATCTTCGAATTTATGACAAGAACGTTCATGTAGCTAGCTTGGTCGGAGCAAACAGGGACTTCATCCTGAATCATATTCCGCATATTTCTAAACTCATGGTCGAGGATATCGGTGCAGTTTTTGATCACGGGCAAACGATCGTGATTGGCAATAATGACCCCGACTTTCATAGCGTGCTCCAGCGCTTGCGCAATCATCAGTGCGTAGTGGATTTCGTTAGGGTTACCAACCCTGGAAGCGAGAATGGCCAGTATGATGGTATCTGCTGGTGAGTATTCAAAGATGTCTACGATTTCCTGCACTCAGCTAATGAACGAGCATACCAGCCTAGGTATAGCGTTGTTCGTAAGCGCTTCAAAGCGTGGGCAATGAGCCCTTGGCCTCAAAGGTGCCTAGAGTCGTGCTAGGGAAGAGTGTGCCCGGTTTATGAAAAGAAAAGCCTTCATAATTGTGGAGAATGCACCGTACCCTGCTGACCCGCGGGTTCGGAACGAGGCGCTAGCGCTTTTTAACAACGGGTACGAAGTGACTGTGTTATGTCCTCGAGACAGCGACTGCCCTCAAGGACATCAAGTGATCGAAGGAATTCGCGTCTATCGGCATCCGCAAGTCAAACACCGAGGCACTCGCATTGGCTATTTGTTGGAGTACTGCGTAGCGCTGTTTTGGGAGTTCTTTTATGCCCTGTGGGTTTACCTGCGGCACGGGTTCCATATTATCCAAGGCTGCAACCCACCTGACCTTATTTTCCTGATTGCCTTGCCTTTCCGACTTCTGGGAGTGAAGTACATTTTTGACCATCACGATGTGAACCCGGAACTATACGTATCGAAATATGATAAGAAGGGACCCCTCTACAAAGCATTAGTTGCTGTTGAAAGGCTTTGCTATCGTTTTAGCGATGTAGTCATGGCCACCAACGCCAGCTATCGAGACTTGGCACTATCGAGAGGTGGTATCGCTCCGGAGGATGTGTTCATTGTCCGTAACGGGCCGACCGAGAGTTTCAAAGCCGTTTCCCCGGATCCTGCTCTTAAGCGCGGGAAAGCTTACTTGGTCGCTTACGTCGGACACATGGATGTTCAGGATGGCCTCGACATTCTTCTGGATGTGGCCTTACGCGTCAAAGAATTGGGAAGGCGGGACGTTCAGTTCACCTGCGTCGGGGGGGGGCCTAGACTGACAGCGCTCCGGGATCTGATACCTAAGAAAGGTCTCACTGGGATGGTTAACTTTACCGGATGGGTTTCAGACCAAGAATTGTTGGCCATTCTCTCGACAGCGGATGTGTGCGTAAATCCGGATAAACCGTGCCAAATGAACGATATTTCTACAATGATTAAAATCATGGAGTACATGGTCCTGGGTAAGCCTATCGTTCAATTCGAGTCCAAGGAAGGGAGATTCAGCGCCCAGGAAGCATCTCTGTACAGCGAAGGCGACGTCAATGATTTTGCCGAAAAGCTCCTCTGGCTACTTGATAGACCTGAAGAAAGAGCAAAGATGGGCGAATTCGCGCGAAACCGGGTTGAGAAAGAGCTCGCTTGGAAACATTCTGTCCCCAACTTGCTTGCTGCCTACGATAGAGCTTTTGATAAGCGAGGGGGATGATGGCACGGCCTAAACCGGATTAAGCAAGTTGTTCAGAAGGTTCTTCCAACTATTACAAAACTCTCTTGTTTTCGCACATCCTAGTGTCCTGTCCCATAAATAACTGGCATTAGTTTTAGATTCCGAGTTGCGCGAATCACTGGAGAGCTTAGCCAGTTCGCGTTCTCTTCCTCCGGGGCTCGTGCGTCGGGCCAAGATTAGCGCAGCCGTTCGTCTGGACCGCCACAGCGGATTCGATCTTCGCTAAAGTCGAACGACTATGTGAACGTATTTACGGGACAGCACACTAGGTTGACCTTAATCTGCCCTATCGCGATGGATGCTTTGTATCCAAGCTAGAAATTAGGCCGTTTTAATTTTGGATGAAAAGAATATAATCCTTGCAAATACCTTGAAGCGTAGCGTCCTGCTGGAATAGTTTTTCGAACGATATTTTGCGCGAGTCGAGTTGCTCTCGACTTTGCGATGTGGTCGTGCATTCACTAGGAATTACTTATGCGTAATCTTCTGTCGGAATACTATGGGACTCCCCTGATCCCGCGCGTTGCTTACCGTTCCGAAGGCTTCAAGAATGATGCTGGTTTCTTTCGTTTTGGCCCAGATTTAGTGTGTTATGGGGAGTGCTCGCGAGGTGTCGCGAATGATATCTCAAATTCAGAGGCTTTTGATGTCTCCAAAGCTGTTACCATCGCCAATGCGGAACTTCATTTGCCTTTCGACATTGGCAACGTCATCGAAAATTTGAGGAGAGAGCGGTATCTCAGAAAGTTAAGCGGCGGACCGAAAGGGGTCACTCAGCGGGCCTGGATCAGGCGGTGCTATTATTCCGTTCGAGAGCTATTGCCAATCTGGTTTCGCCGGTATCTTCAGAGAGCCTACCTGAAAGACTGGAGAACATTACAATTCCCGCATTGGCCCGTCGACTTCACGGTGGATTCACTGCACGAAAGCCTCATGCGGATGACGATGATTGCTCAAGGACGCGACAGGGTCCCCTTCATTTGGTTCTGGCCTGAGGGAGCACCAAGTTGCCTAATCCTGACGCACGACGTTGAAACTGCAGCCGGCCGAGATTTCTGTCCTTCGCTAATGGACATCGATGTCTCACACGGGTTTCGTGCATCGTTTCAGGTTGTGCCCGAGAGGCGCTACAATGTGCCCGACAGCTATGTCAACGAAATTCGAACACGCGGGTTCGAATTTAATGTCCATGATTTGAACCATGACGGGCGCCTCTTTGAGGAAAAGACCGAGTTCTTGCGCCGCGCAAAGCAAATTAACGAATATGCCAAGAAATACGAGGCACGCGGATTTCGCTCCGGGGCCATGTATCGGAACCAGGACTGGTTCGAAGCGTTAGAGTTTTCCTACGACATGTCCGTTCCGAATGTGGCCCACCTTGAACCTCAACGTGGTGGCTGCTGTACGGTGATGCCTTATTTCATTGGTAAAATTCTCGAGCTTCCGGTAACTACTTCACAGGACTACACAATGTTTCAAATCCTGCGCAAGTATTCGATTGACTTGTGGAAGGAGCAGGTTGACCTGATTCGGGGACGAAATGGGCTCATTAGCTTTATCACCCATCCCGACTATTTGCTTGAGCGCAGGGCTCGCTCCGTCTACGAATCTCTCCTTGTGTACCTTCGAGGACTATGTACTCAGTATGGGATCTGGGAAGCACTGCCGGCACAGCTGGATCGGTGGTGGCGGGCTCGTAGTGCAATGAAATTGATAAAGGACAACAAGGGCTATCGAATTGAGGGCCCGGAGTGTGAGCGGGCATGCATTGCCTACGCCACGCTTGACGGTGAGCGGGTCGTCTATTCCGTTGACAAGAATTCCGCGGTCCTTGGGCATCAAGGGTCGGTCGATTCGGAGTTCCGCAGCTAGGCAGCAACTATCCGGAAGTGCCGAGAGTAGACACCCGCCATTGTTCGCGGTTGGTTTAAACAAAGAGCTCGGCATTTGACTCACTACCCTGGTTCACACTGGGTTGAGTCGGAAAGCGGTGAACGCCTGGCCATCGGGGGAGGAGCCTCCAAGAGTTACCTGCCAAACCGCACAGGGCCTGGTCCCAATGGTTTTCGGTCGCGGCACCCAAGTGGACAACTGTTGCTGGGGGAGAAAAGGGTTCCTCGACTGCGAAGCATCTGATACATACTGAAGGAGCTAGAGAACAAGTTTGGGCATAGGATTACGCAGTTAAAATGGGTTTGGCGGAGTGGGCTTTATACCCTAGCTGGCTGTAGATTATTCAGGCATAAATTCTTTCAGGGTTTGAGTTTTTCACGGAGCGTTAAAAGATGTGTGGGATAGTTGCTATTTTTTCCCAGGATGGTCCGATACAAGCCGAGGCGCTGGAGAGGGCAACCAAGAGCTTGCATCATCGTGGCCCGGACGGTCAGCGTTATTGGATCGCTGAGGATCGTAGAGTTGGTCTCGGCCACGCAAGGCTCAGCATTATCGATCTGGCGACCGGGGACCAGCCGATTGCCAATGAGGATGAGAGCCTTCGAATCATTGTGAACGGAGAGTTTTACGGTTATGAGGCCATCCAGAAGGAACTCGAACAGGCAGGTCATAGGCTCCGAACACGCTCCGACAGCGAAATAGCACTGCATCTTTATGAAGAGCTTGGCGCTCACTGCCTGAACCACCTACGCGGTGAGTTCGCGATCGTGCTTTGGGACGCTGTGAACCGGACCATCTTCGCCGCACGCGATCGATTTGGGATCAAGCCGCTGTTCTATGCGCTCCATGAGGGCAGGCTGTATTTCGCTTCTGAAATGAAAGCCCTTTTTGCGGCTGGAGTCCCCGCTCGTTGGAATAGCGAGTCTGTCTATCACTCTCTGGAATTCGGCGGACATCAATCACGTACACTCTTCGACGGTATCTTTCAGATTCCTCCGGCCCATTACATGGTGGCAACCGAGAAGCGCTTCCAACTGTACAAGTATTGGGATCTCGACTACCCGAAAGAAACGGAAGCCGCGGAGGCACGCCCAGATTCCGAATATGCCGAGGAATTCCGTCACGCATTTGAGGATGCCGTCCGGCTTCGTCTTCGAGCCGATGTTCCGGTCGGTTGCTACCTTAGCGGCGGCGTTGATTCCTGCGCCATCCTTGGGCTCGCCGCGCGACACCATCCTCAGCCGATCCGGGCGTTCACGCTAAGTTTTGATCGCCTTGAATATGACGAAAGCCAAGTCGCCAGAGAAATGGCCGTCAAGGCGGGGGCCGAGTTTTTCCCCATTCCCGTCAGACAGGATGATATTGCAGATAATTTCGCAGCTGCGATCCAGCAGGCAGAAACCTTATGCGTGAACGCTCACGGCGTCGCCAAATTCCTGTTGAGCCGCGCAGTTCGACAGGCAGGCTACAAAGTGGTCCTGACGGGTGAAGGTTCGGATGAGATGCTGGGCGGCTATCTCCACTTCCGCCGGGACATGCTTGCGGGGAACGTGAAAGGTCAACAACCCCAGGCTAATTCGCATTCTCCCAAGCTCGGAGAATTCCGCCTCGGATTACCTGCTTCCACATCCTCGAATGGAAACGGCAGATCTCTGGACGGCATAAAGCGGCTCCTGGGTTTCGTCCCCGGTTGGATCGCTACCTCATCTGCACAATCGTTCAAGATGCAAGCGGTTCTCGCGGACGACTTCCTCCAAGGGTTCAAGGACCGGGAAGGATTTCGCAGCTTTTTCAACGACATCGACGTCCAGGGCCGGCTCGCGGGAAGGCATCCCTTAAATCAGTCGCTCTACCTTTGGACAAAGACCAGGTTGCCGAACTACCTATTGACGCTACTAGGTGACCGCATGGAGATGGCTCATTCTATTGAAGGACGAGTGCCATTTCTCGACCATCAACTAGTCGAAGTAATTTGCTCTCAACCCGTTACGCAGAAGATCCGCGGTGCAACGCAGAAGTATGTTCTTAGGGAATCGGTAAGAGACGTGATTACGGAGACCGTGTATCGCCGGCCCAAGCACGCGTTCCTCGCTCCGCCGGCCGCTCTCAATCCGCAAGGACGATTGAGTGCTCTGATGCAGGACACGCTGCGCGGGCCCATTCTGGCCTCACTACCATTCTTCAGTCAGAAGAAGGTTGTCGGCATCCTCGATAACCTCCACACCATGGATGAAGGGTCGGGAGTAGCGAACGATCAGGTTCTCATGATCCTGCTCAGCGCCTGTGTTCTCCAGGAACGCTTTCGGCCATCCGTCTAAACGCAAGGAGGTCATGCGGGTCCTCGGGTGCCCTGTGGAGTCTAGAAGGCTGCCGGGACGCTTGGTGGCGACCAAAGCTTTTGCCTTCGGCGCGTACCCTCTTTACGCGTTGAGAATAAGGGCCTTGTGGCTTTGCGTGCGGCCTTTCAGAGTCGGCAAAGCTGGAAGCTTGAGGGCACAGGATGGTAACACTTTTCAGCCTTCGTCGGTTACTCGGTCGTAGGAGCTGGCGAGGTTCTCTATTCCCGTGTCACATTTCAAATTAAGTCATTTGCAATCAATGTGTTAACGCTAGGCTCGTAAACCCTCTTAGCAATTGGACCCTGAGATTATGGCAGTTTGATTGCGACATGAATTGGCACGCCTGTGAAATCCAGGCTCCGTTCTCGTCACCTCCCGATGGGCTACATGCTGGGCTCGAAGCCGAGGGGAATTCCTTTCCAAGGGACTCACTGGGTTTGGCTGTCAATTCCGAGGCTTTGGAAGAGCTGAAGAATCGCAAGAGCAAAAGGATCTGGATACACATGGGAAATAGTCATATTGGAATCCCCGTCGCCAAAAAACATTCCGCAACATCAGCCAGTGAGCAGTTTCAGTATCCTCTGGACTCCTCCACGCTGAAGCAGCCAGGAATCGTGCAGCAAGAAGCCTTTCGCAGGGTCCCGGATCGTAGGCGAACGGAGCACCCCCGGAGAAGGCCGCTACGCGTGATGAAATTTGGCGGGACCTCTGTGGGTGATGCGGCGTGCATCGGAAAAGTAGTCGAGATCATTCGAGCGGAACTGCGCGAGAGCAAGGTCGTGGTGGTCGTCTCCGCAATGAGTGGCGTGACTAACAAATTGGTCGCGGCCGCCAAAGCGGCTGAGTCTGGAGACCGCAAGATCGTGGCACGGATCTTTAAGGAACTACGAGCCCAGCACGAAGCGGCCGCCAGCATTTTGATTCATTCGGCGGCGCAGCAAAGGCGCCTAACCCGACTCATGAAAGATATTTTCCGGGAGGCCGATGGCCTGAGCAAAGGCGCGATCCTCTTGCGCGAGTTGACACCGCGGACGCTTGACGCAATTTCAAGTCTTGGCGAGCGCCTTTCTGCTCCTCTGGTTGCGGCTGCACTCGCGGAGCGCGGAGTCGCAAGCAAGGCGATTGATGCCACCGAGCTCATCGTGACTGACGCGTGTCACGGCGCAGCTGAGCCTTTGACGGATTTAACGCGCGAACGCTGCGAAACACGCTTGTGCCCCGTCCTACAACGGGGGATTGTTCCCGTGGTGACCGGCTTTATTGGTGCCACCAGAGCGGGCCTCGTCACAACTCTCGGTCGCAATGGCTCAGATTATTCCGCGACGATCCTGGGCGCAGCGCTGGACGCTCATGAGGTGGTCATATGGTCGGACGTGGATGGCGTGCTGACGGTTGATCCGCGCCTCGTGTCCGGCGTGAGCACAATTCCCGAAATTTCATATCACGAGGCGGCCGAACTTGCATACTTCGGCGCCAAGGTCCTCCATCCAAAAACTCTTCGACCAGTGATTCAATCCGGTACTCCAATTTGGATACGCAATACGTTCGCGCCTCAAGGGCGAGGAACGAAAATCACTCCCAATGCACGCCCGAACGGAGGAGGCGTGAAGGCCCTCAGTGCAATTGGTAACTTGACATTGATTATCGTCGGAGGGCCGGGTTTCATTGGCATACCAGACGTCTTGGGCCGGATATTCAAAACCACCTCGGCCGTTCGAGCAGACGTGCTGCTCATTTCACAATCGTCTTCGCAAAACCGCATTTGTTTGGTAGTTTCATCCTCCATTGCCGACCGCGTAGTGGAGGGGTTGCGCCGCGAGTTTGCTTCGGACTTAGCGTTCGAAACAATGGAGCACATCACTTTCGATTCGGATGTTGCGATCGTTGCGGCGGTAGGAGAGAAGTTGCGTGGCATATCCGGAATTGTCGGGCGCATGTTTGGCGCCCTTGATCGCCATGACGTGAGTATTCTCGCGATCGCCCAAGGATCCTCGGAGTGCAGCATTTCCTTTCTCGTAGCGAAGAATGATATGAAGAAGGCTCTTGAGATTATACACCGTGAATTCAAATTGGGCGCTCTGGCATGTCCGGAAATTGCTGCATCGAAGTCTTACGAAACACAGCGGAGGGCTGCGGAATCGGCTTCCTAGGGTCGCCGGAAGTGTGCTTGCGGATACCCCACCGCTAAGCGTTATCTGCAGCGCCGCTCCGTCCACCAACTTCCATGATCAGGCGCCTCCGAGCGCGACAGGGAAACGCTCGGCGTAAACAGAGCTGTCGGCTCCCGTCTCCGTTATCCAAGGTGCTCGCGGAGGATACCGAGCATCCTGCGCATCGGTTCTGCTGCGCCCCACAGTAACTGATCACCTACAGTAAATGCACCCAGATATTCGGGTCCAAGTTTCAATTTATGTAGGCGGCCTATCGGCACGTTCAATGTTCCTGAAACCGACGTAGGAGTAAGGCAACGCAAGGTCGATTCCATGTCGTTTGGAATCACTCGCACCCAAGAATTGCTGCTGGCAAGTATCTGTTCGATGTGTTGAAGCGGTACGTCTTCGGTAAGTTTAATGCAAAGGGCCTGACTGTGGCACCGCATCGTCCCAACGCGCACACAGATTCCGTCGACGGGTACCTGGGGCTCCAGCCCCATGATCTTGTTCGTCTCTGCCATGCCTTTCCATTCCTCGCGGGTCTGTCCGCCCGGCATGTCCCGATCGATCCAGGGTATCAGGCTTCCCGCCAATGGAACGCCGATCTCCTGCGTTGGCAGGCTTGCATCCCGCTGCACTTGAATCATAATCTGATCAATTTCCAGAGCACTCTGCGACGGTGCGGTGCGAGTCGGTTCCGTGAGGTACTCCATCTGTTTTACCAGCTCGAGCATTTTAGCTGCCCCAGCACCTGAGGCCGCTTGATAAGTCATGGTTGTCACCCATTCGACTAACCCTGCCTTAAAGAGCCCGCTCACAGCCATCAACATCAAGCTGACTGTGCAATTCCCGCCGGCGAAAGTTCGCATCCCACGCGTTAGGCCACCTCGGATGACATGCGCATTTACTGGGTCAAGAATGATGACCGTGTCTTCGCTCATGCGAAGCGTCGAAGCGGCGTCAATCCAATATCCTTTCCATCCGCTCTTTCGCAACGGGCCGTACATTTCAGTTGTATACTCCCCTCCCTGGCAGGTGATCAGCACGTCGCATGCGGCAAGCTCTTGTGCATCCCTCGCATCCATGAGTACGCGCCCTTCGCCCGCCTCTCTTGGGGCAGGGCCTCCGACCTTGGAGGTGGAGAAGAAAACCGGCTTGATGCCGGCAAAGTCGTTCTCTTCTCGCATTCTCTGCATGAGAACGCTACCGACCATACCTCTCCACCCAATCAAACCTACACTTAGCATGAGTCCTCCGGACAACATAAGTTTACCTTGCTGAAGTCACCTGTGCAGATATAGCGTCGCTGGGACATGCGTCAGTTCATAGGAAGCCTACGAGAGGAGAGATTGTGAATTAAACGTGCATAAGCCTCTTTCCCTGTTCCGCTCTTACCCACGAGGAGTACACCGATCTCCGTCCGGGCGATTTGTCCGACGG